>SDBV01013702.1_pt1 | contig 10278 bp, 14 predicted proteins | sample 2277081 | NCBI WGS metagenome assembly SDBV01 (sample SAMN10402039, study PRJNA504765) | marine sediment metagenome | isolation source: marine sediment core GS10_PC15, 223 cmbsf | place: Arctic Ocean: Southern Knipovich Ridge | collected 2010 | reverse complement strand
CCCAGCGTGGACGTTGTAGGCGGTGAAGTCGGTCGTCTTGTAGGCCGTGCTCGTGCCGTCGTAGGGCTTGTCGATGTAGCGCACGAAGTCGTTCGGGTCGCCGCGCATGGCGACCCACGTCTTCCCCAACCAGCGGGCCGAGTCCCCGCCATCCACGCCCTCGAATTCACTTGTCTCCACGATGGTGTCGTCCACCGGGTTGATCACCTTGATCCGCCCGCCGGCGATGACGTAGACGTAGCGCGAGTGTCCCCCGTCCCCGTCGTCACCGTCTGACCAGATCTTCGTCGGCCCCGAAGTGGCAACACCCCCATCGATCCCCGGCTGTCCCTGCCCGCCACCGAGCACGAGGTTCTGGCCGAGCGATCCCGCGCTGTGGTTCGAGTCACCGCTGGACAGCGTGACCACCGTGACGGCCGGACCAGCGCCGATCCGATCTTCGTACGACGTATCAGCGTTGCTGACGTTGGCCACACCGTTCGGAGACGGACGATCCCCGTGCCTTCGCCCGCCGATCAGACAGGCCGAGGTGTCGCCGAGGTTGATCACCCGTTCGCGGGTGGGATCGCCGGGCTGCGCGGGGACGGGGGTGACCTGCCAGCGAGGCGTGCGTTCCTGGGTGCCCGCGATCTTGTAGGCTTTGTCGTCGATCCAGAGAACCCGTGGGAATCCCTGCGGCATCTAGGCGTCCAGTTGGATGATCGGCACGCTATCGGCAGCGATGCCAAGATCGGTGGTGGGGGCGAAGGTCGCGGCCATCACCCCTGCGGACATGCCGGTCACGTCGCCGCCGTGTACGGGCTCGCCCGACACCTGTGTCGCGGTGATCAGGTGGTCAGCCCATGTCTCCACGGTGATGTCAGCAGTGCTGACGGGCTGGAGGAGGATGTAGTAGACCCCGGCGGGCAGGATGACTGCTGTGCTGAGAGTGGTGGTGACGTGGGACGCACTGGAGATCGAGGCCGTCGCATCGCTGATGTGGCGAGTCTGTCCGTCCTCGGAGAAGATCGCGAAGTTCATCGTCCCTGTGGTGCCGGCGGCCGTGGCCCGGAAGGTCACCTTCGAGACGGTGATCTGAGCATCGAGCACGATAGATCCACCCGAGCCAACGGTATTGGCAGCCATCTGATTCGTAGCCGCTGCGTCACCTAGGGCGGAGAAGGCGCGAGGAATGAGCGAGATTGCGGTCGGATCGTTGCGTTCGATACGGCGGTCGAAGATGTTCGCATCGAGAATGACACTCGCACCCGTGGGGACGTAGACCATCGACAGCATGAGACTGCCTGTGGTCAGCGTGCCGGCCGGAGGACGGGGCTGAGTGGTCGAGTTCTCGGTCGTGGCGGTGCCCTTGATGATCGCCACCGTGCCCGAGCTGTTCACCTCGACGAAATCTATCCGGGGATCCGAGCCATCCCCCGCGTCGTGAGTGACATTCCCGGCTGCAACAACGACGAGAGTGCCGTTCACAATCGCCGTGAAGGCGGTGTAGTCGGTCTCACGGTCCACATCGGCAGAGGTGAGCACGCCTCCCGTGAGGAAGCCGTTCCCCTTCGAGCCCTCGTACCAGTTCTGTACGTCGGCCGTATTCAGGATCGAGTTGCTCTGACTCTCCCAGCCCATCAGCAGTTCCTTGCTACGGCGACTACCCAGATGGTTGTACCGTCATCGGCACCGGCCACCCCTATACCGACACGAGCTGCGCGTATCTCGTTCAGCACGTAGGCGTGGGACTCGGAGTTCTGCCACGCACTCACGATCACTTCCGCTCCGACACCCTCGCTGCTCTTCGCCAGTACCTCGCCGATCGCACAGTGCGGGCCGGGATAGGCGCTAAGATCGTGCTTGAAGTAATCCCGCTCAGCCATGTCGTCCGCCCTGAATTGGGCCTGCGAGAAGAGGGCAAGATCGGGATTGAAGCCAAGCGCACTCAACAGCAGAAACATGGCGATGATCAACTGACCCATGATTCATCCTGAGATCGTGCCCGGGCGGACCCGAACCCCTGCGCCACGTCCCATCTGCGGCGCTGCAACGGCGCTACGCCACCGTGGGCGAGGCATGTGGTACTGCGATGCGAAGCGCTCCAACTCCATGTGCCTGCGTGCCCAGAAGCGGTTGTACGCCTGCCTGGTGAGCCGTTCGTACTGGTCCGCGCTCTCGCCTCTGCGGATCGCGTTCCTCGACAGCGCACCGAACAGCTCCCAGATCGTGGCCCACATCACGAAGTCGGTATCCACGGGGGAGTTGGTCGTCTCGTCCGTCACGTTGGCGTAGGGCTTCTTCCAGATCAGGCGCAGGGTTCCGGTCGGGGCGGGGTCGAAGCGCAGATAGAGCACATCGTTGTCCCACTCGGGCAGCCACGTCCGTCCACCCGTCCGCCACGGCGCCATGTCCACGTTCGGCTCGGTTCCCCGCATCTGCATCACTTCGAGCACTTCGTTGTGCGTCGTCATCCCCAATGGCGAGAAGGGGGACACGGCATCACCGGGCTCCACCTGAGCGCCGTCGATGTAGAGCACCCGGCCTGCCGTGGCCGCCGTGCCGTTCTCGATCAGATCGAGGGTACCAACGAGGTCGCTGGGGAGGGGCGTGATCGTGCCCGCGAGGCGCTGCCACTGGTTCGTCGCATCCATGTCGATATCGACGTTCACGACTGTGGAGCCTGTGTAGCTGTTCATCTGAAGGCGAAGGTCGGTGCCGTCGTAACTGTCGGGGATCTTGATCCAGAGCTGGAAGGTGTGCGGACTGGGCGTAAGGGTGACGGCCAGTGAGGCGAGGGTTGAGTTGTCTTGGTAGGTGATCTTGCCCGAAGCAGCACTGTAGACGAACTGCTCGGTAGAGGTGGCAATCGTGTTCGACCCGCCCGTGGTCCACGAGCCCACCCCGCCCTCGAAATCGATGTCCCCGGCGGCGGTGAGGATGTTGAGGCCGGACGAGACGCGGTAGCGGGATCGCCCGTTGGTTACGATGTCGTCCTGCTGGATCGAGAAGCACTGCGTCGTGAGGGCGCGTGTGTAGGCCCGATTCACCTCGCGGGGGTCGAAGGGCCACAGTTCGTAGTAGCCGTCGTCCGCCGGACCGCCAGCAAGGGGGTTCTCAGTCCACCCCGGACCGCCGTGGCCGATCACGCCGGAAATCGGGCTGTAGCCTTCGGTGATCACCCGCCGCAGTACGTCTTCGCTGTTCGCTGCGCTCGGACGGTAGAGGAACTGGTTGCTGTGCTCGTCAACGGACATGCCGCCGATCCGCAGCAGTGTCGTATCGGTGAGGCTCAGGTCGTCGCCGGTGGTCGCTGTTCCGTAAGACCCGCCAACGAAATCCTGGTCCAGAATGGCCTGTCGGGTTGTCTTGCGAGTAGCCATCTAAGTGATAGCTCGCCGCACGTTGAACGCGAACGGGCCGTGGTGGCTTACGTTCCCCCCTGACTGCACGACTTTCACATCGCCGAAGTGCAACTTCGTCGCCAGATGGTCGCTACCGAGAGGCTGGCGGAGAGTAAGGGTTTCGGTATCAGTCAGCGTGAGGGTGGCAACTCCGTTCGGTGCGTCGGTGATCGTCATCGCGTGATCGGCAATCGCGTCAGCGGTTTCGTCCACCGCCTTGATGGAGCAGGTGAGTGTCCCGCTGGTAATGTTAAACGTCGACCCGTCGAGAGTCACCGTGATCGTCAAAAGATAATCGTTCCCAGCCACGATCGTCTCGCCGAGGTTGACGGGCGTCACTGCCATCTCTGGCACACTCCCAACGACGAAAAGCCCCTCACCCGGATTGGGTAGGAGCAGATCAGGTCTGCGGATTCGTTACTGTTGGCAAGCGTAGCGCAGGCTCGAAAGGGCCGTCAACGCGCTACTGCGCTGCATCCAGAGTAATCGCACCCGTGGCCGTCCCATCGAGCACAAGCGAAAACTCGATCAGTACAACCGCGATACTCGTAACCGTTACCAGCAGCGCTGTCGCGTCTGCCGTGGCAACAACACCGGAAACGACTGAAACCGCCCCGACAGCAGTGATCGTCGCCAGCAGGGCCACAGCGGAGGAGGCAGCTACTTCACCTGCAACACTAACGATGCCGACTGAGGTAATCGTGGCTAGCAGAGTGGCCGCGTCGGCCGTAGCCACCTCACCGGTGATGCTGGTGGCGATCTCGATGGCGGCAAGCAGGACCGCAGCGTCAGCTGCGGCGGTCCCCCCTGCGACAGAAACAATCCCTATCGATGTAACAGTAGCGAGAAGTCCCGCAGCATCGGCTGTAGCTACAACACCCGCAACTGAGACGATTCCGACAGAAGCGATGGTAGCCAGAAGGGCCGCAGCGGGCGCTGTAGCGACCGTACCGGCGATTGATGCCCCGATCTGGACCGCAGGTAGCAGAGCCACTGCGGGGGCCGTGGCGGTCTCCCCAGCGATGCTGGTGATTTCCTGAGAGGTGATAACAGCAAGGAGCGCGGCGGCCGACGCCTCTGCGACCACCCCGGAGATGCTAACGACTTCGACAGTGCCGATCGTCGCCAGTGGAGCCGCCGCGCCGGCAGTAGCCACGACGCCTGAAACAGTGACGACTTCTGAGGAGCCAAGACCGCCGAGCGGCCCAGAGCCATCCCCTCCGCCGAGGACGGCGCCGGGATTGCCACCGATCTCGAAGATGATGACGGTCATCTGCTTTCTCCTTGCCCGTCAGCCTAGCGCACTACGCCGACATCGCCGACCTCCTCGACGTAGCAGGCATACCGCTGAACCTGGTTCAGAGTGCATTGGCGATGCTCCCCCACAAAGCTGCTGCTCGGCGGGAGCGGTGAGCCGTTCATCTCACCATCGTCGAGGCAGTCGTAAGCGTGGGCAAGTTCGTGGAGGTACGTCGTAAATGGTGCCGTTCGAGGCAGGTGTACTTCGGATCTCCCGCCGGGCCAACAGACGACGTAGCCAAGCGAAATAGTAACTTGCGTCCCTACCCTGCGCTCAAGGAACGATGTGTCGTGAACGATGACGGACGTGTGACCAGCCGTTAGATGAAGGAGAAGGGCGAACGCCATGATCAGTGCGGCCATAGAATCGTCCTTTCAATTTATCGCGTGTATTTGAGCGAGAGGCCGATGGCGTAGATGTTGTTAGTATCAGAGCTAAATCGTAGCCCGAATACGTCACCAGCCGCGAGCGAGCTGAATACGCCTGATACGTCCAACTCATCCAACGTATTCACAGTCAGCGCCTTGGTCTGATCCAATGCCTGCTCGCTGTGCGTTGTGTGTACTTCCCCAACAGCAGCGTAGTTACTATCTAGGTCATACTGGACAGTCTCCGTAGCATCCGGCCACACTATCAAGACCAGTTCGACTAGCGTGGCGAAATCATCTGGCACCTTACCGGCGACGTAGATTTGGTCGGCACTGCTCACTTGACTGAGCACGAGGTCCGCCGTGGCAGTCTGGTACACTTCGGTAGTGGTAGCAACGACGACGCGCAGCACAGGAAAGAACATTTCTAGGTTCCTCGCGTGCACATGGAGCGTGGTGGTGCTGCCGTCGGCCAACTCGGTCAGTTCAGCACCCGTTGTATCGGTATCGAGGCTCACCACAGTCACCGCGTCGGATACGTCGATGGCTCGTCCGAACACGTTGGCTACGGCAACCACCGTCGCCGATGCCTCAAACCGCACCTTCGCCACCATCACGGCGTCTGTGGGAAGGGCGGGCATTGGTGCTTCGACCCTCGTCCCCGTCTCTTCCGTCGGCGTGCCTTCGACTACCTGGTAGGCCCCTGCGTCATTGACACAGAGGATGTCGGTACGGGCGAAGTTACCCGAGTTCGTGCTGAACCCGACCGCACTTCCACCGGGCGAGACTGTGACAAGGCCGCCGGAACCATTCGGTGTCCGTACATTCGTGAGTGCGGGCATGGTGACATTCAGGTCGGCCCCTGTGACGGTGGATGAGATGGAGGTCTCCTGTACACCGAAGCCACCGGCGGCGCGCATGAAGTTGTCAATTTCAGCGCCGTGGAGTTGCTGGCCGTCTAGCGGGTTATCTACGAGTTCGACTGTCGCCATCGATTACCCCGTATCCAGGGTCACGGCACCGACCGCTACACCATCGAGCTCCAGCGCACCCACTGCAACCCCATCCAGGGTAAGCCCTCCCGCCGCCACACCGTCCAATGTGAGCGTCCCTGCTGCTACAGCGTTGAGAGTAAGCAGGATCGTCGTCGTGAAAGTGATGATCTCTACCAGCAAAACAGCAGCATCCGCCGTGGCCGTCTCACTGGAGATACTGGCCGCGATCTGGATGTCCGCCAGCAGCGCCGCGGCAGCGGCTTCCGAGACGAGTCCCGAGATAGAGACGATCTGAGCGGAGGTGATCGTAGCCAGCAAGGCAGCGGCTGTAGTTGCGGCAACCTCACCTGACACTGAAACAATCTCTTGTGAGGTGACCACGACCAGAAGCGCGGCGGCAGAAGCAGTGGCGATCTCCCCGGAGATTGAAGCGTCTACTCCTGAAACGGATGTAATCGTTGCCAGCAGTGCGGCGGCGTCTGCGGTGGCGAGCACTCCGGAAATGCTGGTAGCGATCTGAACCGCAGCGAGCAGGGCAGCCGCATCGGCGGTCGATACGGCGCCAGAAACGCTGACTACTTGCTGCGAGGTGATCGTGGGTAGCGGCGCAGCGGCCGGGGCTTCTGCCACGACGCCTGATACTGAGACGACCCCAACGCTGGTAACGGTTGCTAGCGGCGCTGCCGCCGGAGCTTCAGCAACCTCCCCGACGATGCTCGTAGCAATCTCAATTGCGGCGAGCAGCGCCGCAGTGTCGGCTTCGGCGGGCTCACCGGAGACGCTGGTGATTTCTTGAGAGGTGATAGCTGCAAGGAGGACAGCCGCTGGCGCCTCGGCGACGACACTGGAGATGCTGGCGCTGACGCCGCCCGCGGCAACGGTGTAGACGAACCTCCGTTTCGTGAGAGGCGTTCGCCTGTAGTCCGGTGGCCTCCGGTAGACGTAAGTGGCGATCGGTACGCTCCTACCGACGCATCTTCAAGTAGGCGTCAACGGCCTCCTCGGTACGCTCCGGCCGGGCCTGGAGCAACGTGCGCAGCAGCGAGCGAGCCTTGTCGCTCACGTGCTCGGTGAGGTGGGGCTCCACCTCACTCGCAGTCATGTGACCACCGCATCTGGGGCACTGCGCGACGAACGTGCGCTGCTCCTCGAAGTTGAGGATGCGAGAGTCGTCGTCGGGGAGACCCGGGAACCGCTCGCGCAGCTTCTCAAGCGCGCGCTCAACGCCGTTCTTGCGAATCTCCATCTCCTCGGGCGTCTTGACGACCATCAGACAAGCTCCTCATACACAATCGTGCCGGACATCGTGATCGGGTCCGCAGGGACCGTGATCAGCGCAACCGCGAAGTGCTGGTTGTTTTCGAGGCGCACCCGATCTTCTGGCGGCGGCATGTAGACGAACGGCGTGCGGATGTTCCAGCTCTCCGAGTGCACGTCAACGATCGTGCCCGCGCTGGTCTCGGTGGTGTCGTTCGCGTGCACGGTGGCCGCGTCGGCCGCGTTGTTGATCGAGCCCAGCGGCGTCCCTGCCGGCTCGGAGCCGCCCGACCCCGCAGTCGTTGCTCCGCGTTGGAGCTTGATCAGCAGCCCCTCCTCCGCAGCGTCACCGACCTCAGTATTCTGAGAGAGGATCACTGAGTGGATCTCCACCGGCTTGTCGACCGCCGGAAGCAGGTTGAACAGATCCTGAGCGGCGGTGACCGCCACGTCCGCGAACTCCGCCGAATAGACACGACCCATGAGCTACCTCCTCAGCAGCATGTTCCGGTATGAGGGATGGGGAACAACGAGGCTGGTGCCGGCGGCACCAGCTGTGAAATCGATGTCGATCTTCGTAGCTTTGGCGGTGTCGCTGTCGTAGGAATGTGCAGCCAGTGAGAAAGACGACCCATCATCCTTTTGGAATAGAATGATTGCGTTACCGCTAGACCACCCGCCACGGTCAACAACTGTCTGCAACTCAGCCGCAAAATCAACAGTTTCGTACTCAATATTATTGGAAAATGTCGCAGTAATGTCGTAATCGGTGCCTGTAGTGAGCGTTCTTGAGGTGAACTCGGCGGGAGTCGTCGGTGCAGCAGGATTATCAGCGTTCTCAAACTTTAGCTTGCTAAGTATGTTGTTGTTACTGGTGGCTCTACTTCTATTCGTCGCAGTGCACGTATCAATCGTGTCAGCGTTGCCGATGGCGGCAGTAACTCTTGCAAAACTTTCGATAACAGCGCCACCGATGAACCCGCCGAGGTACTGAAAGCCACTTGTTGGTTCGAGTACGGGGCCGGAAGCGTACCAGTAGGCGTCGTCACTACTTGCTCCTACTTGAAGGTTGAGTGTGGTGCCCCGGCGGTCACCCTCCCACGCCTTGGCGGCAGCTCTGTCGATGTAGCGTTCGATGCCCCCCTCAGCCTGCCCGAGCAGCGGCAGCGCGTACTCCTCGTGCTGCCACATTCCATCCAGCGGCTCCAGCACGCCCGCGTGGTTCGCGAACATGAACGGCGTGTAGCCGGACAGCGGCAGGCTATTGTTCGCGAGGAGCGTCGCTAACTCGGCAGGATCAACGATGGTGCGGTTGGGGACGGCAAGGCCACTCACATGGCGTGTGTAGCCAGCGGGCTCAGTGATGTCCCCCGGTAGCGCCACGACGCGCTGGTGGTTCGTGCGGATCTGCATCTTGAAGTTGTTCATCAGGTCGGAGCGCCCGCCGTCGATCACGTGCGAGCCAAGGCCGTCGCGCTTGAGCGCAAGCGAGGTCCAGAACCGCACCTCGTAGAGCGTGTGTCCGAGGATGTCCTTTGCGCCGCCCTTGGTGATCTCGTACTCCCACCCCTGGCGCGAAACGGTCATCGCAGGTCGTCGTCTGCACGCTCAGGGCCAGTGAGAGGCACAAGTCACCGCCCCGCAGCGATGCGGTCAGGCGGCTCCGGCTCGTCGGGGCCGAGGATGACGGTACGCGCCGTGGCTTCGTACATGACACACTTCCTGCCCCACTCGCGATATCACGCAGGGAATCCCGTGGCATCGGCAGGCGTGCAAGTCGCGAGTCCTGAAGCATTCCAGGCGATCGTAAATGTGCCACCACCCGAGGCCGTCTCTGTCTGGCCGTAGTCGGTCCACCAGAGCAGCGGGTCGGTAGCCGCCGTCGCAGTCGCCACGTCCACGACTACCGCGATGCGCGAGGAGAAGCCCGCATCCGTGGCGGTCCACACGCTGTTGGCTGCGTCGAACGTGGACACGTTCAGCGTGTTGGCGTGCGTCTTCGACGCCAGCAGCTCACCGGAGCCATCAAGGCCGGCGAGGTAACCATTCGCCTCGGCCACCTCGTTGGTGATGTCGTTGCCGAAGTCGTGTGTGTCCTGGTTGGGGACGTAGGGTGTCGTGTCCGTCAGGATCACGGCGATATCGTCCGTCAGGTAGTCCACCTCCTTGTTGAACGACGTTTCAATAGCGTTCACAAACCACCACGCTGTAACGGCCATGATCTTTACTCCTTAGCCCGGCTGCTCGGCGCCAGCCCATGCCTCTGAGGCAACAGCATCAATCTGCGCTGAAACGGCCCCCGGCATGGCCACAGACTTGAACTTGTAGCCCGCCACTCGCGTCGCCTGCTTCTCGCCCATGACGCTCTGGATCATCAACTGCTCTTCGCGCAGCGCCAGATACCCTTCGCGGTCGCTGCGCTTCAACTCCTGCTGGGCCAGATACCGGCTGCGCTTCAGCTCACGCAATTCCGTTTCCGTCATGGCATAGAGTTCTTCGAGGGTCGGCAGGACAATCAGGCGGTCGAGGTCTGCGCTGGCCTGCGCCACCTTACGGCTGGCCTCCAGCTCTAACTCGTCAGGATTCATGGCTTCTCCTCCAACCCCAGGTACGGCGTTGCCCCGGTGAAAATGCGATGACGGGTGTTCAACGTGACCTTGCGCCACTTCGCGTAGCAGTACGCCATGTGCGCCTGGAAGATCAGCCAGCTCATCGTCTCGTGGCAGTAGCCGCAGTTGTGGTTCATCTTGTGTGGATCGGTCAGGTTCCCGCCCATGCGTGCAGCGAGTTCGTTCGCCGTCTCGTGCGGCCGGTCGGGATCGAACATGAACACGTTCTCGCGATCGAAGCGCGGGAACGGCGAGCCGGGATCGAGCGGCGTGCTCAACTGAACTCCCAGCCTCGTATTTCGCCATCAGCGCCATCACCGCCTGCACCGCTACCGGCGTCATCAGAATCTCCGCCTCCCCCACCAC
>SDBV01013701.1_pt1 | contig 10278 bp, 17 predicted proteins | sample 2277081 | NCBI WGS metagenome assembly SDBV01 (sample SAMN10402039, study PRJNA504765) | marine sediment metagenome | isolation source: marine sediment core GS10_PC15, 223 cmbsf | place: Arctic Ocean: Southern Knipovich Ridge | collected 2010 | reverse complement strand
AGCCCTGTAGGCTTAATGGATACTTGGAAAGAGGTTATACGTGGTAATATCGGACGTAACCCGAATACTTATGTATTAGCATATGACGCATGGCTGAAACTTAAAGAACATCCAGACCTTAAAGCAAGAGTTAAAACTACTGTTGATACAGTTGTCACACTTGATCTTGTAGCTAAACTATTTGGTTTGGAGAGAATACTATTATCATTTGCAAAATACAACTCTAATGAAGAAGGACAAACCGTTACTTTAACAGATATGATGAGCAAAAAAGCATTTCTAGGTTACATTAACCCCTCTCCAGGGATTATGCGACCGAGTGTAGGATATACTATTCAGCTTAAGGGAATGCAAGCAATGACTTATCGTGAAGAGAAAGTCAAGAGTGAAATCGCACGTGTATCGGTTCATGAGGTTCCAAAAATCGTTGCTGCTGATTGTGGTTATTTATTAACTACTCTCATATCATAGGGGGTACAATGTTTAATTCCAATATACGAGAATATAGAACAAAACAGATTACCTTAGCAACACAAGCCACAACTACTGAAGTAGGTCTTACCACTTCTGTAGTAGGTGCAGCCGTTGCGGTTGGTGATTATTTCGAAATGGCAGTTAATGCCCAAGTTGTACATAATAGTACTGTTGACCCTGGTTTGTTTTTACAAATAAGCCATAATGGCGGTACTACATGGGGTGGAACTATTGCACTCGATGCTGATATGACAACTACCGCAAATTGGACATATACATCTGTTACTAATTTTGGTGATACTGTACGTGTCGTATGTGCTGGTCCTAATATAACTACAACTACAAGTTTAAGTTATAATGTGTACGCAGTACTTAAGAGATAAATTAAAATAATATAGGGGGCGTAAAAACCCCTTGTATTTAGGAGAAAACAATGTCAGACAATAGATCAATAAAAACAGAGCGAGTTACTATTTTCAATCAAGCTACTACTACAGAAATTAAAGTAACAACATCTGTATTAGGTGAGGCTTTTAGTACAATAGGTTATCATACAGGTTATTTTGTAACAAGTGTAATAGCTAATAGTGCAAATGCTCACAAGGTATATCTTGATGTAAGAGTTGATACAACCAACTGGATACAGTACGCAACTTTACACCCTGATATGACCACAACCGCAAATGCCGTTGGCGTAAATGTTGCAAACTTTCCTAATACTGTTAGAGTGAGAATACCAACATTAACCACTACATCTAAAATGAGACTTAATGTTAAAGCCGAGTTATACGCAAAGTGAATCAACAACTTGCTAACGATCTTAATGATAAACTAGATTTTTTAATTATAGGGCATAATGCAACTAGCTATAAACTACCGTTAATAGTCGCATATATTAAAGAATGGGATGATAAAATCTGCATTGATTGCAAAAACATCAAGGGAAAATACATAGTGTTTGACAAACAAACATTTATCGATGCAGTTGAAAAATATAATAATAAGGATAACAATAATGACAAAGACGAAAAAACCTAAAATACTAATAGCCACTTGGTTTAATTGCTTACGTAATATTAAATCAAGTCTAGGCGCTTACAATCTCGGATATGAATTAGAACTTGTAACAAAACAACAGGGCTGGAGCCTTGTAAGTGAGTTACAACTAGGACATATCTACAATCACGTTAAAGTATGGGAAACGCCCAGCCAATTAGAAAAAGCTATGAGAGATAGTGACGCTGATATTATATGGTGTCATAACGAGCCTGATTTAATGGCAGAATTAGCATGCGACCCAAGCGTAAAACGAGACAGACAAGTATGGCATGATTGCCACGACTTACCTACATTACACCCTGGATATGAAAAAAATCCAGATATGATGGCACAGGAAAAAGCAGCCGTAAATAATGCGGATATTGTATTTGTACCTACGATTGATTATATTGATTTGATAGGTAATAAATACCCTGATACTAAAGACAAAATAAAAGTCTTATATAGTTGCGCACCAGAAATGTACTTCCCTATACAGACACTACCACACGTTAATGGTATGCTATATTGTGGACAGGTAAACGTACCAGAAATGAATAGCAAGCTACATTATAGAGACTGTGTACCATTGTTTGAAAAGCTAACGTCTATGGGTATTGCTAGTCATATATATAATACAACGCCTAATGCAAATATGATGCCATATACAATGGCGGGAGCTTGCACATATGGCACTATGAGAATGTATGCGGCTATTGATCAATATACTAGATATGATTATGGATTTGTAGGCTCAAATATAAATACCCCTGAAATACAAATGTGTTTCCCTAATAAGTTACTTGACTGTATAGCAGCCGGAATACCTATGATAGTTTTAAACGCTAAAACATCTGGTAAGTTTGTAGAAGATAACGGCTTTGGAGTTAGTATTCAAGGCTTAGAAAATATGGATAAAGTACCTTGGCATGATAAGCTATTCTGGGCTAAGTGTAAAAAAAACGTAATGGACAAAAGGTACGAGTATACTATGGAAAATCAACTACAAAAAACACTAACAGAAATAGGGGTCGCGTAATGGAAACTAAAACAGCATTCGAAGAAATGAAATTATCTATATCGGAATGTCATAAGAAAATAAGACAAGAAGATTTAGCTAACTTAAAAATGAAAGAATACGGTCAAGATATATACAGCATACGTTATAAGTACGGATATAACTGGGGATGCTACCAAAAGTTAGCTATGCATATTATAAAAATGATGTCTGAAAATAAAGAACACGGCAAAAAAATCATTGATGTTGGCTGTGGTATAGGCTGGTTTACAGATATGCTATACTTTAATATATCGCGCAATATATTGGGTATAGATTTTAGCAAACTAGCTATATGGTTCCACGCTCGCAGAATGTATCCTGCTATACCTTTTACTATAGGTGACATATACGATTATGATTATACAGGGTGTGATATAGCTGTGTTAACCGAAGTATTAGAACACATTGATAAAGATATAGAATTATTGTCTAAACTTCCAAAAGGATGTATAGTATACGCTACCGTGCCATTTGAAAAAGAAAGAGTTGATATAACACACGTGCGCGAGTATAGTATAAATAGCGCAACAGAAAGATATAAAAATATACTTGATTTTAAAACTTGTGAAAAGTTTGAGCAGTATATACTTATTCGAGGGGTCGTGAAATGAAAAATCTATTTAAAATATTATTAAATAATATTATTTTATTTACTGCTATATTAGGTGCGTGTATGACTGTGGCTTATACTTATTTTATAAGTAAGAGCTTTTATATTGGAATGGCGATTATGGCTTTTTCGATAAGCATGACATCATCATTCCATGTAAAAAGAATAGCGAATGGGACAATTAAAACTAGACTACTATATTCTATAGGTGCAACCATTGGCTGTGTTATAGGTTTATTTATATCTAGGAAAATATTGGGGACATTAACATGAGCTGCGGCGGTTGTGAACACTTAGGCTCTGCTCCTATGTCTTCACATGATGGACTATTTGGAAACAATACAAGTCAATGTATTTTAGATGGTTATTTCATATCTGTCAGTACATTATCGGAAGGATGCAGAAGTTATAAGCCGTCAAAATCACATATAAAAAAAATAGAAAAATATCTTAATAAAACCACAGTTAAAATATATAATGAGATAATAAAGGAATAAATAATGGCAGATTACGCAACAATTTTACACGTTCGAGCATTAAACTCGCATCGTACATATAATACGACAAGTAAACCGACTACGGGGCAAATAACAACTATATTTATACCGGCTGTTACGGGCGAAATGAATAGTAGATTTGCGGCTGTTGGTATAACTGTACCTATAACCACAAGCCCTACACATTCAGCTTATTTATACGTTAATCATTTAGCAAGTATGAGAGTGGCTTGTATGGCAGAGAATAGTACATTTATGGGTGGTAATAAGAACGAAAGCCCACACGCTAAAAACTATTGTGAATTATATGAAGAGGCAATGCAAGCAATAGAAACTAACCCCGATATAATTAACGGTATTATATCGGGTGATGGCGGCTCTTCAATGGATAGCTTAGAGTTTAGCGACCCCACAAAACAACGAGATACAGAGCCATTCAACAGGGGGGAAGACGATTGGTAAAAACACTTACTATAGTAGGTTGCCGTCCCCAGTTCATAAAGGCCGCACCTGTTATTAAACTTTTAGATAATGATGTATTAGTCCATACAGGTCAACATTATGATAAAAATATGTCTGATATATTTTTTGATGGTCTAAGCATTAAACAGCCTGATTATAATTTGGAAGTTGGAAGCGGTAGCCATAATTTTATGATAACAACTGTAATGCAAAAATTAGAAGATGTTATTAAAAAAGAAAAGCCTGACACTGTTATAGTATATGGAGACACTAACTCTACACTAGCGGCGGCGGTGTTAGCTAAAGAATTAAATATCAGACTTATACATGTAGAGGCTGGTTTAAGGTCATATAATATGTCAATGCCTGAAGAACGTAATAGAGTCATAACGGATAAACTATCAGATGTTCTATTATGTCCAACTGAAAACGCTTTAAACAATCTCACAAAAGAATTACTACATACAAACGCGTCTGTTGTAGGTGATACAATGTATGATCTGATAATGGAAAATGGTTTTTTCTTAGATAAAAAGAAACTGGATAAATGGAGTCTACAACCTAAACAATACTATTTATGTACTTTGCATAGACCTGTCAATGTTGATAATGTTGAAAAAATAAAGACTATATTTAAAGCATTTGGCGAATTGAGTCACCCTGTATTATTTCCTTGTCATCCTAGAACATTAAAGAAATTAAACTATGTATTTATGCCTGATAATGTTAAAGTCATTGACCCTGCATGTTATTTTGATATGATGTCATTAACTGTTAACGCTTTAATGGTTATTACAGATAGTGGCGGTCTACAAAAAGAAGCACATATGTTTGAAGTACCTTGTGTGACGTTACGTAATGAAACCGAGTGGATAGAGAGCGTAAACCAAGGTGCTAATAAACTATGTAAGATAAACCATGATGATATTATAAATACTATACATAGTGAGTACGATATAAAAACAAGTTATGTATACGGAGATGGTGACGCATCACAAAAAATAGTCAAGGCAATATATGAATCTTAAGTTTGATATTGTCGGTAAAAAAAAGGTTATGAAAATACTGTCTTCATTAGGTGGTAGAGTTACAAACTTAAAACCAGCATTTAAAAATATAGCTAGTAACTTTTTAGAGTTAGAAAGAATAACTTTCGAAAAGGAAGGGAGACGCGGAGAATGGCGACCACTAAGCCTAAAGTATGCAGCATGGAAGTCTAAGAGGTACCCAGGGAAGAAAAAGCTTGTATTAATTGGTAATTTAAAAGAAAGCCTTATATCTCGAGGTGGCGACCATATAGAGCGCATAGGACGCAAGAGCCTAGTAATGGGAACTAAAAACAAACTTGGGGATTGGCATCAAAAAGGGGCGGGAAGCTTACCAGTTCGAAAGCCAATAAATCCAACTACTAAAGATCATAATGAATGGGTGAATATTATACGTAGCTTTGTAGTTGAAAAGCTAGGATTTACAAGGAGTGGTTTCTAATGCCTGTATCAATAGAATATATCGAAGAAACATTAGATAAAATTAAGTCTACAATATCTACTAACCTACAAACATATTTAACCGTTATACAAACAGCCAAAGCCGATGGTAGAGTATTAACCGCACCTATAGCAGACCATTATATTATAAGTGAAATAGATGCAATACCCTTTTTTCCATTTATTCAGTTTGTACCTGATACAACCGATGTAGTTATCGCGGGTGGTACATGGGACGAAAACGACCACCACATTATTATTAAAGTACATAATTCAACAGTCGAAGGAAGTACTTATGATTGCGCAGTACGTAGTTATAGATTTATAAAAGCAATAGCTGAAATAATACTAGACAATAGAACGTTGAATAGTACTGTAATAGGAATACAAATTACTAATGTAAATTACGAAGCGATGATGTCTGATGGTTATACATTCAAGCAAGAGGTTTGGATACATTGTACTATCAAACGTCACGCAAATTAAAGGAGAATAACATGGCTGGAAGATACTTAGGTATAGCGCCTATAAAAATTAAAGATGGCAGAATATTAAAAACAGGTGAAATATATGAAGATATGCCATATAATGAGGCTATAGCTCGCAAGGGTTTTGAGCCTGTAACAGTAAAAAAAGAATTCAAGAAATCTACGAAGGAGAAAAACGATGAATAACTATAACGGAGCTAGATATATTGGTGAAGACCCTATACATCTATTCGATGGTAGTCTTATTTTAAAGAATGAGGTTACTAAATTATTAAGTGAAGAAGCAGCATTAAACGATAACTTATTCGAGCCGGTATATAGCACGATAAAAGAACAAGCTGAAAAAAAACCCAAAATTAAAAAGACTAAAAAGAAGAGGAGTACATAATGTTATATTTTCCATCAAACCAGGGATATATCGGGATAGGCTCACAGGGTTCACAAATAACAACCGCTGTAGTGCCTCAAAGATTTATCAAATATTTATCTGACGAAAGCGGTGCGCAGTTCGAAGCCGAAACTTTAAGAGAAGGCGGAGACGGTCAATGGGATGTCACAACAGTTAAGACTAAATATAGTTTTCCTATAAGTTTTTCTTGTTATGCAAGACCTATTGAATCGGCTAACTTATACGCGGCTTTACTAGGTGCGGATACACCAAGCCATTTAACAACAACCCCATTTTATCATACTGCAATACCCAAAACATTCGCAGTAACTACAATAGAACAAAAATGGCTAACTATTGAAAGGATGCTTGTCAGTTCTACAAATAGCAAAGTTGAACGTATAAAAAGTGTTCACTTAAGTGCTATTATATTGGAAGCTGAAGCAGGGCAACCAGTTAAAATGAGCGTAGAAGGCACAGGACTAAGCGCACAACTTATAACAACAGAATCAAGCCCAAGTTATGAGACTGGAAATCCTTTCAGTTTTTATAATGGTACTTATATGGTAAACGCACCTACTACAACTAATTTTGATATTAAATCATTTAATATCGCTATACGAGCGATAAACGATGAGGAAATACAAACTGTTGATATTACAAGAAAAGATAATATCAATCATAAGTTTGAAGCCGAGGTAACAATCAATCTTAACTATACTGATTATGTTATGTACGCTAAAGCTAACTATAATGCAGCCGCTACACCAAGCAGCTCATTTAGTGATGGCAGCGCAACGGTAAACCTAGTTACAGGCACGGGCACAAGTCAAAGACGCTTACAGCTATCTATACCAAAAGTAAGAATGCAACCGATTAACATACCATTAAACGCTGAAGTTGCTACATTAGGACAAACAATGGCAGGGATGGCACTTAAACAAGCTACTACCGCGCTTGTAACGGTACTTAGTTATAATACTGTTGCAACAACTATGCCTCTATAGGTTAATATGAAACCAACTAATCAGGGAAGCATTATGATGGGATTACAAGGGGAGAAAGGTACGCCCGCAACCCCTACAATCTCCATAGCATACCTTGATGACGGTTTTTCTACTAACCAACAAATGACAGGACTTAAAGACGGTGGAGACAATGAATATTTGACCGAGAATATGAAACTGGAACACCGCGAGTCCTTCAGTTTTTCAGTTAACGCTAGACCTGACGTAGCGACGTTTTTAAACGCGTATATGTTGGGTTCTAGCGTTATTACTGGTGCGGGTGATCCTTACACACATACTATAACAAGGGATGAAAGACAATGGTTAACTATGGAGCGTGAACTAAGCGCAACGGCTGTGCAACGTTTAGTTGATTGTAAGTTCGAGAATGTAACTATAACAGGCGAATCGGGGCAACCTATTAAAATAACTGTTGATGGTAACGCGCTAACAGCTACGATTAAAACCACTGCACAAGCTGCAAGTTATGATATTGAAAAACCATTTATGTATTATGATGGTGCGAGTAGATTTAAAATAGATACTACAAATAGTAGTCATATAAGAGGGTTTGAAGTAAGAATAAATATTAATTCAGGAGGTGGTTTGCGTGATGATAGATTTAAAATATTGGATTTGCCTGATTTTAATTATAGTGTTAGCTGTAGTCTTGACATATACACAAGTGACTTAACAAGATTTAAAAAGGTTAATTACAATGCAAGTACTATCCCGCAAGAAGATTTTAGTACGGGAGCATTTGAGATAGATTGTCAATACGTTTTAACAAGTACTAGACAATTTAAACTAACTATACCTAATTTAACATGGCAATCAATAGGTGGTGTATTACTTAACCCAGGTGGTGCAACTATGATTGAGACAATCGCGGGTGTAGCTGTAAAACAAAGTACAACGGAGTTAATGACAATTGTATGTCAAAACTCATTAAATGAAGATGGGATACAAGATAATGATTTATTATATATTATTGATAATGACGGGCAAGTAATACAAGGAGTATATTAATGGCAAAGATTGAGACTTATACATTACTAACAACATATCACGCAAGCAATGTTGTAATAATAGGTGATAGTCAAGATACAGACGTTGAAGGTGATTTTAAAACAAAAAGCCAAAGATTAAGTGTTATTGTAGCTGCTGCATTAGATGATACAAAAGCAGATCAAGTTATTGGTGGTGCTGCTGGAAGTTTTGATTATCCAACTACAAACCCTGCCCCATTAGATACCGACACAGGCACAAATGGAAGTATTAAACGTCAATTAATGGATGATACAACAGAAGAGTTTGTAATTGGACAAGATAAAGTATGTAGTGATTTAAATCTTTCAGGTAACGCAACTATAATAGTAGACGGATATGCAGTATTAACAACACCCTCTACAACCACTAAAATTGAAATGACTGTAAGAGTAAGCTCAAAAACTGCGGGTGAAAGTTGGGACGCTGCGTTTACAACAACAGTAAGCGGAGATTTAACACTAAAAACCACACAAGATGCATTTGATCATCATAGTTTTACAGTCATTGCTTCTACATTAGGCATAGCAGCGAATGATGATGTCAGATATAAGTTTAGTCGAACTGCGCCCGCGTCATTAAACTTAAGCGGTGATTATGGAGTGATATATGGTGCTATAAGGTTGCCGAGGACATAATGGGAATAATATTTAACGGTTCAAATCAATATTTTAGTCATGGAAATAATACTTCTTTAGAATATAATACACCGTTTTCATTTACTGCTTGGGTTAAGTTTGAGGATACTAATAATTATAATTGTGTATTATCTAAAAATAATAATGCTTCCCCTTATCGTGGATGGATATGGGCAATAAGAGGTGGTGCCGGCGGTGGTGTTTATAATAGTGAAATAAAAATAATAAACTCTTTTTCTGGAAATACTCTTATGAATTATGATAGTAATGCTTTAGCTCATAGCACATTACACCACGTAGCTGTCACATATAGTGGGAATCAGGATGTAAGCGGAACATCATTTTATACAAATGGTGTTAAGAGTGGTGCGAAAACTACAGTATACAATTCATTAAGTGGGTCAATAACCAATTCAGCTAATTTATTGAGTGGTAATGCATCACCATCATTAGGACAATATTTTCAGGGTTTAATATTTGACGCTAGAATATATAATAGACAATTATCAGATGCTGAAGTGTTAATAATAGCTAAAAGTGAAGGCAATGATAAAATCACAACAGGTTTACAGGGATATTTGAGAATGAACGAACAGCCAGATGGTCAAACAGCATCAACGATAATAGATTGTCCTGCTAACAGAAAAAATAATGAACTAATATCTCTTATATCATTACCATCCATGTTAATATCTGACTTTGTAAATAATTCAGTTCCATCAGAGTATAATGAAATAGCTGCTGCTGGTGTAGCTAGATTATCAATGAAATCTATATGACCTGTGTTAGTCATTCCCTCACCAGCCCCTCCTGTTTGGATATTTCCTCCAGTCCCTACTATGAGATCATTTCCAAATATTTGCAGTCCTGTTGTACTATCCATTTGGAAAATATTTGTAATGTTATCAAAGATGTTGAATTGTTCTCCTGCAGTTAGTGTGAGTCTTATTCCTGTTGCGATTAATCCTTGAAGTAATCCATGTACATTACCTACTGAATCAGTAATGGATAATGCTGCAATATTATTTAGTGTGAAATTACCAGCATCATGGTTTCCAGTCCAAGGTCCAAAGAACTCACCA
>SDBV01013700.1_pt1 | contig 10278 bp, 5 predicted proteins | sample 2277081 | NCBI WGS metagenome assembly SDBV01 (sample SAMN10402039, study PRJNA504765) | marine sediment metagenome | isolation source: marine sediment core GS10_PC15, 223 cmbsf | place: Arctic Ocean: Southern Knipovich Ridge | collected 2010 | reverse complement strand
TTCGAGATCGTCGACAAAGCCGAATAGAGAAGACGAAAATGTTGCAGCAATATACGCATCGTTGGCGACCACGACTTCTCCGCCGGTTTCTTCGATGATCTGCAACACATCGCCCCAAGCCTTTTCCGGGGAAGCGCCTGCATAATCGAGTGGCGCAATCTTATGCGCTGCAGCTTCGCCGAATTCGCTGCACACGCAATTTGGTTTATCCGGGCAGAGGGTGAGTGCCCCCGAGATCAAACCAGGGGCTTGCCCTGTTTTCGAGCCGTGGCCGAGCATCGCGAAGCGGACGAGCACGGCTGCTGCAAGAATCGCGATGACGGCAAGTAGGATCTTGGCGAGTCTTTTCATTGGTCATCCAAAACCAGGCGAGGCTGGGCGGAGCGGCCGGTTCGGCACTGCACCTCGGCGAAGCGCCTCGGCGGGCCCGGCGCCTGCAGCGCGATCGCCGCTAGACGGCTTCGACGCACGCCGCCGTGCTCTTGTGCCACGGGGTTCCGGCGATCGGGTCACGATCTTCGGTCGAGGTCAGCTCGTTGGGCGCAACGTCGCCGATGTCCTTGGCGCCCGAATGCGCGATACCCGTCCCATTCGGCAGCGCGATGTGGCCCGCCTGCATCCGGTCCGAGATCTCGACGACGACTTCTGCGCTGCCGCGGCGGGTCGTGAGCCGCGCGCGCCCTCCTGCCGAGAGTCCGAGGCGATCCGCATCCCCTGGATTGATGCGCAGCGCGCCCAACGGATCCTTCCGGCGCCAGGCGGGATCGCGCAGGATCGTGTTGGCGGTGAACGATCGGCGCTCGCCCGCGGAAAGCACAAAGGGAAACGCTGGATCGACGGGCATCCGCTCCTCGGTGGGCAGGCTGTCGAGCTCCTCGAAGAGCTCGGGAATCGAGAGCTGGATCCGACCGTTTGGCGTCGCGATCTTGCCGATGCTGTGGTCCCATTCGTCGATCGCGAAGACGAAGCCACGGTCGTTGTCGAGAATCGCGTCGAAGAGCGCATCGCCCAGGTCCTGTCCATCCGCGGTTCCGATCCCGGCCCGTCGGATCGAATCCGGAATGCGCCGGGCGGCGATCTGGGTCAGCCCCCAGAGCGCGGCAGCCTCGGCGGTGCCCTTCGGTAGTTTGTCGCCGATGGCGCGATACAGCACGACGGGCGCCATCGCGGCAAAGCTGGCATCGCCGCCGAGCAGTTCGAAGAACCTGGCGCGGAATGCCGCGCGGCCCTCGTCCCAGGCGCCGCGCAGCGCATCCACCGCCGGCTTCGGCAGCGCGCCCAGCGCCTCGACGAGCCGCGCGTGCAGCTCCGCCTCGGAAAACAGGCCCTCCGGTGGGTCCATCAGCGCGTGGCGAAGCTGGAAGTAGTTCTTCGGAAACTCGAAGTTGAAGAACGTCGCTTCGGCCTTCTCGAATTGCGTGGCCACGGGCAGGACATAGTCCGCCATGCGTCCGGTTTCGCTGAGCGCGACGTCGACGACGACGACCAGATCGAGCGCCTCGAAGGCCTCCCGCATCCTCCGGCTGTCCGCGAGCGAGTGAACCGGGTTCGCGGCCTCGACGAACATCGCGCGGAAGCGCTTCGGATGGTCGGTCAGGATTTCGTCGGGGATCAGATTGCACGGGGTGAGGCCGGCGATGACCCGCGATTGGGTAACGGGCGTACGGTGATCCCTGGTGATCGACGACGCACTGAAGAGCGGCTGGAGCGACGTCACGGGGTACGCCGAGCCTTGCCGGCCGTAGTTACCGGTCCCGTAGGCGAGCAACCGATGCAGGTAGCTGACCAGCGTCGAATGGCGGTTCATCTGCACACCGAGATCTTCGAAGAAGGCCACGCTCTCGGCGGCCGCAATGCGCCTGGCGGCTTTCCGCGCCAGCTCCTCGGGCACACCGGCCCGCTTGCAGTAGTCGTCGATCGGCAGCATCTCGAAGTGCGGCAGAACCTGCTCGAGGCCATCGGTGTGCGCTGCAAGGAAATCTCGCGCGAGCAGGTCTTCCTGGACGATTGCGGCGAACATGGCGGCCAGCAGCCAGGCGTCGCCGCCCGGCTTTACCTGGAGATGAATGTCCGCGAGATCCGCCGTCTCGGTGCGCCGCGGATCGACGACGATCATGCAGCGCTTGGGATCCTTCGCGAGTTTGCGAAGCGTCACACGCGCGCGCGGGAGGCCGTGGGAAAACCACGGGTTCTTGCCGAGAAAGACTCCGACTTCACAATGCTCGAAATCGCTGCGCGTGAACACGCCGAGCATCTGCATGGCGACCCAGGCCTCGCCAGTCTTTTCTTGAGCCAGCGCATTCGAGCGATAGCGAGAACCCAGCGCCGCGCGCAGCGCGCGCGCATAGGCGCCGGGTAGATGGTTGCCCTGCCCGCCTCCGCCGTAGTAGAAGATCGATTCGCCCCCATGCTCGTCGCGAATCGCGCTCAAGCGTTCGGCGACCTCACGGATCGCGGTCTCCCAGTCGATCTGCTCGAAGGAGCCGTCGGGTCTCTTGCGCAGGGGTGTGGTCAGGCGCTCCGGGTCGTTCTGGTAGAAGTCGAGGCGGGATGGCTTCTCGCACGCGTAACCCTCGGAAGACGGGTGAGCCTTGTCGCCGCGCACCTTCGTCAGCCGGCGACCGGCATCGCCCCCGAGTTGCACTTCGATCCCGCAATTGCACTCGCAGAGAATGCACGCGCTGGGGCGCCAGGCCGAAGCGCTCGTTGGATCGACCTCGGCCATCGAATTCTCTCCTCGCTGCAGCGGGGTATTCCGCGGGTTCACGAAAAAGCGACGCCTCGACAGCATCATTGGCAAATTGGTCTTTTTTTGCAAGCCAATTCTTCCCAAAAGCGACCCCATCGCGGGATGGCCAAAGATCCGCACTGCGGGGCGGAGCCCCCGGGGTCGGTCATTGCCAAGATGCGGCCTGTCTCGTCTATCATGACCGCAAGAAGCGGTTCGCGTATGCTCGCGAGAGGCAGCCTCGATGAATCTAGAATCCTTTCGAAACAAAACGGTAATCATCACGGGTGCGTCGGCCGGCGTCGGCGCCGCCTGTGCGCGAGCGTTCGCAGCACAAAAAGCCAAACTGGTTGTGATCGCGCGCGGCGAAGAGGCACTGGCCGCCATCGCCGAAGAGTTGCGCGCCGAGACGGAGGTCCTGGCGATTACGATGGACGTCTCCGACACTGACTCTTGTCTCAAGCTGTTCGAGCGCGCGGAGCAGGTGTTTGGAGCCGTCCACTGCTTGATCAACAATGCCGGAGCGCATCTGCGCGGAGCCGTTGAGAGCAGAAGCCCCGAAGATCTGGCCGCCATGGTGGATGTCAATATGCGCGCGCCACTGGTTTTGACGGCGGCGGCCTTGCCGTATCTGCGAAAGGCCGGCGGTGGTGCTGTGGTCATGGTGGGTTCGCTGGCCGGGTGCGCCCCGTTGCAGGGCGCGGCGACCTACTCTGCGACCAAGGCCGGGTTACGGGCATTTACCTACGCGCTGGCTGATGAACTGCGCGACAGCAATATCAGCATCGGCGTGGTTTCGCCTGGACCGATCGATACCGGCTTCATCATGGACAATTTGGATCAGGTCGAAGACATTGTCTTCTCCCAACCGATGAGCAGCGCCGAGCAGGTGGCCGATGCGATCGTCGAGTTGGCGAAAGGCGGGCGGACCGAAATTGCGATGCCCGCGTCATCCGGGAAGCTGCTCAACCTGTTCTATCTGTTCCCGTCGCTCCGACGAAGACTCCGGCCGATGTTTTGCGAGAAAGGCCGCAAGAACAAAGAAAAGTATCGCAATAAGCGGGGGCATTAGGCGGGGACGTTGTTGACCAACCGCGGCACCGACCGCGTCGCGGCGGATTCAAACGGATCCGCGCAGAAGGCAGACGGATGAACCCATGCCTGTAAACGGCCTCGCCTTGTCAAACGCAGCCTGCCGCCAACGCGGCGCAGCGGCGATCAGACGTCGCGGGTCATCTTGTCGTAGAACTTGACGTAGTCGCCCTTCTCTTCGCTGGCCAAAAACTCGATCGCCGCGCGCGGGTGAAGATTCATCTGCCCCGTGATGTTGTAGGGGATCAGCGGCCCCCAATCGAGCTTTTCCCGCAGCGGAACAATCCGGTCGCGCAGCAGCTCCATCACTGGGCGCAGCAAAAACTTCGGATTGCGCAGGAATCCGAGCAGCAACTCCATCGGGCAGTTTCCCGCCCCGCGCCCCATCCCCAGCATCGTCGCGTCGACCCGGTTGGCGCCGAGGATGATCGCCTCGATCGTGTTGGCAAAGGCGAGCTGCATGTTGTTGTGCGCGTGCATGCCGATCTCTTTGCCCGTGCCCTCCATCGCCTTCGCGTACTTCTTGTACAGCATGTCCACCTGCTCGCGGTACAGGTGGCCGAAGCTGTCCACGATGACCATGACGCCAGCGGGCGAGGGCACGATCGCGTCCAGCACCGCGTCGATTTCGGTCTCGGTGATGCCCGAGACGGCCATCAGGTTGGCCGTCGTCTCGTAGCCCAGGTCGTGGGCGTGCTCGATCATCTGCACCGCTTCGGAGACCTGGTGGGCGTAAAATGCCACCCGGATCATGTCCAGCACGCTCTCGCTCCGGGGGACGATCTGCTCCTTCCAGTCGCTCTTCCCGGCGTCCACCATCACGGCGAGCTTGAGGCCGGTCACCTCGTCGTCGTGTCCGCCGACCACCCGGTTCAGATCTTCTTCGTCGCAGTATTTCCACGGCCCGAATTCCTGCTTGGGGAACAACCGCGGCGCGTTCTTGTAGCCGATCTCCATGTAGTCGATGCCGGAGGCGAGGCACGTGTCGTACACGGCGCGAACCATCTCATCGTCAAACTGGTGATTGTTGACCAGGCCTCCATCGCGAATGGTGCAGTCGAGAACCTTGAGTTCTGGCCGATAGGTGATCCAGGGGGCTTTTTCGCTCATTTCAGACCTTTCCCGTCAAGCTGGCTTCAGTGAGGACCGCGTTGTCCGCGGTCACGATGCGCCGGCCGATCCCAGTTGCTACGAGCTGCTGCGAGCTGCATTGCCGCACGGCAGCCGAGCGCTCGCCGATCCGCCGAAGACCCGACATTCTACCCCATCTGGCCGCCCTCGGACATCCTCGGCCAAGCGCAGGCGCTGCCGACTCCAGTCCAGCCTATAGTGACGCCTGGAATGGAACCGCAACTAATCCACCGTGGGTAGCCAACCGTGATGGCCGATCTCGAAACGATTCTGGAGCGGGCGACGTCGGGGCGGCCGCTCGACAGAGCGCGCGTCTTCCGGCCTTCGTGGTTCTACTCGATGATCCAGGATCCGTTCTGGATTTGGTGTGAGTACCACGCGCCAGGGCACGAGCGCGTCGACGAAACCACGCCCTTTGACCAACACCGAATGCAACTCGGAAATCTCCGGGAAGACCGGTACGTGGCTGAGAACTTTCCGGATGCTCATGTGGTGGAAGCGAGATGGGGCTTGGAGGCTGTGCGCGAAACGATCGGCGCGATGCTCCGCGGCGAATCGGCAATTCACGGCGGCGCGCTCTGGTTGCTAGGCGAGGACGTCTACGGAAAGTCGGACGTTCTGGTCCGCTGCGACGATCAGCCGTCCGATCTGGGTGACTTTCATTACCGGGTAAAGGAAGTCAAGAATTCGAAAGAGGCCAAGCCGTACCACCGGCTGCAAGCGGCCGTCTACACCTGGATCCTGGGTGAGCTGCAGGGATACTGTCCCGAATCGTTTGACATCGTCTTGCGAGAAGGCGCAGGCGAACAGACCGTCGCCCACGAGGCGGCGGCCGAGCCAATGCGCCAGTACCTCGCCCAGTGGCGTGAGATCCGAGACGGTCGCGTGCGCCTCGATCCGCTCGCTCACGATTCTACGACCAGCCCGTGGCGCCAGTACGCGAACCGCATCATCCGAGAGCGCGGCGACGTTTCGCTGTTGCCCGGTGTGGGTTTGAAGACGGCGGTGAAGCTTCGCGAACGCGGTATCTCGTCATTGGACGAGATCCTCGAACTGGGAGCGGATGGATGTGCACGGGAATTTTCTGGGGACCATCACTACTACCACGCGCTGGCCCACCGAGAAGGCAGATCCGTATTCAGGCCGGGGCAAGGCGCATCCATCCAACGGCGAGAGCGCCTCGTCTATTTTGATGTGGAAGACATCTCGACCGTCGAAGACGGAATCGTGACGAGGCCGCACGTCTACATGCTCGGTGTGGCAACGCCGGATGGAGAGACGCAGGTCTGGACAGCGCGCGGAGAAGACGACGAAGCCCGGATGTGGTCCGATTTTCTCGACTGGCTCGGCGATCCGGGCGACGTCGCGCTGTACTGCTGGACGATGTACGAGGCCGCTAAAATCCGCCAGGCGGCTGCCGATCATCCAGGGCTGGAAGATCGCCTGGCGGCGGCTGGAGCCGCGCTGATCGACCTGAAAGAAGAAATCAAGCGCCGCCCCTACTTCCCGGTGACCAGTTATTCGATCAAGGTCGTCGCTCCGGTTTGCGGATTTCATTGGAGTCAGGACGACGTGGACGGCCTGAGCGCCCAGTTGCTGTACATCGATTGGCTGAAGTCGGGTGACGACTCGATCATCGAGAAGGTCGAGCAGTACAACCGCGAAGATGTCCTGGCGATGCTGGCCGTGGATCGACACGTGACGGGTCGGCACCGTCCAGAATCCCCGTGAGATTGCTACGGTTCAATAGATCCAGCATGCCGGCCGCGACGCTCCGCTGAACGGCCCGTTTCGCGGAAGTTCGCAGACCCGGCGCCACCGCGTGAGGACGACGTGCTCCGCTCTGCGATGATCTGCCTTCTGCTAGCGGCCTCCACCGCGTGGGTCTATTCGGATACGCCGCGCTTCGACTTCATCAGCTACGACGACCCCGGCTACGTGGTGGAGAACCCGTATGTGGCGCAGGGAGTTTCGCGAGCTGGGTTGGACTACGCGCTGCGCTCGACCAAGATGGGCCTCTGGCATCCCCTCACCTGGTTGTCGCTCATGGTCGACTACGAGTTCTACGGACTCCGAGCCGGCGGCTACCACGCCACGAATCTGGTGCTCCACATCCTCAACACACTGCTGCTCTTTCTCTTGTTGCGCGGCATGACGCGGGCCGAATGGCCCAGCGCTCTCGCCGCCGCCCTGTTCGGCCTCCATCCTCTACACGTCGAGTCGGTGGCCTGGGTTTCCGAGCGCAAGGACGTGCTCAGCGCGTTCTTCGGGCTGCTCTCGGTGGCGGCCTACGCCGCCTACGCGCTTCGACCATCCCGCGCGCGCTTGCTGGCCGTCGCGCTCTGCCTCACCCTGGGGCTGCTGGCCAAGCCCATGCTGGTGACCCTCCCACTGCTCTTCCTGCTCCTCGACTACTGGCCCCTGGCGCGCTGGCGGGGCAGCTTGGCGAGTGCCCGCTCGCTAGTCGCGGAGAAGGGGCCGCTGCTGCTGATCTCACTCGCGTTCGGTGGGATGACCCTCTGGGTGCACCACGACACCGGAGCAACGGATTACCTCATCGTCGGGCGAGACGTTGCCGGTGTCACCGGGGCCAACCTCGCAAACGCCGTCGTCTCCTACGCCGGTTACCTGGGCAAGACGCTCTGGCCCAGCGATCTCTCGATCTTTTACCCGCACCCCGCCCTGACGGAGGGCGGCGGAGTACCCCTCGCGGTCTGGGAGGTTGTCGTCGCCGGCGCGGCGCTCGCGTTGATCACGTTCGGTGTAATCAAGAGCCGGCGACCCTACGCGGTGGTCGGTTGGTCGTGGTATCTCGTGAGCCTGCTCCCGGTGATCGGCATCGTCCAGACGGGCGGCCAGGCAATGGCGGACCGCTACACCTACATTCCGTTGATCGGGATCTTCATCGCCATCGCTTGGGGCGGCGCCGAACTCGCGACGCGCTGGCGACCGGGGGGCCGCAGCCTTGCCCCCGCTGCGGCCGCTGCGGCCGCCATCGCGCTGGTGCTGTGCGCCGCGGCGGCGCAACGCGCCGTGCAGCCCTGGCGCGGCTCCATTGCTCTCTACGAGAACGCGCTCTCCGTCAACCCGAAAAACAACCTCATCCGTCTCAACCTCGGCAGTGCGCTCGTCGAGCGCGGTGAGGTGGAGAAGGGCATGGCGCAGTATCGAACCGCGCTCGAAGTGAACCCTGATTACGTCGACGCTCATCACAACCTCGGGCTCGTGCTCGCGAGCAGGGGGCGCTACAACGAGGCCGTCGCGCACTACACAGAGATGCTTCGGATTCGCCCGGACCAGGCCATCGCGCACAACAATCTCGGCAAAGCCCTGCGCGCCCAGGGTCTCGACGAGCAGGCCTCCCATCACTTTCTGCGGGCGATCGAGCGCGGCCTCGAATCGAGCCAGACCCATTACGACCTCGCCAATCTGCTGCGCCAGAGCGGTGACCTCGCCGGGGCCATCCAGCATTATCGGCGAACGCTCGAAATCGACCCCGACCACGGCGGCGCAAAGCGGGCCCTCGAGTCGCTGCGCGGCCGGGCTCTCTGACGGCTGTGTACCCGGACGAGGATCTCTTCAGCTTCATTCGCCGACTGCGCGGCACGCATGACACCAAGCTCTACGCGCGGATGCTGGGTGCCGCCAACGATTTTAAAGAGGGCGACGGCATCGTGGGCGTGGCGGCGGCCGATGATGCTTCGCGGCAAAACGCGCGCGCCCTGCTCGCAAAAACGCGCCTGGCGGATATCGATGCGCACCCGCTTCATCGGGACGGCCTGTTCGAGTTCATCTCTTCGGGGCGGAGCGAACGCGCACGAAAGCAGCCGGCGGGGCAAACGCTCGCCCAATTCAAACAGTTTCTCCTGGCCTCCGATGAGGGCGCGATCAAGCCGATCATGCCCGGCTTGTCCAGCGACGTGATTTCCTGCGTCGTAAAGTTGATGAGCAACGACGAGCTCATCGAGATCGGCCGAAAAATATTCAACCCACTGCCGGGGAGCCAGATCGGTGCCAGGGGCTACCTGAGCGCCCGAATGCAACCGAATTCGCCGACCGACAACGTGGATGACATCCGCTGGCAGGTGTTCGATGGCTGGTCGTACGCGGTGGGCGATCTGCTGCTGGGAACCAATCCCGTCTCCAGCGATCCGGCTTCGGTTGCCGCAATCGAACAAACGCTGCAGGACTTGCTGACGACATTCGAAGTCAGCCACCTGATGCCACATTGTGTGCTTGCGCACATCGACGTTCAGGCGGAAGTCGAGCGCCGATGGCCGGGCTCGACGGAGTTGTGGTTTCAGAGCATCGCGGGCAGCGACGCGGCCAACCAAACCTTCGGCATCAGCGTCGAAGGGCTGAATCGGTACGCGGGCACGCGCGCCGGACAATACGGGTTGTATTTCGAAACCGGGCAGGGAGCCGACTTCAGCAACGGTCACGGCCATGGCTTTGACATGCTCATGCACGAGTCCCGCAAGTACGGCCTTGCGCGGGCCCTGACCGAACGGGTCGCTCAGGCGCAACGCGCGGCCGGAAACGAGGCCGGTCCGTGGGTGCACCTAAATGATGTAGCGGGGTTCATCGGACCGGAAGTCTTCCGCACGCGCGAACAACTCGTGCGATGCTGCCTGGAAGACATCGCAATGGGAAAACTCCACGGTTTGTGCATTGGCCTGGATGTGTGCTCGACGCTGCACATGGACATTTCACTCGATGATCTCGACTGGTGCCTCGACCAGATCATGCCGGCCAACCCGGCCTACCTGATGGCGTTGCCGACCAGGATCGACCCGATGCTCGGGTATCTGACGACCGGCTATCAGGATCACGTCCGATTGCGCGAGACATTTGGCTACCGCATCAACGACACCATGTGGAAGTTCTTTCAGCAACTCGGCGTCGTCGATCCGGGCGGTCGACCCAGCGGGCATTTCGGCGATCCGCTCTGGGTGTTCCTGCAGTACCGCCGGCGCAAGGGCGATGCGAGGCGTGACCGAGAAATCCTCGACGAAGGCAGACGGCAACTCGCCGATGTCCGCGGGCGCGGATTGTTCGTTGCCGAGGGGCACGGTGAGAGGCCATGGGATCTGCAACCCGCTCTGCAAAACGACATCCAGCGCGTTTACGACGACGCGAAGCTCAGCATCTGGGCAGAACTGAAACCGGAGTTCATCGACGCGATACCCAACCGACTGCGGCTAAAGACACAGTCTGCGGACCGAACCGATTATATATTGCATCCGAAAACCGGTGAGCGATTGGACGAACCTTCGACCGCATCGCTGCTCAGGCTTCGCAGACGCCAGGCGCGGCGGGTTGATGTC
>SDBV01013699.1_pt1 | contig 10279 bp, 9 predicted proteins | sample 2277081 | NCBI WGS metagenome assembly SDBV01 (sample SAMN10402039, study PRJNA504765) | marine sediment metagenome | isolation source: marine sediment core GS10_PC15, 223 cmbsf | place: Arctic Ocean: Southern Knipovich Ridge | collected 2010 | reverse complement strand
AGGCGCTTCATCGGAAGCCGTTGTTTCCGCAATGGGAGCGGGTTCTTCTGCGGCAGGTTCGGAATCGGGTTGGGCAAGGGAAGCCAGAAAATCATCTGAATCAGATGCGGGTTCCCCTTCGGAGGCTTCGGCAGCTGCTGCTTGGGTGAGAGCGTCGAGCCAGTCCGTGGATTCAGCTGATTCTTCAGAAGCAGTTGCTTCCCCGGATGCAGGCGCTTCATCAGAAGCCGTTGTTTCCGCAACGGGAGCGGGTTCTTCGGCGGCAGGTTCGGAATCGGGTTGGGCAAGGGAAGCCAGAAAATCATTCGAAGCGCCAGGTTCTTCTCCAGTGGATATTCCTAAAGCGTCTTCTCCAGAAGGATCCAAGTCTTTCATCCAATCGGGAACATCGCCTTCAGCAATAGATTCTCCTTGATCAGGAGATTGTGAGTCATCGAGAATGGAGGGAGGGGGTTCATTTTCACCAGTACCTGAGTCCCACCCAGCATCTTTCATAAATTCAGGCATTTCTTCTTCTGGTTCAACCGTTGGCTGGGGTGAATCTTCGGAAATTGTAGACATCCTATCAGGAGTTGATTCTGGTTCAACTCCCTCAGATGGAACCTCTCCTTGGGATGGGTCTTCTGTTTCAGATAGTGAGGACATCCAATCGGGAGGAGATTCCGTTTCACTATCAAATGGAGTGAAGGATGGATCACCGGTTGAGACCTTGTCTGAAGTTGGTCCAACGTCAAAGCTACCTTCTGTATCACCACTCGCACCCGCCCAGGCATCCTCAGATGGAGGTTCTTCCTGAGATGTTCGACTAAATAAATCCGCAGCATCGCTAGGCTGGTCTTCCCCTGGACCGGACAACCAATCTGGCATGGCTTCTTCTCCCTCTTGACCAGGTTTGACATCAACGCCTAGAGAACTGGCCCATTCGGGCTGATCAGAAGCCTCCTCACCATAACCTTCCGGCTCCCAGTCCAAGCGTTCAACCGTGATGGCCTGGTCGGGGACGAATTCGGTGGAATGTGTTTTTCCATCAAGTTCACTCGCATATGGATCAAGGGCTTCCCAGCGTTCCCGGTAGGGTTTGGCTTGTTCCTCCCGTTGGTTTTCTTCTAATATTTTTACCAGAAGGCTGTTAGCATCTAAGCAGAAGGGGAGCTTTTCAAGGATCTTTGTGCAGGATTCGGCGGCTTCAGCTTTTTTATCAGATTTGTAGTACATATTAGCGAGAAGAACCTGTAAGTCGTACCTTTGAGTGTCTTCGCTTAAAGCAGCAAGGAGTTCTGCAATTGCTTGATCGTAGAGGTTTCCATGGGCATACATCCGGGCCAAAGCGCCCCGAGTAAGACGGATCTTTGCGGGTTCCAACCCATCCCGACTACCGTAGAGTCGCCTAAGTTCATCTTGAATTGCATGGTTAGATGGTTGGACTTCAAAGGCGCGTTCCATATGGTAAATGGCTGCATTCATGTTGCCCTCATCTTCCCGGATAATACTCATGCCGACGTGGGCGATAAAGTCTTCGGGAACGGAGGATAAAACGCGTTGGAGGATATCGGCGGCATTGCCGTAGCGTTGTGATTCGAGGTAAGCTTTTCCAAGGTACCGGTAGGTGTCTAGATGCTTGGAATAGGTTTTGAGGATGTGACGGCAGTGCGCGATGGCCTCCTCGATCTGCCCGTGATCGACCAGATCGAGAATTTCGTTATTGTAGACGCGTAAAGCAATCCGTGCCATATTGAATAGCAACTCCTTTAAATGAAGTATGCCTTATTCTGAGGGAAGATGCAAGTGTTTTTTTTAATGAAATTATTCTCAAATATGAAAGGTGTATAAAATAATAAAGGGCTGGAAAAACCAGCCCTTCTAAGTGTTTTAAAGGTGAAGAGATTAATTGTCCAGGACTGCCGCTTCAGTATGGCGTTTGCTGGTGCGATATGACCAAACCAAACCGAGCAGCAAAACCCCAATAGCCACCCAGACGCCAATTGGTTTTTCTGTTTCAAATTGGACGATGGCAGGGGCAACAATAACCGAAACCAGGTTGACAACCTTGATCATTGGGTTGAGGGCGGGGCCAGCGGTATCTTTCATTGGATCGCCGACAGTGTCGCCAACAATGCTTGCTTTATGACGTTCGGAGCCTTTCCCTAAGTTTTTCTTTGGGTCTTTGGGTTCATCTTCGATAAGTTTCTTAGCATTGTCCCATGCGCCGCCCGAGTTGTTTAGGAAAACAGCTAGCAACTGACCAGAGAGGATAATTCCAGCCAGGAAACCGCCAAGGGCAGTCACGCCTAAAGTGAGGCCGATGAGGATGGGAGTTAGGATACCCAGGAATGCCAGGGGAACCAGCTCTTTTTGGGCTGCAGTTGTCGAAATATCAACAGCCTGGTTGTAATCCGGTGGGATTTTTCCCTCAAGAACGCCAAGCCCAAACTGGCGGCGGGCTTCTTTGACGATGAGGGCGCTAGCCCGGCTAACAGCTTGAATGGCAAATGAAGAGAACAGCCAGGGAAGGGCGCCACCGAGGAGCATACCGACGAAAATCTTGGGGTCGTCTATGCGGATGCCAACGGATCTGATCTGGTCAGCCAGTTCAATTCCTAGAAGGCCCTGGGCGCGGCTTACATCTACCAGGAAGGAGCCAAAGAGGGCGACAGCGGCGATAACCGCTGACCCAATAGCGACTCCTTTGGTGATCGCTTTGGTTGTGTTTCCGACGGCATCAAGATCTGCCATGATCCGCTTGGCTTGTACGTGTTCCTTGTCTTTGCTGCCCGCCCAAGCCATCTCGCCAATCCCGGCAGCGTTGTCACAGATGGGACCAAATGAGTCCATGGCGACATTGTTGCCAGTCAGGGTGAGCATGCCAATCCCAGTCATAGCAACACCATATAGAATGAAAGTGACATTCTCTACGGGTGTACTGCCTACATTGCCGAAGACCACTATTGAAGAGAAGATCGTTGCAGCGATGATGATGACAGACCAAACCGAGGATTCAAAACCCACAGCGAGGCCTTCGAGGATGAGGGTTGCGGCGCCAGTGTCTGCAGATTTCTTAATTTCCTGAACCGGCGGTTTATGAGTACTGGTGAAATATTCGGTAATCCGGTCGATGAGGATGGCAAGTAAAACGCCAACCGCAACTGTAAGCGGAGTGCGCCACCACCCGCCGGGTAAATCGCTGTCTTTCATATAAAAGAATCCTGCGATCACAAAAAGGACCACTGAGATCGCGGCGGAAGACAGGAAACCTGTAAAGATGGCTTTCATAGCATCGCCGCTCTTGGAGTCTTTGTCACCCTTGACAGCATAGGTACCGATAATAGAGGAAACAACGCCAATCCCGCGAACGATGAGAGGATAAATGATCCATTCAATATTGCCGGTGATGTGGTAAAGGGCAACACCGAGGATCAATCCAGCGACGATAGTAACCTCGTAGGATTCGAATATATCAGCAGCCATGCCTGCGCAGTCGCCTACATTATCGCCAACGAGATCTGCAATAACAGCGGGATTGCGGGGGTCGTCTTCTGGAATTCCAGCTTCGACTTTGCCAACCAAGTCAGCGCCGACATCAGCAGCTTTTGTGTAGATGCCTCCGCCGACCCGCATGAAGAGGGCAAGGAGAGTGCCGCCAAAACCGAAACCGAGGAGGGCGTCGGGGGCAGCGATACCGAAGTAGATAAAGATCAGGGTGCCACCGAGTAAGCCAAGTCCATCGGTGAGCATGCCGGTGATGGTTCCCGCACGATAAGCGATCCGGAGGGCATCACCAAAGGAATAACGGGCAGCAGAGGCGACCCGGACGTTTCCCTGGACGGCCATACGCATACCGATCTGGCCCACTATGAGGGAAAAGATGGAGCCCATGATAAAGCCAACGGCGCGGCCAACACCAATAATTATAGTAACTTCATCACTGCTCATTCCCTGGAAACGGGTCATGGCTTCTTCGGAAGGAGGGACCAGGGCAACAGAAAAATACATTGCGATGGTCAGGACCAAGATCAATGGAATGATGGATTTTAGCTGACGTTTCAGATAGGAATCAGCGCCTTCGCGAATTGCATTCCATACTTCTTGCATTTTTTCAGTGCCTTTGTCTTCACGCATGATCTGGTTGCGTAAGATAAGCGCATACAGCAGGCCAAGGATGGCAACACCGAACACCGCCCATATGGCGATTGACTCAAAAGAAGTGAGATTTTCAAGTTGATACATTTACTATGCTCCTCTTAATAAATATAATTATTTCCTTATAACAATAAGGATGTTGTTTGCCTAATGTGAAAACAAACGCATAGGATTTTACAGGCGGGATGGAAATGTGTCAAGCGATAGGAGGATTAGGGAGGGATTAAAATCGTGGGCACGAAGGGTAAAAACCCCTTGATATTTGGATATTTACGAAGATTCCCATGTTTTGCGTAGTAAAATTAAGGATAATATACCATCCTACAATTAATATGGATTAGGGTATTAATAGAAGAAACCGAGTTTTTTAAACGGCAGCAATACCGCAACCGAAAAATCATCAACAAAAACCATATATTCCTGTGGAATTTGCAAAAACTCGGTTTCTATGCCCTGCTCTTAGGAAATCACATTAACCGATCAAACATTAGTTTTGGAAGGAGAACGAAAATGAGAGAAGATAAAGTAAGGCGTGAGGAATACAAAGTAAAAGGCGAAGAAGTTCTCGCCAAGATCAAAGAGCTGGTGAAAGAAGGCAATATTCGCTGGATCAGCATCAAAAACGATGAAGGCAAAACATTAATTGAACTCCCCCTCACCCTGGGTGTGGTCGGGGCAATGCTCCTACCGGTTTGGGCCGCGGTTGGGGCGGTTGCCGCGCTGGTGACGGACTGCTCTATCGTTGTTGAGAAGATAGAAGAGTAACAACTATTATATAAATTTTTTAGATCCCGAATATTTGAAAGTTTGGGGTCATTTTTTATTGGTCAAATTGGTCTTAATGGTCTAATTGGTCTTTTAGTTTGAGTCCCAGACTTTATACCCCTACACCTATCCCCCACATCCGATGAACTTCTCTGCTTTGTAACAGCCTATAAGGATTTTTCTGATCAGTTCGGACATAGATTTCTCTCGGGTGATGTGCTGTGGTAATTATATATCAGATATAAGGAAAGGGTTTAGGGATTATCTGGTTTGAAAACAAAAGCAACCTCAATGGTGATTTTGCAGGTATCATTCCGAGTTTAATCCTCGGATTTATTAACGGTTTCCTCACTCAGTTAGCCTTTATTTTATTGAACGTGATTTAATTCAGACACAACTAACCAGGGACATATAACCCCTAATTCACGGGACAAATGGAAGTTGGCGAATAATCCAGAATATAGTATTCTTTAGGTGAGCCTAAACATTTTGGCCTTATATTATAAGGAGAGCCTAAAGCTTATGGTAAGCGAAAGTATAGAAATGTTAAATATTGTCCAGGCATTTTCGTGTATACTACACTCGGAATAACAATGAGGTGATATCCATGGGTTCTGGCCAATAGTTGCCCTTGATAATCACAATTCTTATTATAAACTATCCCGCTAAGGAGTTTGTTTTATGATCCCTGGTATGCTGCTTTCACTACGAGAAGGGCTTGAAGCCGCCCTGATCATTGGAATTGTCCTCGGCGCCTTGAAAAAGGCTAACCGGGAGGAGCTTGGCAAGATCGTCTGGATGGGAACCTTCAGCGCGATCGTTGTGAGCTTGCTCGTTGGGTTGGGCCTGTATTTATTAGACGTCGCTTTCGAAGGAACTGCGGAAGAAATCTTCGAGGGCATCACAATGCTTTTGGCTGCTGGGGTCCTGACTTGGATGATCTTCTGGATGCGAGCGCAGTCTCGCACTATCACTGCTAAAATTGAAACTGACGTAAAGCTGGCCGCAATGGGGAGCAACAAAAGCGCTTTGTTCTTCATCGCCTTCCTGGCTGTTATGCGTGAGGGCATCGAACTGGCACTGTTCCTCACTGCCGCGTCTGTCGAGGCAGGCGGGCAAGAAACTTTGATCGGGGCTGTGTTGGGATTGGTAGTTGTGATTGTGCTGGCTTGGTTGATGTTTACTAGTCTGGTGAAATTGGACCTGAAGAAGTTCTTTAATGTCACCGGCGGACTGCTGTTACTGTTCGCGGCTGGTCTGGTTGCCCATGGCGTTCATGAACTCAACGAGGTCGGTTGGATCCCCTCTGTTATCGAACACGTTTGGGACATTAACCCGATCCTGAACGAAAAGTCTTTCACTGGGGAAATTCTCAAGACCCTGTTCGGCTACAACGGCAACCCCTCTCTTACTGAGGTGATCGCTTATGTGGCATATTTTGGGGTTATCTTGTTTGCGCTCAGGAGAGACGAACCAAAAAGTCAACTGGTGACTGCTACTTAACTCGTGAATGTTTAAGGGGGGATTGTTTATCTACAATTATTATAAATAAAACCTGCTCAGTTTTCTAAACTAGGCAGGTTTGTTTTTAATTATTTTACAAGATCAGGCTGCAACCTCTAAATGTTCACTACTCGGTGGTGAGTTCCCGCCAAACAACATCCAGCATTTCTAAAGCTGTGATCCGGTGGCGTTGAATCACCTCTTCATTGAAATAGATCTTCCCTAAATGCTCGTTTCCTCTTCGGATCACCAAACCGTTATCCGGCAGATCTGAGGTTACAGCCCAAAAATTCCACATCGGGATATTATATTCAACAGCCAGTCGAGCGGTTTGCAGATTGATAGAATGATCGAGTTCCCTATTATCTGCTTTGGTAGACAGGATCGGGACCACCCCTTGAGCGAGCAAGTCATCGATCAAGATGCGCAAATAATACTCATTCCGGGCTTCGTAATGGGTCCCGACTGCGATGAGCACAAAGGCGGGATTGTTGATCCGAATTTCGCATTGGGCTATGGGAGTGAATTAATTAGACATTGTAATCAAATCTCAGATTCAGACCCAGACTCAACTGGTATCTGGCTGGATACTACAAACCCCCCTAATGTGAAGATGTATGAACATTTTGGGTATGAAATCAGAGCGACAACCAAACTTGATGATCAGGTTCCGATCTGGGGGATGTTTCGGGGGAATAAAAAATAATTTTGTCTCAATGCTCCACCTGAGTAAAGCTGTCGAACTCCCTATAAAGCTGCCTAAATATAAATATAAGAAAGAGCATCATTTGCTAGCAAACGATGCTCTTTCAAATTACAGTTTTTAGATTTACTACGCTAAAATTCCTTCAAAGGTCTTTTCAAGGTTATCTGCCCCATTACTAAACACATCTTCAATTGTACCGGAAAACATGCCACTCATCATCCCAATATTGAATGCTGAAATTTCAACCTGTCCCTCAGAAGTTTCATAAACACTGACCCCCATAGGCATCAGGACTGACATGGCCTTGTTATTATCTTCCCGCAAAATACTATAGCCTCCTTGTGGGTCACAGAAATAGATCACCTTCAGTTTGGTCATATCGGATAGACCCGACTCATGATATTCTTTCTGTATATCACGGACATCGGGGATCTTCCAGCCATTTTTAGGAGCAGTCTTTTGGATAAAGGCTACAGTCTCGTCGAAATTCAATTTGCTTTTATACACTTTGAACATCATTTGCCGTGGCAGGCCGGCTTCTTTTATCTTGACAACCAGTTCCTGCAACTTATCTTTATCTTTCAACGCTTCCTTTAGAAAAAGGATCACATCATCAACCGTAATGTCCTTTAACATCTCTGTCATCATTTTAGGCATTAATTCGTTGATGTCGATGCCTTCCATCATCATCGGCATCATATTAACCATCATTTCTTCTCTTTTTTCTCCTGGTAGGCGTTTAATCACGCCATCCATCATTGTATCTAACAAGCTCATTTTCAAATCTCCTTATGATTAATTGTAAGAGTAGTCTACACCCTTTCTTTTTGTTACTCGATGCCTGCTTTTTCCATAGCCACGTTCAAGCGAGAGAGGAATTCGGTTTGTTTGCCTTGTTCGACCATCGGCACCATCGTCTCAACACAATCAGGCATAACCTCCAGCATCATGCTTGGCATCAATTCTTTCATTGTCTCATTTCTGCTCATAATTCCAGGCATTTTATCCTTCATCATTTCCGTCATCATTTTGTGCATCATCGGCATCATCATTGGCATAATTTTATCGCCCACAAACCCCATCATGCCAGACATCAAATTAGGCATTGCCGACATCATCATAGACATCATTGGTTTAATCTTTTCAACCAGCGCTGGTAAACTATCTTTTATAACAACCAACTGATCTTTCAATTCATCATCATCCTTTGCTTTGGAAATGAAATCAAAGATACTGGTGACAGTAACCAATCTTCCTGTAGCAGCCAGCATACCTGGTGTCATTTTTTTAATGTCCAAATCTTCCATCATAGTGGGCATCATTTTAAGCATTAAATTTTCCTTCTCTTCGATAGTCATATTTACTATCATTCGTTCCATCATTTTATCCATTAAATCCATTTGTCATCCTCCGTGTATTGTTTTCAAGCCAAAGTATCGAATGTTTCTTCAAAGACTCGGTGTTGTTTCAGTAAGTCATTATTAAGGCTGTAAATAGTGAACTTACCGGCCCTACGTGAGTTTATCAGCCCTCCGTTCTCCAACTTCCGCAAGTGATGTGTAACAGTAGATGCGGCGCCTTCTAAAGCCTCGACAATGTTGCAAGTGCACATCTCCTGTATCGCCAGCAAACCCAGAATACGCAATCTTATTTCATTGCCCAGCGCTTGAAATAAGTTTGCGCGGCGTTTCAGTTCTTCATCGTTGGTAAGAAGCGCCAATGTATTATTCGATTCTTTCAAAATATCACAACATTCCTCGGGCGTGCATTGGTGAGTATAAGTTTTTGTCTGTTCAATTGCTGGCATATTTTTCTTCTACTTTATTTGTTTGACAGGTTAGTAGTCAACAGTATAACACTATAAAACTAGTTTTGTCAAGATGTAATATCACCCGCTGGAGCGAAAGCAGTCTTATGAACCGCTTGAGGAGAATCATAAATTGTTTTTTGTTATGATCCGGTTTGACGAGAGGGAAAAATTGGATGAATTGCCTTGCCAATAGAGAAATAATTTATCATCCACATGCTGTATAATGTTAAAGACATGTAAATCCTGCAAGTCTACCGCATAACACCCAATTGTGCGCGGAAACGGAGCGCACTCTCAATACTGTTAATCAAGTATCAAATCTATATTCACAAGGAGAAATTTCTATGTCCCCAAAACTCTTACAAGTCAATTTCAGTTTCGATATACCAGCCGATCAACTTGTGCAAGCTGTGGCACCTGCCGCCGAGTCTTACGCAGCGGTTCCTGGTCTCCTCTGGAAGTTATGGATAATCAATGAAGAAAAAGGTGAGGCCGGAGGTCTCTATTTCTTTGAAAATGAAGCTGCCCTGCAAACTTTCCTTGAAAGCCCCCTTGCCCCCAGGCTAGAAAAATCTAGGGAAAAAAGTGTCAAGCAGTTTAATATTATCGAAGACCTGTCGAAAATTACCCGAGGCCCGATCTAATTTACAAAAAAGATTTAGACGCTTGAACTAAGGTTTTTGTGCAACTTCTCTGCTGAGGCAAGCAACAAGCATTTTATGCTTTTTCATTTCAAAAAGGGAGATGATTTGCCATGCCTCCCTCCCCCTCTACCGCAGGTGTTATTCGTCTCCTAATCTATGATCCCTACCGCGCAAAACTCCAGCAGTCCTCCCCAATACAAGTAAGTTTACTGCTAAAAACTACTAATCCTTTAGTTTTCGATTATGATTGACGATACATATGGACAAAGTAACTCTAATCGCAATTGAAACTTTCGGGTTGGAAGCCGTCGTTAAACGTGAAGTCCAAGCCTTGGGGTTCGAAAATATGAAGGTGTCTCCGGGGAAAGTCCAATTTGAAGGGCGGCTTGAGGATATCCCGCGAGCAAATTTGTGGCTTCGGAGCGCCGACAGGGTCTTGCTTAAAATTGGAGAATATGAGGCACTCACTTTTGATGAGTTGTTTGAACAGACGAAAGCCCTTCCGTGGGAAAAATGGATCACGAAGGATGGGAAGTTTACCGTGACTGGTAATTCTGTAAAATCTGTCTTAGGGAGTATTAGAGCTTGTCAATCGATTGTAAAGAAAGCGGTTGTTGAACGACTAAAAGCAAAATACAAAACAGATTGGTTTGAAGAAACCGGACCAGAATTTACGATCAAAATCTCAATGCTCAATGATATTGGAACGTTGAC
>SDBV01013698.1_pt1 | contig 10279 bp, 12 predicted proteins | sample 2277081 | NCBI WGS metagenome assembly SDBV01 (sample SAMN10402039, study PRJNA504765) | marine sediment metagenome | isolation source: marine sediment core GS10_PC15, 223 cmbsf | place: Arctic Ocean: Southern Knipovich Ridge | collected 2010 | reverse complement strand
ACAATGGGAAATGGCCATGCAACGTTATTTTCTAAATACATATGTTCAAGAACATACTTATAATTGTTTTCATTCATAAATCCTTCCAAAGGGCTAAAAACTCCATAAGCAATGTTTTTAATTACTTTTACAGTTTGTGGATTGACTTGAATCTTTTCAAATTCATCAATTTGTTCTGAAATTCTTTTTTTTTCCATATTAGGTAATTCTTTATTTATCAAACTACCACCATGAGGCTGTATCATAATTATTATCTCGGATTTTTAATTTGTATTTTATCTATTTGAATATAATTCCCATTTTAATCTATATATCCTAAATCTCTCAACCTTTGTTTTACTTTTTCTTCTTCTTCTTTAGTAAATGCTTGTTTGGAATGCTCTTCTTCTTCAATTGAAGATAAAACTTGACGAAGTACATAAGTTACATAACTTGAAACACTAGAAAAACCTGTACCCTTCATTCTTTTTTTTACTTTCTCAGCAAGAGGTTTTGGAATTGAAACAGTTGTATATTCTACTTTATGCTCATCTTCAGACATATTATTCTCATTTTTTAAATTATACAGATTTGAAAATGGTTAATCATATTTAATGTTACTTAATTAAATATAATTATAATAATTAGATTACGGGAGATACTAATATTTTACATATTTGTTTTATTTGACTATTAAAAAGGCTTATCGGTTCTGATTTGAAAATTTACAATTTAGATGATGGATTAAACTACATGAAAAACCACAGATTATAAAAAATGAAAAAAGTCGCAGTAGCTATTTTTGCTATAAAAAATTTCACACCGGATGTTATAAAGGGATTAGAAGGGCTTGATTATATTCATGTAGATGTTATAGATGGCAAGTTCGTTGAGACATTAAAGAATAATTTAGATGTTTTTAAAATTTTAAAAGAAACTTTTACACTCCCGATTATTGATCATTTGATAGTCGTGAATCCCTATGACTATATTGAGAAAATAATTGATTATATTAACATTTTCCTATTTTATTATGAGTGTGAAATAGACAAATATGTAATAATAAATAAAATCAAACAAAAGAAAAAGATGCTTGGCATAGCAATAAACCCAGACACAGATGTCTCTGAATTAGAACCTTTTCTTGACGAAATCGACGTTGTTTTAGTAATGAGTGTATATCCAAGAAAATCCGGACAAACTCTTATTCCTGACACTATAAAAAAGGTATCTGAATTATCAATATTAAGAATTAAAAAAATTTCCTAATTGATGTAGATGGAGGAGTAAATCTTAAAAACTCTAAGCTTATAATCCAATCAGATATTTTAACTAGCTCAAGTACTATTTTAAATACTGAAGACCCCAATTATATAATACAACAATTAAAAAATCCATAAAAAATTCAATAATTGAAAAAGGAGAATCCAATCCAATAAAGTCACAATTATCAAAAAATGATTCTTCGTTACCATTCACATCAATAGAGCCTATGTCCAACACTTTACAATCTTTAAGAGCCTCGGGGATTTTATTCTTTAGTCTTTCTAAATAATCTACTTGTTCTTTATGTGCCATAAATTATATTTTTAATAGTTTTAAAAATTTAAAATTTTTCCTTTATCAAAAATAACTTGATCCCTTAAATCCGCAAGATTCACAATAAACATGCTTTTGAGGTGGATATATTAGTATCGCTTTTGTGACTAGTGTATCAATCAATTCTGATTTCCAAGTGGGACATTCAATACCATTTTCTCTCATTGGAGGATTATCTGGATTGTGTCTTTTCGAGCATAATTGTTATCTCTTTATTGTGCAAAATGTTCTAATGTATTAAGTGATTTAGAAAACGCCTGTTGGGTCTGTGATGCACCTTTCGATGAAACAAAACCAATACAAATTAAAGAAGAAAAGGAAAAATTGCCTCAGTGAAGCACCGCGGTCGGGTTTTAAACAATAATATCCTAATAAGGTTTATATTTTTAGGATTATTATCAAAATCAATAAGGACGTTTATATCTTCGGCTTCAAGGGTTTTTTGATCTGTATAACTCGAGCAAAATACCCGTGAAGAAAGAAGTCCTTTCAATGGCCCCATGATCATACCCCGATTTATCAACAACAGAATAGACGACTTATTGATAGGTAAGCTCTCGAATTAGCTAACCGCACCGTATAAATAATGTTGAAATATTATGGCTTTAAAAAAATTGCTTTTACAGTTATATGGGATAATGCCCTCAGTTCTAAAAAAAGCCTTATATTCTATTTTTTCTATAGCGATGAAATTATTGAGTCCAATAATCGTTTTAAAAATGAATAAAGGTAAGTTTTTGAATAAAGAAATCAAGAAAATTAATGATATAAAAGATGCTATAGAGTTTGCTATATCTTTTCAATACTTTGCTTTTTCTATTAAAACGGGTCAAGTTAAATATGAGATAATCAAACTTCTTGAAATTCTTAAAGATTTAAATCCTAAAATAATTCTTGAAATTGGAACAGCTGGGGGAGAAACACTTTTTCTTTTTACTAAAATAGCCAATCCCGAAGCGATCGTAATAAGTGTAGATCTTCCAGGAGGATCTTTTGGAGGGGGTTATGCCAAATGGAAGATACCTGTATACCATTCTTTTGCGAAAGAAAGGCAAAAACTCAAATTAATAAGAGCTGATTCTCATAATCCAAATACACTTGAGCTCATTAAAATCGTTCTTGATGGGAGAATGGTTGATTTTCTATTTATCGATGGAGATCACACCTATGAAGGCGTTAAGAGAGATTTCAATATGTATTTAAGTTTAGTTAAAGAAGGAGGAATAATTGCTTTTCATGATATAATTAAGCATTCCCCTAAGTCTACATGCAATGTTAATAAGTTTTGGAATGAAATCAAAACTGATTATGAATATCTTGAAATCATTAAAGACATAAAACAAAATTGGGCTGGAATAGGTGTGATTTATCTATGAGAATATTAATTACATGTGGATCAAGACTCTCATAATCATGCTCTATTTACATAATAATCTATTAAGCTATTCTAATTTTGAATGTATTTCCAATTATCAAAAATTCCTATTCGCTGATGAGATGTTTTTGCTAAATAAATCCTCGTAGGATACTTCTAATACAAAAATGGAAAATAAGCCTGCCAACCTCGTAAAAATACATTTAAATTAGGTATTGTTTCCATAGCTGGCTTTAATGTTAAATACGGAAAAGGGTACATCCCCAATTTCCAAAATAAAAAACAAATCTTTTTACTTATTTTTTTTATTTTTAACACTGCTGAATTTTTACCTAAAACAAAAGGTTTAAAACTTTCTCTTTTTAAAATCTCTCTTTCATTTGAAGTTAATTTGCCTAATACCCATAATAATGAATTCAATTTAAGTAATTTCGAGATAGATTTCACCAAAAATTTCCAATCAACCTGATTTTCTAGTGTTTCTAAAATTCCAATATCATATGAATGATATTTTTGAGTTTTATCTAATGTAGTTGTTTTTATTTGATGACTCACTCCAACACTCTGAAAATAAAAATCAGCTTCTTTTTTTGAATTATCAGAAATAAAAGCATGAGTTATTCTTAATCTTGGTAAATCAGCTAAATCCGCTGACGGTTTAAGATTTTTTTCCGTCATAGAAATTAATGTTAATGATTCATGAATACGATGCAATTCTTGGATATTTTCATATAACCTTACTCGCGCTTTAAAATATTCTGGAGATTCAACTCGGTTATTCTTACATCGCTCATCATTAATATCCAAAAAGCGTGGATCAATTTTATTTTCGAAAACAAATTCTGAAATTGTGAGCGCCAAACTTTCAGAAGTTCCAAAATTATTTTCAGCTTGGAGTTTCCCTGCTTTTGCAATTGCCTCTGCCTCAAGAGGATGATTATAGTAATAACTAATTTTTTTTAGCAAATCTTCAAAACTACGCCATGTTACTAAATGTTTTCCAGTTTCAAAAAATCGAAAAAATGATGTTTGCTGACTTAATTCATCAATAAAACATAATGTTCCCGCACAAAGACAATTATATATTTGAGGAGTAAATTGCCCATTTAAACTGCTGAGAGCAACCATTTTTGAATTCATTAAAACTTTTCTCCACATTAGTATGGGAAGTCGATTATAAGCATGATAGGGGATATTATTTTTAGGCAAATTTTCTTCTAAAAACTGCACCATCCTACTTCTACGTAGATGAGGTGAACCCCACCTATTTCCAATATAAGTTAAACCAGACTTTTTGTTATCTACTGTTTCAAATTTTGCTTTATTATGTGGAAGAAAAGCAGAATGTCTAATTCCTGCTTCATAAAAAAAATGCAAATGAGCTCGTTGAGAAGCTGTTAATATATGTTCAAAATTCTCACTCTTTATATAATTAATAATTGTACTAATAGGATACATTAAATGATGTGTGTCTGCAACTACAGCACATTTAGGGCATTTTAATTTAGATATATTTTTTGGAAAACAAGTGGTAGATGATTCGAGAACTGAAAAAACTAAATCAATTTTTTGATCTTTTTCCTTTAACTGTGAAATTACTTCATCCATATCAAAAAAACGTCCATTTGTACGAATATATTTTCTTTTTATTGTATCTTTATTAGGTAGTTTAGGACCACAAAATATTTCGCGTTTTCCACACCAGGGATATGGAGCAATTCTTTCTATATCAGCATGATAGGGTATGAGTACGATATTTGGTAATTTCTCAAAATTATCTTTATAGTCTGTCTGATCTTTTAATGTCATATATTAATAACTTGTTTTATCATTTTATTAAATTTTTTTTCTTGAATTTGATAAACTTATATATAAAAATCAAGGTTTGTTATGGATCCTTATTATATCCTCTTTAAAAATTAATACTTTTTCTTCATATTGATTAATCATTTCTTTCAATTCAGGTATGGTTGGATAATCATTCTTACCGATGAAATCATGGGCATCATCAATTAAGATAACATGATTTTTGTTAGGATGATTAAGAATACATAACAATTCCATAATAATTGGAGTCTCCACATTAGTTTTCGAAGTATTCCCCCCTGAATAATGAGCATCAAGCCAAAATAAACATGGGCTGTCTATATTAGAAAGAATTTTGGGTAATTTTTCTGAACTATCACCTAGTATTATATTGATTTGCTTATAGTTGATGAATTTTTGTTTTGCTTTGAGATAAAGTGCCTTACTTAATTCGATAGAATAAATCTCTTTAAATTTCTTTCTTAAAGCTTCAATAGTATTTCCTAAATAGGTCCCTGTTTCTATTAAAATATTTATTGAATATTTTTTAGCATACATTTTAATAATTTTATGTTTATAAGGTTGAAGGGGTAATTTAGACCTTCCTCTTTCAGCCCATCTTCTAATTTTTTTACCCATTCTAATAAAATTAATAGGTTTATTGTAGAATAACTTTTTATATTTCGATACTATAATTTTTAATCGTTTTAATTTATCAGATTTATTAAGTTCTAAATCAAAAAACGATTTGAATTTAGATCTAATATCGTTATATATTTAGACCCACCATTTTTAATCCAAATATTATTTATTAATTGAAAAATAAAAATTATCTATTATATTTCTGAAGTTTTAAATCTACAATGATTCTATTTTTTAATATATATTGAAGAGTATGTGATTCTTAAATTTTAGTTCTTAATTTTTTATAAGGAAAAGATGTGAGAATATTGAATTAGTTGTATTTTTAATATTAAAATGAAAAATAGGCCTGCTAACCTCGTAGAAGAAGATATATACCTCCTTATTAGTTTTGAATATAATCTAAGAAATAAAAATCTTGCTAATTGTGGGATGGAATTAATTTAATTTTTAATTATTTCGTAGGAAAAGATATTTCCGTGCTCTTTTTTTACCTCATTAATAACTTGAATAAAATCACGAATAATAACTTTTTTTCCCTTTTTCACTAAATTTTTTGCTATTATAAGTTTAGCAGATTCCTCAATAACTGGGATATGACAATTTGCTTTATAACAAACATCTTCAAAAGTATATACATCAAGATCTTTCTTCAGTAATTCCTCTACTTGTATCTGAGTATGATAATTATTATAATTTCCAATCGCATCAATCATAATTTGTTTAATACCAATATTTCTTAAAAGTTGAGAAAGAGCATGTGTATCTCGTGGAAAACAAGGTCCTCCAAAACTAAATCCAGGATTTAAATATTTTGTACCAATTCTACTATCACTCCCAATCGCCTTCAATATTACTTTTCCATCAGCTTCTATCCTTTTTGCAACATCACCAATAATATTAGCATAAGATATTTTCATGGTAATAAATCCATTTATTCCAATTTTTGTAATCTCTGCTTCCAATGGAGTCATGCGACAAACAAGTGGTTTATTTTTAGAAGCTTTAAGATTTATTTCCTCGATAATATCTCCACTTTCCTTTGTTTCTTCACCAATTAGTATTAAATCCGGATTTTCCAAGCCTTTAATAATTTCTCCTTGAGCAATAAATTCGGGATTATAATTTAAAGTAGTATTTTTGCAACATTAAGAAGATATTTCCCAATTCTATTGATATATGTTGGCATTATAGTGCAACAAATAATAATATGTTTGTTTTTCACTTTGAAATCATTAATCTTCATTAGAAGATTGCTTAATTTTGTATGGTCATAGAAATTTTCTCCGCCTCTATTTGGAGTATCTATCATTATGAATATAACATCTGAAAATTCTAAACTCTCCTCAAGAGAAGTTGAGCCTCTAAGATTGTTAGAGTTTTTTAAGTATTCCATAACATTTGGCTCAAAAGAAACCAAATTCTTCTCATTAATCATTTTTACATAGTTTTCTGAAATATCAATACCTAAAACATTGTGTCCTGCGTTTTCATAGCAGAGTGCAACACAAATTCCAAGGCGACCAATTCCTAACACAGTAATATTCATATCTATTGAATCAACTCAAAAAGTTATTTTAATGCTATTAATATATAATAAATAATATCTTTTTTTAAAAACTAATCATTCTTTTATAGCTCTTATTAAAGTATGCCAACCTAATTCTTTTTCCATTTGTTCAAACTCGTGTTTTTCCATATCTTTAAAACTATCGTCTAATATATAATGATGTTCTTTATATGGTTCTATTTTATATGGAAATATATGTGTTTTATACATTTCTTCAATTCTAAAACCGCTCAATAACTCTGTTATATCACTGAATGTGTAAGCATAAGTTACCAGACAACCTGTTTGTGCTTCTGAATGCTTTGAAATTATTTCTTCCATTTTACCAAAGTCCCATTGATTTGTTGTCTTCATAATCCAAAATAATTTATATGAAAATTTTGAATACAACATTAATTTCAATTCAGATTCAGGGGTCATATATTTTTTTATCTCTTCAATTGCTTTTTCTGGATTAGGAGTATGATGGATAACACCAAAAGAATATACTAAGTCATATTTGGTAATCGGTAAAAATGAGGATAATTCTTCAGAGTTCCCAAGATAAAAATCCGCCGCCAAACTAAAAATCTCAAATCTTTTTTTACATATTTCCAAACTTTTTGAGGATAACTCAATGACAGTTAATTTAGCACCGCCCTTGCGAAGTTTATACTATCAGTACCAATGCCACAGCCTATTTCTAAAACTTTTTTACCTTTATATTTATTAAATTCAGTAAATTTAGGAATATGCGGTTCAACATAATATTTCTTTTTTTCCACTTCATCAAAATATTCTTTTGTATTTTTTTTTTTATTGCTATGTCTAATATTACATGGTCTTCTATCCCAATACTCTCTGACCGTTCCAATATCAATATTAGAAAATTTCATAATATTTTCTTAAAATCCTTTAAATCAATTTTACATTCTAAATTTCTCTTAATATTTAAATAATGCATATTCATATTAGTTAAAAGATTTTTTTATTTATGCGCAGACATATTAGTCAGAGGTTAGAAAACATTTTAAAGTAAAAATTAGAACCTCAACCATTTATCCATATATCTCCACTCCCCGCTATAAATTAGGGTTGTATTTTCCCAGTTTTTCGGAGAGATAACTATTTTATTAGGATTCCTATTGAGATATGCAGCCCACCAGCTAAAAGTAGAGTTAGCAATAATTTGATGTTCACAACAAGACATTAAATACAAATCCAAATAATCTTTTTCATGTGGAAAGATTGGATTTAGCTCAGGAAATTCATTTTTGAAATAATTTTTACACCAAGTTTGATCATCTGAAACAACTACAAAAAGGATATTTTCATTACCAAATTTTTTGATAAAATAACTTAATGATTTTGCATAGTAATCAGAAACCCATAAATACGGTGAGGATTCAACTTTGTGACTCACATTATCGTCCCTACGAATATGTAATGAAATAGTTATATTGTTTTTCTCAAAAATTTCGGGATATTTAGTTTTCATTTTTTTTTGTTCTGAAAGATCAATAAAAAATAACATATTTAACAATTTTTCGTAATACTTATCAAAATGCTTCTGGCTTTGAAAATAACCATTTAAAATAATACCATTACAATTATTTAGATTAGTAATTTTGTTCGGACTTGGTATTTTATGATAATTTAGATTTTTTTCTTGATATATGGCCAAATTAAAAGGTCGAAACTTGGTAACTGGGATTTTCCGAAATAAAGTATCCCAATATATTGATCTTGGTTTAACTCGACTAGGGGCTTGTTTAATTTTTTTAAATTGAGGAGTTAATGAGTATCTCCACGCATATGCTAATGTTGTAGCAATTTGAAATAATTGGTTACCTAACCCCCCCTTTATTCTTATTGATACAAATTTCTTTGGAGAAGCTAATTTAAAATATAGAATAGCTGAAACTTTTCTTAATACCGATATATTATTGATAGAATTTGAGATTTTCTGTTTTAAGTTTAAACCCGTCTTTAAAGATCTTCCGAGTTGTTGATAAAAATCATTCAATAAGTCAATTATTATAAGTATTCTATTTTTTAAGATTTCTTTCATACCCATTCCTTACTATCCTTAAATCTAAAATAGTTTTTTTTTGGTAAATTTTAATTATTTCACTTTTTTTATTTTTACTTGTTCTTCTATCCATCTATAAGTTTTTTCTATCCCCTCTTTTAATGGTTGCGAGACTTCCCATCCAATCGTCTCGCGATATAATTTATTATCTGAATTTCTTCCTCTCACACCTTCAGGACCTTCAATATTTTTAATTGTTAAATTTTTCCCAGAAATATCAATAATCATCTGGACCAATCCATTTATAGAAATTCTTTCTTCAGATCCGATATTAACAGGCCCAATAAAATCAGAATTCATTAGTCGGAGTGTAGCTTCAAGACATTCATCAATATATAAAAAAGAACGAGTCTGTTTTCCGTCCCCCCAAACTTCTATAAAATCACCATTTTGAGCTTTAATTACTTTTCTACATAAAGCAGCAGGAGCTTTTTCATTTCCCCCATCCCAAGTTCCTTCTGGACCAAATACATTATGAAATCTACTTATTCTAATATTTAATCCTCGATTTTTATGAAAAGTTAAAAATAATCTCTCACTAAATAATTTCTCCCAGCCATATTCGCTGTCAGGAGCTGCAGGGTAAGCAGAATCTTCAGATAATTTAGGATTGTCTGGATCCATTTGATTATATTTTGGATATATACAAGCTGATGAGGAATAAAATAATTTTTTAACTTTATGTTTCACAGCCCATTCGGCAACGTTTAAATTAATAATTGCAGAATTATGCATGATATCTGCATCATTATCCCCTGTGAAAACATATCCTACACCTCCCATATCTGCTGCGAATTGATAAACCTCATCAAAACTTCCTTCTCCAACTTCATTTTGATTAGGGGCTAACATTATTTCTTTAACTACATTTAATTTTCTTAAATCTGCAATAATAAACTCATCTGCTAATATTTTCCCAAATTCGGGGTATTTTAAATCAACACCACGAACCCAATATCCCATTTTCTTTAGTTTTTTTACCATGTGACTTCCAATGAAGCCCCCAGCTCCTAATACTAACGCTTTTTTCATTTTAATCTTCCAATATACTTATTTTCCAGATATTTTTTGAAATACTTAATTTTTTGCTTGATAGCTTTTAATCAGTTAAATACAATATTATTAAGTTAAGCTAGAACCCTTCCTATATATCTTTTTTCGTATCTTTTACATATCACACCCTTAAATATAGCTTGTAATATGCACGTGTTACATGGAGAAAGCTATTAATTTAATA
>SDBV01013697.1_pt1 | contig 10279 bp, 12 predicted proteins | sample 2277081 | NCBI WGS metagenome assembly SDBV01 (sample SAMN10402039, study PRJNA504765) | marine sediment metagenome | isolation source: marine sediment core GS10_PC15, 223 cmbsf | place: Arctic Ocean: Southern Knipovich Ridge | collected 2010 | reverse complement strand
CAAAACAAAAGAAGAAAAGAAATATTAAATTAAGAAATATCACCAATTATTAAAATAACTATATGGATATTAAACTAAGTTATTTTCCATGATTTTTTTAGCAAGTATTTCTCCAGCTTCCCACTCACTAGACTTACAAACATCATATGTTTCTTTCTTAACATTAGCTTTTTGTTTATCTAAAACATCCTTTAACAAAGGCCCAATTCTAATATAATGTTCTTTTTTCTTTTCTTCTACCATTATAACCTACTGTTAGATAATTTAAACCATATCAACCCGAAAGCTAATAATATTATGAAAAAGTATATATACGCTGGTTGTAGGAATCCTAGAAGTCCTAGTATAATTCCAAGTATTGCACATGAGAAGTTTGCCCATATCCATCCTCTTGAAACCTGTCTACCTTCAGCTATTGATCCAACGAAGGTTACAACCCAAATTACTAAAAGTATTACTGGGAAAAACAACCCACCGGTTGCAGTATTATTTACCCATCCAAATATACTTTCTAAGTCCTGCATGTCTGTTGCGTTTGGTGTTGGAAATGTTACCATTATACTCTATTCCTCCCAACTGCATTCAGAAGTAAAAATATTAATATAACAGTAATAATACCTAAACCTATTATTAAAAACTGATTTAATACAAATGAATCTATAAATGGAAAGTCTCCAGTAAGGCTAGTATACATATCTCCAAACAAACTAATAGTTCCAAAAGTTAATTGCATTATGGTAAAGAATGAACCAAACGTAACATCAAAAGCACCTCTAAAGGATAGCCCCTCTCCACTCAAAGATGTCTCACGCATTGTATTAATATCTGATGTTTGACTTGTTAGTTGATTATAATTATTACTAAATGACTCACTAATTATATTAGGACTATCTGGATAGTTGTTTTGAATATCTGCAATAGCAATTACAAAAAATACAATAACGGCAGTAAACAATAAACCGGATATTATAAAATCTTGCGTAGAGAACCCACCTTTTTTATTAATCATCTTTCCAACACCACCAGTATTATTATAGAAATAGCAATCATGGCAGATATGAAAACATAACCAAAAGCTATCAACCCCATCATATTTACAAATATCATTGAAATATTTACTAAAATTATTCCTGCAACTTCATTAAACTTAAATGTGAATACAGATATTAATATTATAAACCAACCAAGGAATAATCCTAATCTTCCAGAGATTGTACTGAAATCCTCTATTTCAAATCCTTCCTGTTCTACTAATATAGCAACCCCATCCCTAGTTATTATGCCACGCATTATATATGCACCCGTAGAATTACCTGTTAAATTACAAGTTATTGTTGCAGATGATTGTGTGGAAGTTTCACTACATACAATGTCATTTTGTAATCCAGAAGCGTTAATCTTTTCGACTATTAAACGAGCTAACTCAAAATCTCCAGAAGTATCTAAATACGTGAAAGAAACAATGCTAGAAGTTTTATTAAAATTTAAGTCAGATACCAAATCATCAAGTTCTTCAAATGGTTCCCATGCTGCACCTTCATCATCTCCTATCGTAAAAGTTAAAGTGAATGGAACAGAGTCACCAACTATCTTTTGTTTATTAGTTGTTAAAACAGTTACACCGTTTTGTTTTAAAACAAATCTATAATCTACAGTTTCTGTTTCAAAAAACCCAACAGTTCTACCACTATCATCTGTTTGTGAAACTTGTACTACTCTAAATATACCTTCTCCTGGATAAAATCGTTCAGTAAATATTAGCACATCTGAAACCGGCAATATATCCCTATCTTGAACTTTTAATATAAAACTTGTTGAATCTTCAGACAACAATAAACCTAACTTTATATCTTGGCTTATATTATTTATTTGGTCATTCTGAAAAAAATAATTTCTATTTGTGTAATTTGTATCAGTTGCTTCGTCATACACTATTGTACCATCTAAAAAGAACGTCTCCGTTGACGGAAGAATACATAATTGTAAACTTGAAATAGATGATTCAGATATAGAGTTGTTTCTTTTAATACTACCAGTTCCAAGCCAGAAGTTAAAAGTACCATCAAACATAAATGGTGATATAATGTTTTCCGTGTCTTCATCAAATGATGTAAAGTTTAAGGTTTGTGTTGTAAATGTGGCATTACATTTTTGTAGGTTTAATCTTGTTACATTTTGTTGATTGACGGATAAGTTTGTTGATAATGAATTAGTACCATCAAATATAGATATTTCCCAAAAGAAAGATTTGTTTTGTGATTGACCTATGGTTATTAGTGGTATATCTATAGCTGTACTAACTTCACATAAACCAGATGAACATGTTGTATCTGCTGTGAATCTAGTACCATTATAATTAAGTATTGCATCCATTGATAGTACACTGGGTAATGTTGTTATGTTTAATAAAAAATCTTGTCTAGATGTTTCAAAAACATTACTCTGGAAAACTTCATTATCTACAGAGAAAGGAACCCATGTGAACGTATTATTAAATTGTGAGAAATTTTCAAATAAGAATCCTGTTGAATTTTCCGAAGAACCCAAGACATTCCATTCATAATTTCCAGTTGTTAGATTTGTTACTAAAAAAGTAGTAGTATTGATAGTATCACCAGTAACTATATTAGTATCAGTAGTAAATATATCCCCATTAGAATCCCATATAAAAAGAGTTGCGTTTGTTAGATTCAACCCAGTACCCGTTTCTAAAGTTACATTAAACGTTACACTAGAAGACTGTAATGTATTGTTAGGTGGTGAATTTAAAGTTACAACCGTTCTTGGTACAATGAACGGATATTGAAATCCATCCCCAGAATTATAAAGTTGTAATATCTCTGTTGAATTTAATTCACGTTCCCACATACCTATCTCATCAAACTTACCATCTATTATTCTTGACCCAGAACCGTCGTCTGCAATTAATAAACTTGAACTACCTGCTCCTCCAGATACGCTAGAGGTTGTCCCAAGTACTCCATTTTTGTAGAGTGATGCTGTATTCCCACTCCTAACTAATGTTATCATTGTCCATCCACTTACACCTAGTATAACTGCATCAGCTCTATTTACTCCAGCAAAGGTAGGTCTAAAACGAAGTTCAGTGGACGTTTGCCAAACTAGATGAAACGCATTAGTACCACCATCAAAATCATAAGACATTAATCTAGCAAATGCACCAGTTCCTGCTTCTCGATTATGCCAAAAATTAATAGTAAAATCTCCACTAATATCAAAAACATTTGAAAAATTCATATAATCTCCATTAACTACATCCTGACCATCATTTATAATCGCACTAACATTTGTTGGTAAATTATTGAAATATGTTCCATTATTAACGAAAACTTGATCTACAATTATACTTCCAGAACTCTCCTCTAATTCATAATAGGAAATAATGTTATCTATTAAACCTGCGCTTCCAAAACTAATCATAAACATCCCTAAAATTAAAAATATAAATACCTTTCTCATAGTTGCCCCTGTACACTTTTCCCAAAGCTAGAGAATTTAGAAAATACTATTATCATACTTAATGCACCAACTGCCAATAATATAGTTATTATATTATCCATCACAAGATGAAATAATGTTTGACTTATTAATTGCTCTGCAAAAATTGGATTATTGACTAATGTGCTGTATGCATTACCTAAGAATGTTGATATGAATATAGTTATACCTAGTATGAAAATATATAGAAACATAAATATTGGATGTGTTCTAACTAAGAACGAAGTTATTAACGTGCTAACTATAAAACCAAAAAACAATAAAAAGTATCCACGCTGTATACCCTTGACTCCAAACTCACTTAATTGGTCTATAGCATTAGCCCCTTCAACAGTATTATTCAAACCACCAATCCTAAGACCTTCTGATATTTCTGATACCGCAAATGTAAATACAAACAGTATTACTGCGAATACAAATAATAATATTAAAAATATAAGTATGTCTGTGACATCTCCTTTCTTATCTTTTGATAGTTTTCTTAACATTTCTTAATGGTTTAATATTTAGTTTTATGTCGAATTTCATACCACTCTTAAATATCATTTTACTAAACTCTCTTTGGCCTAGCCTAGAAATTCCCAACCGCTCCATAGTTTTTTTTCTAGCAGGTTCAAACACTTGGTCAAAAAAATCAACGTCTACTGACATAAAAGTAGTTTTTCGTTTTGTAGCCATATTAATTATTAAGTTCTTTTATTTATATACATTTTCTTATATTACATTACCGATAAGAAGACCAATAAATATAAGTCCCAAAAAAACACACCACCCTATAATTAAATTAATATCAATTATCCATCCTCTTTTTTTTGTCCAGTAAATTGGTGCAAATTGTATCAGGCTGAATGGATGTATAAAAATAAACTTCATCATCTTCCATGTGTTGATTTGATCCATTGTTGTTAAGTCATGCATTAAATCCTTTTTATTTAATTTTTCATTATTAGTATGTCTAGCCTCATGCTGTATTAGTGATTTATGTAAGTTAGGATATTTCTTAAGATGCTTATTTAATTCAATAGTTCCGTCAGGAAACCTATCGGCAATGCCATACCATCTATACACTATTTTTAATTGTTCATCCATTTTATTTTTAAGTCTGTATACTAAAGTTGTCTTTTAATCCTCTAAATTTCCAATACATATTCAATGTAACATATATAATATATACTATTAATCCCATTGCACCAGCAACAAGTAGAGTCATAAATAGAACATATATTGTTGAGTAGTTATTTATTATATCAGAGAATGTTCCAAAAGATAGTTGTAAAACATTTAATATTAACCCTATAGTGAATACCATTAGTAGTGTTGAAAATGCTAAGAATGATATACTTACTGTTGTGTTTGTTGATTTTATTCCCATAAAACCTATTGAACAAGATATTACTATTAGGAATAAAATAGAACCGAGTAATATTAAACCTTGTCCTTCGTCTATTGGTTTTGAACCATTTGGTGTTATCTCGTAAGAGAACGTGTTACTACCAGATAGACTTGAATTAGAACAATCTATTGTAGCTTCATATATTCCATTGACACTTTGATTATCTTCTAACATAGAGAAGTTTCTATATATACCGTCTCCTAACATTTCAACATTATTAATTAATAATATTTGAGACGGAGATAGTATTGTTAAGTTACACAAATAAGAACTATCACATATAGCACCATCAACTCTACACTTTTCATATATGGTTAAGTTTGTAGATTGTGGATGGTAAAATCTAATATCTTGTTCTTGTGCATAAACCACTGATATAGATAATATAACTATAAGTAATAAGATAACACTTGTCTTTGTAGCCATATTAATTATATCTCATACCTTTTTATATACATTTTCTTTTTTAACATACTGATGATAATTTAGTCCAGAGTATTGCAAAACCAATGAAACAGCACACTACTACTATACCTATAGATATTGGTGCCTGATATTGTTTAAGGAAACTACTGATTGTATATGCGTTTTTAGCTGCCTCTTCCCATGCAGCCCTCCATGCTTTATTTTTACCTGTGTCTGTTTTAATATTCATAATAGACTCCTTTACTTCCTTAGTCTCAAATATTTGTTTTCCTTCAGCATCCATTATAAGATTACCATCCTCATCTTTAACTGGAGATGTCTCATCTATATAGGTAACATTATGTTCAGTCCAGCTATCATTTAAAACTGGCCTATAATCTTCTGGGCCTACCTGTATAACTGTTATTAAATCTGCACCCTGCATATATCTTCTTACATCAAATATTTTCATAGCGATGGCTCTCGATCCTTTATGAGGTCTCTTAATCATTACAACACCACGCTTAGAATCATAGAAACCCTTACCCCACTCCGCCTGTGTTATCTTTGCATCGTTTCTAGTTAATTTAATTTCAACTTTTAAATTCCATCTCTTACGTTTAATTCCCCAATAAATAAATAGACCAATACCTATGATTGCGAATATACCTATAAATATCCATATCGTTGTCCAGACAACAGTTTGAGAACTAGGACCTATACTGTTTACAATATCGCCCATCTCTGCCATATTATTCTTTATTTAAAATGAAGTCTAGTTGTTCTTCATTCTCTTTTTTAGTTCTATCTGATTGTACGAGTCCATTTATAAATATAAAGGCAAAAGCAAATCCACTAATTAAAAACATAAGAGTAAACGTAAAAACTGATTGTCTGTATATATTGGAATATAAACCTAGTGATAATAAGTGTAAGAACTTGCTAGAGAAGTGTGATAAAAATCCAAAAGACATAAAGTTAAGAATCATAAAAGTAGATAGTTTAATTTTTAATATACTTCTATATTGTCCCTGTTGAATTAATCTATTCTGAAATTCAATTCTATCTAACTGATCCATAGACTCAAATAAATCAGTTACAACTTCATCCTTATATTTCTGTGAAAACATATTTTTTATTACCATTTGTTATTTATATACATATTTAAAAACATTTACTTCCAAAAGGACAATGCGTCTTTCATTGATGATTTACTTGTGTCTGTTAAATGTGCGTCTACCTTTAAGCTTCCAAATATTCTCTTAGATAACATTCCATTCATTGCCTGCTTAAATGTTGAAAAACATGAGATAGAAATTATATGTGCTATCCTCCACATCTCAGGATAGTTACCAACTATTCCATACTCTTCATCATTAACATCTAAATCAATTCCTATCCATGTAACAATCATATGCATTAGATTATTAATCTCGTCTGATGAAAAGTTAGACATTGATACGTTTTGATTTAGTATTGATCCTAAGAATGATATAAAATTAGATACTAACTTTTCTGATATTGGTTTTTGCCCCTCTGATATTGGTACCCATTGATGTGAGTATGGGTCTTTCTTTTCTCCTCTTATTCTATGCTCTATATCAACTAATAAATTATCAGGGTTAAGTTGGTCTAGTAAATTTGCAGTTCCTTCCTTTCTTAATGTGTCTGCGTATATTGCGTTAGGGTCGTTATCTATTTGTTGTTGCTGTTGTCCTAATTGAGCTACAGCCAATTGTCCTTCTGTTATTTGTTCTCTGGCCATAATAAAATATTAATACTTTTATTTATATACATATATAAAATTACTTCTTCTTCTTAATTTTCTTCCTTCTTCGAGGTGTAGAACCAAACCCACCAAAACTTAAACCAGAACTTGCAGAAGCACCAACAAGGCTTTTAGGAACAAATCTAAAGTCAGCAGGGCTTCTTCCACCAGCACCAGATAATCCTAACTCCCCACCAGTAATACCACCTAAATCAAATGCTACTAATCCTGTTAGAGATGGTGCAATATTTTCTCTTGGTCTACGTTTTATTTTCTTAACTTTAATCTTCTTCTTCTTAGCGTCTGCAGATTTTCTTAACTTTAATCCAGATAAATCCTGACCCAATAATAAAGGAGATATTATACCAATCTCCTCCTGTGCCAAGATTGGTTTTATAAGTGAAGGTTGGAAAAAAGATTGTTTACTTTTCTGTACTTGTTTAGTAGGTTGTTTAAAATCTAAAGCTGTTGCAAAGTCTAAAGCAGATGACACATCAAAATCACTCGCAGTCGCAAAGTCTAATCCAGTATCAAAACGTAAGTTCTTTTTACTAATCTGTGATGTTAATTGTTTTTCTATACTACCACTCTTCAATGCCTGTATACCTAATGGTGTGAAGTCCTGTTTCCCTACTTGTATGATTTCTTGAATCTGAATAGTTTTTAATCTTGAAGGTGTTTTTAGTTTACTACCAGATGTTTGTAGGCTTCCAAAATCTACATCTGAGAAAAAGTTTTTCTGTATTATCTTTGATTTTTGTGTTATACCAAGATTCCTCTGTAAGCTTATCTGTTGAATATCACTTATTTGTTTAGGAGTTTCTATTTTAAATACTGGTTTCTGTATTTGTTTCTGTATTTGTTTCTGTATTTGTTTAGTTGTATCTAGTATGGTTACTTGTCCACCCTTACCTATATCAAATACATCAGCACCACTTCTAAACCTTGCTCTTTGTCTTGATGATATTTGTTTTATAATATCTGGATCAATACCAAATGTTAACGGTTGTGGTTTACCTTTAGGTATTTTAGGAGCTTTTACTACCCTACCTAAATCAACATCAAATACATCAGCACCACTCTTAAATCTTGCAGTTTGTTGTGATAGCTTTGTTTTTAGTGAAGATAAGTCTATGTCGAAAGTTATTCCCTTTGCTCCCTTTGGTACAATGTCGGCCTGTACTATTTTAAATCTTCCACTATCTAAATCAACACCTCCTATTACATCAGCACCACTTCCCAATCTAGCCTTTCTTTGAGACTTAGCAAAGTCTAGAACAGAGTCATCAATACTAAAAGTTAACGGTTGTATTTTTTTTGGCGGAGACAATGATTCAACAATCTTACCAGTGCCTATATCAAATACATCAGCACCACTTCTAAACCTTGCTCTTTGTTGAGAGGCTTTAGTTGTGACGTCTGACAAATCAAAGTCAAACGAGAAAGCTCCCTTTTCGGATGGTTTAACTTTAGGTGAAAAGTCTGCTATTCTTAATCTAGACTCTAACTGACCCTTTATAAATTTACGTTCTATTGGTTCAAATATTACTCCTATTTTTTTCTCTGCTCTACTTACGACCTGCTCTGATAGAAATCTCCTCTGAGACTTAACTAAATCATCTATATTTATTGTAGTATCAAGACCTATTATAGACCTACTTGGTGTACTCTTTAATGTTGGTAATTCAAAATCTCTAATAAATCTACCACTAGCTCTACCACCAGCCTTCAATCCCTTAATTGCAAATTGCCCCCCCCTAAATTGTGCAAACTCCCCCAAAGCAAACCCCCCAACAAAACCAGGTTCAGTCCTAATTAATTGTCCTATGGTTGTTAATCCTTTAGGTATATCTTTTAATGAACCTAAAATCTGTTGACCTGTTCCTATGGGGTCTGTTGCTAAAGCACCTACAAATCTTCCAGTGCCAATAATAGAAGAAGCAAAACCTGCACCAACACCACCTAAAAATAAGTTAAACCCAGAGGCTTGATTAAATTGCACATCTTGTCTTTTAACTTCAAAAAATTCTTCAACAGCACCAACCCCAGTTCTTTTTTTTGGTATTTCTAAAACTAGTGAAGCTTCAACTACCGCCTTCTGTTCAAATCCTGTTAATAATCTTTCTTCTAATTTTCCTCCCTTTCCTGGTGACACAAAGACATCTTGAAAGGTTGGTATCCCATTACCTTCATCAACTCTCCTTCTTACAATAGAAGGGGATAATATTAAAGGGGCTTGTGGTGGTAAGTCTATTTGTCCTAAGTTTGTTCTTGTACCTTGTCCGAAGTCAAAACCAGAATCTACTTTTGGTTCTGTTATTAATTGCAGTCCACCAACTATATTAGATTCTTGTACTATTGTACCTTGTCCGAATAACGAAGAAGGTGTTCTCCTTTCTCTTTCTTTTACTATATCTGGAATTATAATTGGTTGTTTAATTTGTCCTCCTAATCCCAAATCAGCTATTACAACATCGCTAGAAGATGGAGGAACAATAAATTGAACATCCCCAGATTTAGTTGTTGTTAAGACTCTTCTATCTTGTAATTTAAAATCATTTACCAAATCAGTTCTTGTTCCGAATTGTTCATTTAGTCCTCCTATCTGTCCTCCAATAGTTCCAGCCTCTATTCTTGATTGTCTTTCAGATTCACGATCATCCCTTATTTTTTTTCTTTGTGATTCAGCTCTAGCTTTAACCTCACTATCTCTTTTCACCTGTGCTGCCTGTGCTGCTATTTGTGCTTCACCAAAACCTCTACTACTACCTCTCGTTTTACCTGTTTGAGTTATGGGATCAAATATTTCTTCTCCTCCTCGTCCCGTTGGTCTTGAAAATCCTCTAATAGTAGCCCCTCCAACTTTGTCCCCAACACTAGAACCACTTGGAACAGATACAAATACTCCACCTCTTTTTATTTTAACCAATGTAAACACATCCTTTTTTTAGCAGATTTAATTTGAGACATCTTACTAGAGATATTTTTATTCGTGATTGTAATTCGTTTCTTGTTACCATTTTACTACCTTACTAAGTTGTAATCTTTTATATACATTTTCTAAATGAGTTGGTTTCTCGTCGTTAATCTACCGTTTTTCTTGCCAATTAATCATAGTTCCGTTATGATATCGTGGATTACTCCAACGTAGAATTCCCCTTTCTGGTTCTGGTCTTAATGCACCATCTATATAG
>SDBV01013696.1_pt1 | contig 10280 bp, 8 predicted proteins | sample 2277081 | NCBI WGS metagenome assembly SDBV01 (sample SAMN10402039, study PRJNA504765) | marine sediment metagenome | isolation source: marine sediment core GS10_PC15, 223 cmbsf | place: Arctic Ocean: Southern Knipovich Ridge | collected 2010 | reverse complement strand
AGATAGCGCTCGGGCGCTCCGCCGGCTTCGCGATAGAGCCGGATGTATTCGAGGCAATGCTCATAGTTTGCTTTGTCCGACGCATCAGCCTTCGATTGGGTGTCGGTGTTGATGATCAGATTGAACTCCAAACCGTGGGCGTGAACGTAGTCTTCCAGATCGCGAACCCGCGCCAGCCAATCGATCCATTCGGGATGAGTCAACGTGACTGACTTACGCATGCCCATCAGGTGTTCGTATGGAGTGTCAACGGTCACCGCGGTCAACCGCACGCCGTTTTCCCTGGCCGCCGGGATGAGGTTCTCGAGCACGACGTGGTAGTCGCCCCAGTCCTGCCGATTCTCGAATCGCGCGTGATACGACGGCATATTTTTCCAGCCCCAATTGGGGAAATTGCTCAGCGCCCAGAAGTCTGTTTCCGGATAGTGTTCGCCGACAATTTTCATATGCTCAATGGCCTGAGCCACAGCGGGCTCGACCTCGTCAAATCCTTCTGTGTTCCATTTGTTTTTGAAATCCCAGCGATGCCGCCCTGTCTTCAGTGTGCGGCTGACAGAACCGTCGACGTCCAGATAATCGACGTTGAATCCCAGATCGAAGATGCGGTCCATCTTCTTCATCTCGACAAACGCCGACCGTTCGCCAATGGTCTCATCCACTCCGAGGCCGCCAAGCGGGCCGCCGCATTCGATGGCGAGTTTGATGCCGTTCTTCTTCAGCGCCGTTAGCAGATTTTTAAGAACATCCGTCTTCGTCTTGTTCGTGTTGTCGATATAGACCTTCAACCCGTCCAGATTCTTGCTGACGAACTCCCATTCCGCGCTTCTCGTCGCATCGCCCAATGCCTTGGGATTGCCGAAGCACATCCAGACCTCCGGTTCGCTCGCCGCGGGTCTACCGGCGGCTTCCGCCGCAGCGAAACCCAGCCCCGCAAATGCAAAGAGAAGCATCAATGTGGCGATCTTGCAAGAAAACTGGCGCCGCATATTCATCTTGTTGTTTGTCCTTTGTGGTATGGTATTCTCGCTTGAGCGCTTCATTCATAGTTGATGCGTCAAGGAGAGCGGGACGGTTGTTGCGTCTCACGGTTAACTTTTCTTTATTCGCTACTCGGAGTCAAAAGGAATGTCTGAGATGAACTTCATTGTCATAATGTGCGATACCCTTAGAGCGGATCATCTGGGAGCGTATGGGCCCGGCTTGGCGAAAACGCCGAATCTTGACAAGTTTGCGGCAAGCGCGGCACTTTTTGAGAACGCCTACGTCGGATCATGGGCCACCATCCCAAACCGCACCGATCTCTTCACGGGACGATATGGCGAGCCCTTCCACCAATGGCGTCCACTGAGCTATACCGACGTGACGTTGCCAGAGGTCTTTCGCAAGGCAGGATATGCGACGCAATTGATTCACGACACCCCCCACCTCATCAATTACGGCTTCGGATTCGATCGGCCTTTTAACTGCTGGTGGATGATCAGGGGGAACGAAGTCGACCGGTGCAGAACCGATCACCACGCATACGAGGCGGGATTCAGGCGCGACATGCAGAGCGGGGACATATACGAAACGCAATACCGGCGCAACAACCGCTACCGATCGGATCGCGAGGAAGACCGGTTCGCGCCGCAGGTCATGACCGCGGCATGCGACTGGCTTGAGGACAATCACAAGGACGACGGGTTCTTCCTGTGGGTTGATTGTTTCGATCCACACGAACCCTACGATCCACCACAACACTATATCGATATGTACGACCCTGGCTACGATGGCGAAGTGGCTACAAATTTCTTCGTCGCCAAGAACATAAATCTGCGGGAACTTCAACACATTCGCGCCCGCTACGCGGCCATGGTGACTATGGTCGATGTGTGGGTCGGACGAGTGCTTGACAAGATCGATGCGCTCGGCATTGCCGATGATACGGTGGTGACAATCTGTTCCGATCACGGAACCGGATTGGGCGACCACGGCCACGTGCAAAAACACGTGCCCATATACGAGGAGAACGGCCATATAGCGCTCATGATGAGGGCGCCGGGCGCGACAAATCCCGGCACGCGCAGCAACGCTCTTGCCCAACACGCCGACCTGATGCCGACGCTCCTCGAACTCGCCGGTCTTGATGCCGATTACAAGCCACAAGGCAAGTCGCTCACGCCTGCGTTCACCGACCCGGAGTTCTCGCTCCGCGAGGTGTCTATCAGCGGCACGGATCCGATGAAAAGCGGCGTAAGAGCGACGACGGTAAACGACGGAGAGTGGACATACATCCACTGCATCGAGCCGGCGCCCAATGAATTGTATCACACCAAGGCCGACAGGGCGCAAAAGAACAACGTCATCGAAGAACACCCGGAAGTCGCCGAGAGGTTGCGCTCCGCCATGTTCAAACACTTCGAGGAAGTGGTGGAAACGCCGGATTGGCTCATGGAAGCCTTGCGCGCCCGAAAGAAGCCGAGCGCGCTTCCGGCAGTCTCTCCCTTGGAGGCGAGAATGCGCGAGCAAAGCCTCGGGGGCGACAACTTCTATCGCGCCAATATTGTGTAGGCCCAAGCGCGGCCTATGCGGATCGTGAGCCGAGTCCTGTCGCAGTCTGTGGCCCCAGAAGCCGGCGTTGACATTGGCTCAGCTCTCGCCCGAAGTGGAAGGGGACTGGGAGATAGAAGCCACGGAAGGAATTCAAACCGTGTTTCGTTCCATCCCCGGAGGAGCGACAGGGGAGATCAAAGTCTCTCGCCAGGGTCTCGACGTAACGCATTTCGCCTTCAACGCCCGCTACAAAGACGGCGGCGACACCCGCATCTTCTTCCGCGGAATCAAAAAGGTCCACGACCCGCTATCACAAACAAAACGCTGGAAGCACTACTGGCTGAACGATTAGAGCGTTTCTCGAAAGTGATGAATCTTAAACATGCCTCAATCGAAAGCACTTCGAATTAGGGTTTCGAAAGAGAAGAGCAGATCGTCGTAGGTAAGGAAAGTGATCTTCCCCCTGTCCCTGCCTTTAAGTTTGCGCAAACTTGCCGCGTCGTACCCCGAGTCACGTCCTGCTATAACAACACCCTTGACCACGCTCACATTGTCACGGCTGATCTCAAGTGAATCGAGTACTGCCAGTCGGTGTTCATTTGCCTCGTGTAGCCAGTTTTCTACTTGGTCGATGGCATGGTTGAGTGGGGCCGCACTTCCTCCGTCTTTCTTCATGAGTCGAGTTGAAGTCTTTTCAATCTCCACAAGTATCAATTCCTTCTGGGGAGTAACAATGCCAAAGTCGGCGACATAAGATGTGAGAATCTTGGGCTTTGTGAGAATGCGTTCAGCCGGAAATTGATGTAAGAGGACTGGGTTTTTATCAATAAACTGCTGTAATAGTTCTTCCCGTGGATCCTCCGAAAGCAATTGTGCGAAGGTTGATCGGATTGACTCTAGGAAGCTCTTCTCATACATCGGCACGAAACTCAACTGGCCAGAATTCTTCTCAGGGCGGTGCCCGAGCAATCCGTGCAGGTTGCGCCGAATGTACTGTAGATCCATATCAGTTTTGCCGCATTCGCAGATAAACCTGTCCGGACAATCCTCATACCAAATCGATTCCTCCCTCCCTGCAGTTAAGCTTCGTTCAATGGCCGAATAGATGAGTTTCTTTGAAGGGCATTGATTACAGCCCAAGACAATCTTGACGACCTTTGCTGCTCCCGGATCACTCTTGATCGCAGCAACCCTTTCCGGGGTTAGCGGCGCTGGGTCGATCAGCGCGAAGATTAGTGTCCCGACTCTTGTTGCCTCATTGCCCGCATTCTGTTGCTCGACATAGTAGACTCCTGGTTGGGGGATCAACCACCCTGGCTGGGGCATTTGAGTGAATACGATCACTCGACCATGTTCAGGAATCAATACTGGTGGAGTATCACATTGGTGAACACTTTGCCCAGTATCAGCAGATACCGTCTTTGCCAAGAGATTGAAAGAACCAATCTCTTTTCCATCTTCATCCAAAATGCGCAACTTGATTTCCCTTTCAAGTGCGTTTTGGGGAATCGCGAAACCTGCTGACCATCCATTAAACGATAGAGGAAAAATATGTGATAGCACGACATTCCGGAGTCCGAGCACGTTCCAATGAAATACGTTGGTGTTGCCGACGCGCACATGTTCTGCCCGTTCACAAAAGCCCAGGAATACCACTTCGGGTGGGGATCCTGATTCTTCCATTATTTCCATTCTCCCTAGCGTGACAGATTGATTCGCAATTTCGGTGGCTGGATATGAATTAAGCGTGGCTCTATCTCCCAAGAGCAACGTCATAGAGACGCTTTATAACACATCCCGTTTCACAACGGCAAGACGCAAGAAAACGACCGTCGTTGTCAAGAAGGCAGAAGTCCGAAATGTTATTGGAACGCTCAACCAAATTCTCTTGAGATTCTTGTTTGAGTGAGAATCCTTATTTTGGGGACGGTCGACCAAACTCTCTTGAGATTCGTGGTTGAGCGAATAACTGCTCATGACAAATCTGCGTTCATCCGCGAGTATCCGCGGCGGGAAAATCGGGCCGCGGATTGACGCTGATTTTCGCGGATTCAAAAGCATGGCTACTATCCTCTCTTTTGCGGCATCATGGTTGATCTCCCGGCAAGAAACCATTATTGGTATCTGAGACAATAATTCGGCGTGCGCGTCGGTGGAGGAATGGTATGAAATTTGGATATGCGATTTTCGGAGTTATTTTTGCGCCTGAGACGGTCAGGTTCGGTACGAGTCCTTTTTGTTTTGCGTATTTTGCGATTTCAAAGAGGTCGTCCCGCTCCATTGCTTCGCCGCCTCCGAGCGCGATGTGAAAGACCTTCATTTGGGCGAGTACGTCGAGAGCCCTTTTGAAGGAGTCTGTGTCCATTTCTTTTTCGTCCTTTTGTCCCGCCGCCATATAACAGTGTGGGCATTTTAGTGAACATTTATTCGTGATGGCAAAATGTACTTCTGTTGGTGCAGATAGCAGGCCGACTGATTCATCCTCTGTGTCCCAAAGGGGAGAATCGCCCAGACCGAGCTGTCGCATATAATCACGGTCGACGAAGGCGAGGAACGGCGGTGCCTGGCTGGCAATTATGCCGCCGAAATTTTCGAAACGATATTTCATCTCATTAGTTTTATTTTTCATTCGAGTTAGTCAAGGGACTATGTTTGGTGACCCACTCCAGGAAATAATGGTTAGGAATATTTCCCAGGTTCAAATCCGGATACGCTTTTGGGTTTGTTAAAATAAAAGGCTCAAGGTCGTACTGTCGGAAATAGATATTTGCTTTTGGATAGTATAACGTGCTTTTTGCCTGTGAATTTACGACGCTTTTTCGGTCACAGTATCGCATATAGAAAACCGTGAGCATAGAAGCAGTTAATATCAGGCCAAATAAGGCGTTAATAACTGCGGTAGTCAGTTTGCACTTTAGTCTGGCTGTGGCAATGGCGAACACAAATACTCCTAAAATCGCGACGAGGCCATATAAGAACAGATATTTTACGATACCTGAGCCTGGGCTTTTTATAGCAGCGCCGACAAAGGCAGGGACTTCGACCCCAATGCCGCTGATTATTTTTTCGGTTGGCTGGTAAGCGGCCGCCAGACAAGTGAAAGAAAGAGCAAAAATGAGAGCGTATAAAAGCACGACTGCCGAGCCGATAAGTAAATGCTTTGACGTTACCCACCGCCATGGGCAAGACGTGTAAAAGAGAATTACAGTAAGGATTAAGAGTGTTCCAAGAGCGCCCCAAGTGGTTTTGTTAACAGTAGCACGAACCCAGTATCCATGGGCGGCGCGGGCATTGCCTATTACGGGCAGATAGAAATTTACGGCAGGTTTCAGCTGCTCGGTTTTGCAGAGCAGTTTGTATGCCTTGTGATATTGTTTTAGATTTGTATATGAGCGGCCGAGATAGTAGTAAACTTCCGGGAGTCTGTAATATTGAGGGTAATCATTTGCGATGGTTTGTAACTGAGCTATCTGCTCTTTTGATTCGTTTTCACTTAGCTTTTTGCTGAAGGAGAGGCGCAGTTTTTTCAAGTAAGCATTCTGCTGGCTATATTTTTTTGCCCGCTCTTCTATTCTGGAAATTTCTTTCTGAGCCAGAGATTTTAGTTGATGGTCGGCAGGTAAGTCTGTTTTAAGAATTCTGCTGTAGAATTTTGAAGCGTTTTTGTTGTCTCCGACGAGTTCTTCATAGAATTGTGCAAGTGTCTTGAAAACTTCGGCTTTTTGTGAAGAGCTTATTGATTCGTCACCCAGCGCTTTGTGAAGTACGTCTCTGCCCTGTGGGTATTGGCCCTTATCGAAATGGGCCTGAGCTTCGGCAACTGGTTCATATTCAGCATTGGCGCAAGAAGCAAGAGCGAAGAGGATAAGCAAAATAGTGATTCTTTTCATTTTATTATTCTCCTTTGTTTTCTGCGGATTGCTCGATGTCAGTCGTATCATTGGGCGCGAGATGTTTTTTTGGATTTTTTTTGTTTTTCAAAAAGACCGCCATAATAATACCTGAAACAGCCCCGACGGCAGTTGTTATACCGAGCAGAGCGACGGGCAAGGCAAAGATTATTGAACCCATCGAGCTTGAATTTGGATTGTAGCCGTGCTTGACTCGTAATATTCTGCCTTTTGTTTTATTTTCAGTTTTTTGATTTTTCATTATAACCACCTCAAATTGTAAATTATCATCATTGCCATAGCCGCGAAGAGGATGACGAAACCCAATTTGACCACAGCTATGTGACGCCTAAAGAATTTTCCCATATTTTCCGATGTAACTCCGAAAGTCGCGAGCAAAAATATCACAACAAGGGGGAGTATGAAAGCAATATTATATGTTAGCAGGTAGGAGATAGCAGCGATGCGATAGCGAGGTTCTGAAATCATAGTGACGATGGGGACGTAGACCTGGCCTGTACAGGTAAGCTCCATTCCGGCGATGACTACTCCCAGGATGAAAGAAGCGCCGCCTATAGCAAGTTTGTTTTTGGCGAAATCTCTGATTCTGTTACGAATTCGTTCCTTTAAGAATTTTGGCAGCTGCAGGGTGATGTCGGTGACGTTACCTCTGAGGCATCGAATGTAATCAATCAATGAAAATCCGCAAAGTAATATGACGATGAGTAAAAGTAATAGATTTACGATTTTCGCGATTGCCTGCTCTTGGAGTATTAATCTTGCGAAATTAAAGAAGACCAGTCCGATAGCGAAATATGTCAGGAATACCGCGAGGGTGAATATTCCGCCGGTATAAAACATTTGTCTGCGTTTTGCGCCGACGAGACTTAAGTATGAGATTAAAAATATGATGGTGGTGAAGGCACAGGGGTTTATTCCGTCAAGTAGGCCTGCACCGGCGACAAGAGTATATGTCAACGCATTAAAGGATTGTTCTTTGATTGTTTTTGTGTCAAGCGTTTGTTGAAATGGGGTGATGGACTGCTGCTGGTAGTGTTGCGGATTTTTCAGGAATTCGTCGATTTGTTTTGGTATGGATTGTTTTATTTCTGATTCACCACCGAGTACGGAACGGCCGATGAAGACGGTTGGGATATCGGTGCCCTGCCGACCGAACTCAGCGCCTGCGCTTAAGAGTAAATCGTATGTTCCCTGGACACCGAGGTCGAAATAAGAGACTTTAAAGGTGATATCGTTTTCTTTGGCCAGCTTCGGCAATTCGACCTTAAGCAATCGTTTGCAGTAGGAACAATCATATGAGAACAGGTATAATGGAATTGTTGGGCCGGCATCCTGCTGGTTTATGATGATTTCTTTGCGGAGACGTTTTGCGGCGCGTTCGATACGTCTGACAGCATCTGGTTCGTGTGCTGCCGGTGTTAAGGTTATTTCATCGAGGACGGTGCCGTCATCGGCGATGGCGCGAATTGACATCATATTTGAATTGATGTCGACACGGCAAAAATGATGTCTCCGCGCTTCTACCTGTGACGGATAAGCGTGGTCTTTTTTCATCCAGATGAGTTCAGCGCCGCCGCCACCAGAGATGATATATGTAACCCCTTCGTTTTGTGAGCGTTCGTAGAGATGCCAACTGGCAAAGACGACGTCGACATTGAATTCCTGGAAAATAGGCGCCCAGATGCGTCGTAGGATTTCTGAAGACCTGCCGCGTGATATGTAGACGGGGTCGTGAAGGAAAACAACTCTGAGGGGCGCATCTTTTACCTGTTGTCTGGCGAGTTCTGTCTTTAGCCATTGTACTTGTGGACTTTGCGCATTGATTTGTTTGTTCGACTGGAGTCCTGTTGTGTCCCATGCGTTCAATCCGAAGAACTGTACTCCGCCCCACTGGAATTTATAATATCCTTTTTCAAGCTTTGGGAAGAATTTTGCAAACAGCCCCCTACCGTCCTCATAGTCGTTGTCGCCTAGGACCGGATAGATCGCGGAACTTCTCAACAGTTCGGCCTCGACGCCGAAGAACTGGTTCCACAGCTGAGGGTTTTTGCCATCGTCAACCATGTCACCGAGGACCAGACAGAATGCAGGTTCGTGAAGCATGATTTGCTGAACGACGTCTTCGTGATGTCTGGTGGTATCGGTGTCACCAGGTCTCGGGTCGCCGTAAACAGCGAAAGTAAATGATTCACCGGGGCTACAAGCGGTTCTAATCTGGTAAGAGTAGTCATTTTCCGGCGTTTTGAGGTTACCATCGCCGCATATTACCTGATAATTATAAGTCATGCCCGGCTGAAAGCCTGTTATTTTTATGAAGTGGGATTTGGCGGGCGTCCGGGAGGTAAATTCTTTTAATTGATTATCATCGGAGATAATTACTTTTGCAGTGAGAGGTTTATCCAGGTGGAAAGCGACAGTAGCGGATTCGGTTGTGACATCCAGTAAATACGGGCCTGCGGTGAAACTATCCGCAAAATTGTCAGCATAAGCAGGGGAAGCAAAGATTGTAAGTAATATGAACAGACACTTCAACGTCTTCATTTGGTGCTCCCGTCAGAGGCGAGAAGGCTGATGGCTTTGCTTTTTAGCTGTTTGGCGATTTTTGGGCTGTAACCTTCTTTTGCAAAACCGATGGTGCCGGCTTTGTCAACGATGATGGTTGTGGGAAGTGAGGTAACTTTGTATTTCAGCGATATTTCGGCATTTTTATCGAGCAGGACGGGATAGTCTATGCTCAGATTTTGCACAATGGCTTTTACGTCGTTGATGTTTTCCGGGTCGCTGCAGACGGCGGCAACGACGAGATTTTCGGAGCCTGATATATCAGAAAAAGTTTTCAAATCTATCATTTCCGTTTTGCAGACGTTGCACCAGGTAGCCCAGAAAAGCAGTACAACGACCTTGCCTCTATACTGGTTGAGATAAAATCGGGTGTGATTTAAGGTGTCGAGGCGAAAATCCTTCGCAATATCTCCCACGCAGGGTTTTTCGGTATCGCCTCTACAACCAATGATAAGAAAAATGATGCAGGATGTCAATAGTATACTGCGTGCGAACTTCATTCTTTATTCTCTGGATGCAGGGCGTCTTTTCTCTTCCGTATATGCCTGCCGACAGTGTTTAGAATTTGCATGACAACAACAGTGAAAGCCCCTGAGCCGGCTGCAAAGGCGAGAAAAAGGGGGATGTGGCTTCCAACAGAACTGGAATTCGGGTTATATCCTGTTTTGAGGCGTAAAACCCGCCCTGAAGTTTTGATTTTTTTGTTCATTTTTGACTATTCCCTCAAAGGAATGCCTCCCAGACCAGCACCTAACGTGGCCTCCAACATCTTTGCATACATTGTATCATAATTTTTGTTGAGGAGATTTGAAATTATTTCGTCAATTTTCGGGCTGTGTTTTTTGATTTTCGGCTGAATTATGCGGTAGAAAATGACAGCTTCGGCCTTTTTGACGTCGCATGCGGCGAGGTCTGAGTCGCGAAGTCTTTCGATTTCCATTATTTCGAATAATGTGCAAAGTGCGTAAGTTCTTGCGATGACATCTTCGAGCTGTCTTCTTGCGGTTAGCAGGTTTGCGGAGCCGGCTTTTGCGAGTTGTTTTAAGGCCTGGTCGGCGGTGGTTTCGAGGGTTTTATTTTGGGTGAAGAAATCCTTGTCGCGTCTGACAAAGGTGGGACGTATGCCCTCGAAGTATGCTGCAATTCGGTCGGCGACGGCTTTTCTTTCTGTGGGTGAGGCGTTGGCCATTTTGTCGAGTTGTTCGGTGATGGCTAAAACAGTTATGTGCTGGAGGCCTTTTGCGAGAGTCTGCTGATTGACTTTTACATTTTGTC
>SDBV01013695.1_pt1 | contig 10280 bp, 1 predicted proteins | sample 2277081 | NCBI WGS metagenome assembly SDBV01 (sample SAMN10402039, study PRJNA504765) | marine sediment metagenome | isolation source: marine sediment core GS10_PC15, 223 cmbsf | place: Arctic Ocean: Southern Knipovich Ridge | collected 2010 | reverse complement strand
GCAGTTAAACAACTCCGGACTCACCGCCGGAACCAGCGTATCGGTGCTGCCGGCGATATAGAGACCGCCGCCGGCGTTACCGGCCATGTTCATACTGAAGGCCGAGTCCGTAACCAGCGTGTCCTCGGCAAACATGAAGATGCCTCCGCCAAAACCGCTGACGTTGCCCCCCTGGCCGACCACCGGTCCGCCGCCGCCGTTGGGATCCGTGGGTGCAAATATCGCTCTGTCGGCCATGTTGCCCTGGAACGCACATCCGGAAACGACATTGCCTGTGCTTTCGATGGTGAAGAGACCGCCACCGCGAAGGGCGACATTGCCCACCACCGCACAGTCAGTAAGCTCAAGTTCAAAAGTTCTGCTCAAATAGATGGCCCCACCGTCGCTGGCTGCATCATTGTTCAAAAGTCGGCTGTTCTCGAACGTACCCGTGCTGTCTTCGTTAAAGAACACCGCACCGCCGAACTGGGCGGAGTTGTCTATGAAATTACAGTCATCAACTTCCAGCACATTATCGAATCCGTAGAAGACAGCACCACCGTCGCCGTAATACAGATCGCCGCCGGAACCGTACACAGTGTTATTCAGGAAGGTACTGTCGGTAATCTGAGATTCGCACTCGTAGTTGAAGAAAAGCGCTCCACCGGCGACTGCCGCGCCATTTCCACTGAACAAACAATCCGTAAATACGGGACTGCTTGTCGCCTCGCAGTAAACGCCGCCGCCTGCACCCGAGTAAGCGTTGCAATTGATGATCGCACAATTAATAAACGTCGGTCTTGCCAGGGGACCGATATAAACTCCGCCGCCGCTGCCGATTGACACCCAACAGTCTTCGATGACAACATCGATAAACGTCGGGCTGCTTTCGGGACCGATGTAAAATGCGCCACCGTTGGCGTATAGAGCATAGCTGCCGGAGACTCTTACGTTCTTGATAATCGGGCTTGTCCCGGGACCGAAATACATCGCGCCCCCGGATTCGTAGCTCAAGAAGGGGCCTGTTCTCGTTATCGTAAAGCCGCTTACCACAACATCGGAATCTTCCTCGCTGTCGAAGATAAACGCGCGTTCACCCGGACCGCAGTCGATAATCGTAGCGGCAACAACATCCGGATCGTCAGGATTGACACTGATAATCGTCAGTTTCTTGCCTTGAGCATTGATATTACCGGAGTAATTACCGGGTGCAACGATAAGGGTGTCGCCGTTTTTCGCATCGTAAACAGCCTGGCGAAGAACATTGCCCGTACCGGAAACTCCAATCGTGCTGCCGGTTCTAAATTCGAGCGTAAACAGACTGTACTCATCGACGACGATCTCCATCTCGTAGTCCATCGAGACCAGCCGCCCGATGCTGTCGTACCACCCTGCGACAAATGCGCCTTCCTCAGGGAAAGCTCGCAATATGACTTTCTGACTCTCATAAGCCAACGTATCGATCTCCGTGCCTTCGAGCAGAGTACCGTCGGGCAGTTCGATACTCGCATAACCGGTGATTTCGGGAACACCGGGATTTACCACAACCGCTACACCCACCGGCAGAGCCTGGAGGCCATGACGATAATGATACCCCATGTCAACCTGATCTGCGTCAAGAGAACCGTCGATTTGAGTTGTGTAAACATGCAAGCCGACTTCCTCGGCAGGAACACTTCCCGTATCGATGCAGTTGCTGTCGTTGTCAAGATAATAACCGGACACAAAATCAGGAGGATCCATGATATTGTTCGTCTCGTCAATATCCCATAACTCGTTTATCGCGTCCCATCCGTAAAAAACCGAATTTTCGCCGACATAAATCGGAATGCTCGTCAGATTCGCAATCGCCATCGCCACTCCGAGATTTATCCTGGGCTTCGTTATAAGCACCTTCGTGTCGGTTACTGGCGTTCCGGTGGCGATAAGAAGACTCCTGACCTCTCCGGGTGTAAGGTAGCGTCCCAACTTGTCAAGCGCCGCCGACTGAATACTCGCCACACAACCCGCCGCAAAAGGAGTGGCGGCAGAGGTGCCGTTAAAGAAGGCGAAATAATCGCCCGGATCGTAACCGAAGGCGCCGACCATATCGGTTGTGTGGATCGGATCGGCAGGCGCCAGAATATCAAGGATATCGGCTGTGTTGGAGTAGCCGGTCACCATATCCGTAGTATCGAAGACAGCACCTACGGAGATAACCTTTGACAGTGCCGACGGGAACGAAATACCCTGCCCGGCATATCCGTCGTTACCCGATGCCGCCATCACTGTAATCCCGGCATCTGTCAATATATCGGCCGCAGCAGCCATTGCCGGGAACAGGGCGTCGGCTACCGCAGAATCGTCAAACGGTAAAAAGTAAATGCCCCAACTGTTGCTGACAACCAAAATCGGATTGGTCGGATCAACGTATTTGTTCGTTGCACACCAGTCCCAGGCAGCAAGTGCGGCACTAAAAGGCATTACGCCCCCATCGGTCATAATCTTCAATGCAGCGATTTTTGCCCCGTAGGCGACACCTCCGATGTAATCGCCGAAGACATTGAGATTACCGGCTGCAATACCTGCACAGGCCGTACCGTGGGGATTGTCAGGCATCGGATCATCGTCGCTCATAGCGGAGTCAAAACCGCTTATGACCTTGTCGTTCGGGAATCCGCCGCCGCCGAGATCCGGATGAGTATAATCGACACCCGTATCTACAATTGCGACCGTAATACCTGTTCCGTCATAAGCCTGTCGTGCATAAAGCGCGTTGGCAAGGTCCAGAGCCTGAGCCATCATCGGCTCGACATAACGTTCCGGTTCGATGCCTGCAACCAACGGATTCGAAGCCAGCTTCTCGAGACCGGACAGTGAAATGCTGCCGCTAAAGCTCGCAAAGTTCTCGTAGCGATACGATTCTTCAAATTCCGACGAGGACAGCGTCGAAAGAACAGCATTCTCGAGTTGCGACACCGCCTCGTGCAACCTCGCAACAGACGCCGGCGAACTCCAGTCGGTTATCTTACTGATATCGCTGGAATCCACGAGAGTGACGATTATTTTCACCGTTTCCTGACCTGCATCAAACTGGTCGTAGATTGTCTGGGCTTCTACGATCACACTGCCCGAAATGGGCAAACCAGGCACAGTACCCTCGGAGTCTTCTGGTCCGCCATGTTCGATGTAACTCAATAGTAATTCTTCAAATTCATTCGGATCATAGAATGGACCGACCGTGCTGTACAGCAACTTCAGTTCCGCTTGACCTTCCGATTCTTCGATTGAGTTTGCAACAGCAAGTTGCGCCCCAAGGGAACCGTAGTTGTACCATATGATACTGTCTTTGATCAGGGCGCCGCTGTTGAACCCGACACTAACGCCTCCACCGTAACCAAATCCCTCTCCTATCGCGCCGGTAACTACATTGTGTGCTATTGTACAGTTGTTAATCCCAACCTGGGCGAACCACGCGACTGACACGCCGCCGCCGTCCTGAGCTGCCTCATTGGAGGTGATCAGGCAGTTCCTGAGTTCGGGCTCACCCGTCAATGGATAGAGGCCCTCCGGGATGCCGCCGAAATATACTCCGCCTCCGGAGAACGTGCTGGTGTTTTCAGTTATCGTCGTATCGGAAACTAAAATATCACTGGTATATCCGTATATACCGCCGCCGGCGCCGTAGATGGTGCCTTGATCGGGATCTCCACTACCGGTGACCTGGGTGTCGAATGCAACGGTGTTGCCCTGGATAAGACAACCGGATATCGACGATTCGCGGCTGCGGAAGAAGTTCATTCCGCCGCCCACATAAGCGTTGTTATTTATGAAATTACTATCGGCGATATCGATCTGAGAATCTATCCAGTACATACCGCCGCCGACAGGTGCAAAGTTTTCCTCAATCTGACAGGATTCAAATACGCTGATCGGGTGATAATCCTCGCCGCCCTGAATACACACACCGCCGCCGTAACCGTAGTATTGGTTCGCACTGAAGTAATCGTCATACGTACCGCTGTCAGGATGAATCTGGGCCTCGTTGGCATATATCGAGCAATCGACAAAAACGGAGTTTGAGTCTTCGGCGCAGTACACACCGGAGCCGAAGGTCGGTATCTGAAAATGATTGTAGGGCGGCATGAAAGACCCGTCGCTTTCTCCGCCGCGACCGCTGATACCGCCCTGCGTGATATTGTTTGCAATGACGCAATTCTCGAACCTTGCGTGAGTCAGCGGGTATTCCAGTGCGAAAGGATACCACGGATCGAAAGGATCGAACGGATCGAAAGGATCGTAAGGGCCCCACCACCAATTGGAAAGATAATCATATCCGTACCCGGCGCCGCCGACATATACGCCTGCTCCGTTGGCTGTAAACTGGCGTGAGTCGCCCGCATCGTTGGTGTTCAGATAGTAATCGGTAAAGTAGATACTCGACAAATTCAGAAGACTGTGTTCATCACTCATGGCGCCCCAGCCGGGCCTGCCTCCGTTGGCGGGACTGTCACCACCGTCACCACCTATTCCGCCTTGGGCAATGTTGTCCGTTATCGTACAATCGAGAAACGTCGGGCTTGTTCCTACGTCACAAAATACACCGGCACCGAAAACTCGACCGGCCACACCGGCATCACCGCCGCGAACAGCTCGAGCACCGCCGCCACCGTTAGCACCGTTACCTGCAACAGCAAGACAGTTGGTGATTGTACAGTTCTTGATCAGCGGACTGCCCGATGAAACATAGTAGCCAAACCCCAAAGAACCGTAGATATACGAGGAACTAAAACCATATCCGTAACCGTTGGACCCGATGTAAAGACCCGCGCCACCGGCGCTTCCACCGTAACCGCCGTCACCGCCGTCGACGGTCGGATTTTCGTAATTTCCATTGTTGCCCCCTGATCCATGATTACCGTATACCTCACAATCCCGGATCACACAGTTGGCGATAATATGGTTGCCCTCCACAATAAGCGCCGAACCGAATCGACCCATACCGTCAATACCGCGCAAACCCGGCGGATCGCCCGGACCGGGCGCCGTTGTCTGTGGTGTTCGCGCATTGATAATCGTAACACCGTTCAATACACTTCTGCCTGTGTCCCTGCCCGAACCGGCAATGTACACACCGGATCCCCGGATTGAGGAAAAGTCGAATATCGTCGCCGCTACATAATCCGGATCGTTCGGAAATGCGCTCGTAATCGTAATATCCTTGCCGACGACCTCGTAGCGGTAACCGGAATAAGTCCCGCTGTGAACAACAATTGTATCACCGTCTCTGGCGTCGTCGATCGCCATCTGCAATTGGGAGTGCGAATAGTTGCCCGGTATGTTGAACGTGCGAATATACGACTTCTCGAACTCGAGGATCACAAACTGATCGCCGTACATCGTGACCGTATTGGAGTTGCCAAACGTGGTGTCATCGTCCGTGCCGCTCCATTGATAAACGCGGTAGCCCGCATCGGCATAGGCATTGAGGTACACTGTCTCGGCCGGATCAAGACTAATTGTGACCGGTGCGCCGGGGTACACATCGCCGAAAATAGCACCCATGCCGAGGCCGTCATAGCTGCTGTAGCTGAGATACCCGTTTCCAATAACATATATGGTAAGGGTGAATTTTATGGGCGGGCCCTCAAACCGCGGATAGTGGTAGCCCAGGTCTGTATTGGCAACATCATACTGGCTCAGGATAGTCGTGGTCATGTTGTCGCCAAGATTGTAATCGTCCTGAAGGTCCCCGAGTACGTTTGCCTGACCGGCGTCGACACACGGACTGGTTTGGCGCTGGCCGCCGCGAAGCTGACTCAGGTAGAAATCACCCAAAGGACCGGTGGTAATGAGAGGATCGCCGCTTATGTTGTTGTCGCCGTCATCACCGTTTTCAATACACGAGTAGGTCGCTTCACAGTCAAAGAGGTCATCGCCCCAGCTATACTCATCCCCCCACGTACCATAACCGAGTATCGCGTACCCGCTGCGCCCGATGATGCAGTGATTGATCTCCGGATCCGAATCCCGTGCGGCGATACCGCCCTTGGGCCCGATCGGCGTAAAGCCGTCAAAATCACCATAGTCCAGCCCCTCGTTGTACATGATCGTGCACAATCTGATAATCGCATCGGAATCGCGGACATAGATCGCCCCGCCGATGTCTGTCGAGACATTCAACGTAAACAGACAGTTGATAAACGCAGGCAGCGAGCCGGCATTGGAGAACGCACCGCCTCCGAACGCCGGCGGCGTAGCAAATGAACCCGCACGGTTGCCCTCGATGACCGTGTTGGTAATCCGAGGCGACGCTCCATTGGTTATGTAAATACCGCCCCCATTATCGTCGGAGTTGTTGTATCGAATAATGCTGTTGGTAATCGTAGGATATTCGGCATCCTCCTCATCCTGCGCAACGGCAGCGTCCTCTCCCGGACCTTCGAACCAGACAGCGCCGCCGCCATCGGTGGCGTGGCTGAACTCGAGTATGCAATCGTCCACTATGGGCATAGCCACAAGCACGGGATCGGCGTCGGTGTCGACACCGAAATAAAGCGCTCCACCCTGGTCGGCCTCACCATTGCGAATCGTGAAGCCACGCACCACATGTGCGTTATTCTCCGGGCCGTTGAATATGAAACCGCGGTGCGGTACGCCGACAGGATCCAGGCAGTCAATAATACAGCCCTCCGGTCCGAACTCACTGCGCACCGTTAGCCCCGTCCGGGCGACAGAACAGGGATCACCGCCACTACTGCTCATGAGGTCGAGGTCCCAGTTGCGGAACCCGGTATAGGTGCCTCTTGCAACCACGACTTCATCGCCGTCCTGGGCGGCGTCGATGGCATCCTGAATTGTAGCGAAAGGATTGAACTCGTCGCCGTTGAGTGTAATGGTTCCTTCCTGAAGACCCTGTTCTCTGAACTCAACCAACACGTACACATCGGCGCCGTCAATGACGACACTGTTGTCCAGCGCGAATGAAGTATCGTCCGCCGTTCCCATCCAGCGCAACACTTCATAGCCGGGATCGGGCGTGGCAAGCAAATCGACAGTCGTGCCGTCATAGCGTTCCACGTAGTTCGGATCGACCCTGCCGTGTATCAGACCGTCTGGGGCATATACCTCGGCATAAACGCCGTATCTGGGTAACACCTCAAACTCAATGGTAACCGTCTTGCTCCACGTCATTTCAACGTAATTGTTCGGCTCCGTGCTGAAATCATACATCGTCCCCGTCCACCGGCTGACGCGGTAACCCGGATCAGGCATAGCCCACAGTTCAACAATCGTTCCCACTGCAACATCGAGTCTCTTTGGCGTTACCGAGCCGTGCCCGCCTATGACCTTGGCGTCAAGATGCGCCGTGTCACCGGGAACAAACTCAACGACAACCGTCTTGTCCGAATACATCATAACAAAACTGAACGTGCTGCCGGTGAAACCTGTATCGTTGTAGGTGCCCGTCCAGTACCTGACCTGGTAGCCGGGATCCGGTGTGGCCAGGATAAACACCATATCGCCTGAATACTGCCATGTCTGCCCAGGCGTGCCCGTCGAGCCGCCTCCGATCGCTGCAACGCTTCCATTGATGCCATCGCCCGTATCAAGCACTTCGACGGTAAGCGTATACATCAGGAACGTCATGAATTCAACGCTGACGTCCCTGTCCTCGAGCATCGTGATAATCCGGTCGTCCCCTCCGACCGCAATATCCTCGGCTTGCAGGCCGTACCAGCTTTGGACCTTGTAACCGTCGGCGTCAATATCCGGTATTGCCCGCAACAGGACTTCCGAATACTTGCGATACATCGGGTGCGTGCCGACAATGAAAGGAGCAACTTCGAGCAGGCCGTGGGGGTTGTTGGGATCGGGCACCACCCCAATCGTCAACTGGAACTCCTCCGGCTCGCCGCTGTCGGGATAGTGATAGCCCATGTCCGGCACGCCTTCATCGAGCATGCCGTCTGTTCTCGTCGTGTACGAATCGGGATCGAACTCAGGCGTAGCCAGTGTCGCCGAACCCGTGTCAACACAGCCGCTGTCGCCCTGCTGACCGGCCAAAAACTGCCTGAGATAATAATCGCCCAGATCTCCGGTCCTGAACTGCGGGTCGTCGCTGATATTGCCCACGCCGATGTCGCCGTCTTCGATACACGAATATGTCGCCGCACAACCGAAAAGGTCGTCGCCGTTGTTCCATATGATGCAACTGGTTATCTGCGTCAGCGAAGACAATGCATCTGCATAGATACCGCCCGTGCCGCCGAATTCCTCATTGGCGACGTTGCCTTCTATGGTACAGTAGGAAATGACAGGCGACGAATTATAGCAGTCCACGGCGCCGCCGTATCGCTCTGCCGAGTTGCCCTTGATCAGGCAGTTGGTTATGATGCTCGTCGTACCCTCGTAGCATTCAATTCCGCCGCCGTCCGACACCGCAGAGTTGCCCGTGATTTCACAGTTCACGATGTAGGGCGATGAACGGTAGCAATCGATGCCGCCGCCGGAATGACCGGCGCTGTTGTTTTCAATCGTGCAGCCGAAGATCAAGGCATCCGAACCGGTATAGCATTCGATGGCGCCGCCGTCGTTGGAGGCATAGTTGTCTTTCAGAACACAATTCTCGATTATGGGGGATGCATTGTAACAGTCGATGGCGCCGCCGTCGTAAGAATTGCAGTCCTTGATGATGCAGTCGGAAATCCACGGAGATGCGCCGTAGCATTCGATACCGCCGCCGTAATTGGGATGGTAGCCGCGGATGATCGTGAAGCCCTGCACAACAGAATCTTCTCCTTCGCCATTCTCGAAGATAAAACCCCGGCCCTGTCGCTGGCAATCGATGATACAGCTTTCAGCGCCGTCGGCACTGCGCAGAGTGAGCGCTTTACCTCCAAAGTCCAGGTCGCGATTGCCCACACCGGAGTAAATGCCCGCCCCAACGATGATTTCATCACCGCCTGCCGCTGCCGTCAGAGCTTCCTGAATAGTAGCGTAGTCGCCGGAGCCGTCGGAGTTGACTGTAATCGTTGCCGAAGTGGCAAAGCCGCTCATACCGATTAGAAGCACAATTCCCCAAACAAGTCTTCTGTACATAACACCATCCTCAAAAGGCATATTAATGTTCCGCATCCTTTACAGGGCCCCTATAGTAGAGATTACAGTACTCCCATCACGATAAATGCAATGATACAACGTCCGGGGCATGACACATCATGCACCCTGACATGCTGAATCCATCGCTAAATCATCGGAAAATACAGGGATCGAGTTTAACGTACTCTAACAGGCTGCGGGCACAAAGTCAAACAAAAAAAGCCTGTGGGGCGATTATTATGGGACAACTGGCCCCGTATGACATGCCCGGCAGCGATGGGTCCCATATTTATCCATGTATCTGCACTGACCGAATTATAAGAGCCAATAAAAACCACAATCGTTACGTTTTTTTTGATTTTTTTTGCTATTTCCATCAGCAGAGTCATTTTCTTGAGAATGTTTCAGGTATGTTTCCGCTGCCTGCCCTGATTATGGCGGCATCAGGGCTCCGGCCCTTGACCGTCATAACGCCTTTGTGAACAGAAAACTCTTTTCACCGCCCCCTGATTCTGGTAGAAGTATAGACGGCTCGGGGTCGCTCAAGGCCCCGAAAATGTGCCGGGAATCCTCGCAGGGCGCCTGGCGGCGATGAATGTAACATCTTGCGAAAGCACAGCTTATGAAGCTGCTTGTCGGCAAATCAAGCTTGAAGGGAACCGTGGCTATTCCGGGTTCCAAGTCGCATACGATTCGCGCCGTGGCAATCGCCTCTCTTGCCGATGGCCACAGTATTATCCGCAATCCCCTGCTGTCAAGCGATACAATGAGCGCCGTGGACTGCTACCGGGCCTTGGGCGCCCAAATCGATTGCCGCCAGCCGTCGGCATGGACGGTAAACGGCACGGCAGGCGAGATCAGCGTGCCCCAGTTCCCTATTAATGTGGGTAATTCGGGGACCACGCTGCGGCTTGCAATGTCGTCGGCTGCCCTTTCCCGCAGCGACAGCACCATAACAATGACCGGCGATGAACAGATTCAGTCCCGAACGGTGGGCCCCCTGCTGGCGGCGCTGGCAGACCTCGGTGCAAAAGCCGAATCACTGAATGCAAACGACAAGCCGCCCGTTACCATAGCCGGAACATTTGTCGGCGGCTGCACTTCTATTGAGTGCGTGACCAGCCAGTACTTATCGAGTCTGCTCCTGGCAGCTCCCTTAGCTGAAAAAGACACCGAAATCACTGTAAAGCTGCTCAACGAACCGGATTATGTCCGGATGA
>SDBV01013694.1_pt1 | contig 10280 bp, 15 predicted proteins | sample 2277081 | NCBI WGS metagenome assembly SDBV01 (sample SAMN10402039, study PRJNA504765) | marine sediment metagenome | isolation source: marine sediment core GS10_PC15, 223 cmbsf | place: Arctic Ocean: Southern Knipovich Ridge | collected 2010 | reverse complement strand
CAGACGAATTAGGGTGGAATGCGATCGGGTTTACCCTTGGCCACGAGCCTAATCAGGATGGGGGGCTGTGGCCGATGGTGTTTGGCGTCGGGTTCCACTATCGTTAAATCGTAGAGGTACGGTAACTGTCTAAGATTTTTTATGAGATTTAATGAAGAGCCAGAAGGCGACCCGCACGGAGAATGCGCTGAAGAGATCCACAAGCTCCGCGCCGAGGTGCAGGAGATTCACCAGGCTTGGAACGACTTACCTGTAGAGCGCGTGCGCTTACTAGAGAAACTTAAAACCACAGAACTTCAGATAAAGAAAATCTACAAACTATTTCACAGGTGGGATGACAGCCACATAGATGACGCTTGCTTTTCCGCAACGATGGCTGCGTTGCTTAACAAAATCAACGATCTGCGCGGGGGAGATGGGCGATACCCAAGGAATAAGATAGGTTAGAGCCCAATGAACGTCACTCTCCAGCGCATCCTTAGCATCCTTGAATACCTCGAGCTGGCACAGCAGAACGAGAAGAAGGGGCTCTACTATCACGCCGTCGAACGATACAACCTGGTCGCGGGGCTTACCGTGAATCTGGTGTTATCACGCGATGTTGGGGAGATAACTCTTAGCGTCGACGAGGAACAGGAGTTGATGAAGATCCGAGAGTTTCTTTTCCAACACCTTCCGGTGCTTAGAAACAAAATGCAAAACGGATTAAGTGGAGGAACGATGGGAGCTAAAGTGCGCGACACGGCAGAGGAAGCGATGTTCGATATCATGGATGAACTTCTGGCTGAGTTGAAGGGGTAGGGTGGATGAATGAATATTGAAACCTTGACGCCGTGTCGTGACCTTGATGCCATCGTCACTGAGGAGGTTATGGGAGTATGTGCTCACGAGCCAAAGGAAATAGGTGGTGGGGTATTAAGGCTGTGGTGCAAGAAGTGTGGTGTTGAAATCGCTGTTGATAGTAATGGAAGAGACAGCACCCTAAAGCACTATTCCACCCACATCGCTGCCACCAAGGAGTTGATGGACAAGTTTAAAAGGTGGTCGGTTCTAAGGCATGGGCTGGATTATACGGTGAGTATTACTACGAGTGGCGGGGCCGTCACTGCGCAGGCAGTGACGTTCGAGCGCGCGTTCAGCCTTGCGGCGGTCAAGGCGGCAGAAGCATCTTAGAGACAATTAACGCAGGATGCGGGAAGGTATGGGCATCGTTGACGAGGTGGGGTGGGCGCTCAATGAAAAAGGCCGCCTTTCTCCGATTCAGCTAGGGCGCAATGTGTGGCGAGGTGGATGTATGGGTCGTAGGTGAAGATGGCCATCGTTATAAGATCCAAACCGATCAGAATGTTAAGCCACCAGGGCGAACTCAAGACTTTGAACCAGGGCAGACGTTATATGTCCCTAAATCTTCGGTGATGATGGCCCGTGGATAAACCAGCCAAGTCCTTGGGCGACCCATTCGGGGCCCGGCTAATTCCGAGGGGTGGTGAATGACGAGTTTACTTGCCTTCACTGATCCCCACGGGGAGATCGACGCAGTACGAGCCGTGGCAAAGCTGGATCAATTGGAGAAGCCCGATCTTATTGTCTGTTCGGGGGATCTGACTTTCTTTGGTCGTAGGCATGCGCTCTTCTTTAAGACGCTTGCCTCCATTGGGAAGCCCATCTATTTCATTCCTGGAAATCATGAGGACGCTAAGACGGCTGCGGAGATCGCAAAGGAGTGGCCGTTCATGATCGACGTGTCTTGGCGCGTAGTTGAGGAGGCGGATCTCTTGATTACGGGGGTTCCTGGTAATGACTTAGCGTTCTGGCCAGGACGCTCAAAAGGGGAAGACGATGTGGTAGAGACTGTGCGGAATATTGTTCAAATTCAGAATGGAGCGGATCGACTCGTCTTCCTGGCTCACTATCCGCCAACTGGATGTCAAATGGTAGACGGCAGCCGCAATCCCACACCAGACGCTGGAGGCAGCGCGACGGTCCGGAAAATCACTGGGAAGATCCGTCCGGGTTTAGTGGTTACGGGTCATTATCATAGTTGCTTCAATTGCGAAGATCGGTTAGACGGAATTCGAGTGCTGAATCCAGGGCCAAACGGAAAGATCCTCAAGTTGTAGGTTTGGTGTTGCGGAGATAGCAATGACGATTAATGAAAGGATGGAATTATGATCACGAGGCGAGGAATCTTTGCAACATTGTTTGGAGGGGTGGCCGTCCCGTCGATCACCGGTCCACCAGCGGGCGTGAGTCCAGAAAACCCACAGGCTAAGGCGACGGGAATCGTTCACATAGAATGGTGTTCTCGCTCGAGGTCTTGGAAGAGGACGGATACGTGGGTCATGTTTTCTGACGGCGACGAGGTAGGCTACCGTCGTTACGACGACCAGGGGAAGGAAACACACTACAACCGTTATCCGAAGATGAACAATTCTCCGTATGCGGTCCATCGTAAGCGAGGACCCAAGGCCATATGGCCAAAGGTCTGATACACTAGCCAAGAAGATTCTCAGGTCTGACAATGCTGCGCGGCCGGGAACGGCCGGGATTAGCGACCAGGGCCACCTGGGGTATTAGCCCAGGCGCGGCATTGTCAGGCCTCCATGAAGAACCCCAATACCCTTTCTGCTTGATCCTTCGGCAGACTTACGGGTTATAATGCTCATGAACCACCCAAGTTCTTTTGGCACCTATAGAATTAATTGGTCTGGCCTTGCACGAAGTGTGCGGCGAGGAAAGCCCTCGTCGTACGTATGGCACACTTCGTGCGAACTTGGGTGGTTCGTGGCGGGTAGGCTCGTGCGGCGGCGAGGGCCTCCCTTGTCGCGACCTGGCTTCGCCGCTGGAAGAAGGTGGAGCTATGCTGTCAATGCCTATCGCACTCGTCCTCGCGATGCTCTTTCCCCCAGATGCTCCCCAAGAGCTACGAAAGCCTCCCACCCCTCAAGAACAGCGCGAATGGATAAAGAAGGTCAAGGAAACCTACAAGGATAGCTACCTAAGTGGGGATCCCCTCCTCTCGGCAAAGCTAATTAAAGCCGCCAAGAAGGCTAAGGATCTGGATTTGCGGTTTGTGCTACTGACGGAAGCGCGGGATGCGGCCATTATTCAGGTTGACGTGAAGAGGGCTCTTCAAGCGCTCCTTCGAATTCACAGGCAGTATGCCGTGGACGATATCAAGATGGTGAACAAGCTCTTGTCCGATACCCGACGCCGGGCCCGAACTCAGGAGCAATTAAAAAAATTCCTTAATGCGGTCTTGGAACTAGCGAAGGCTGGAGCAGAGAAGAAGGTAGATCCTCCGAAACCCCTAACTGGCGCGGTCTTCCTCACGGAACATCCGTCCGAATGGATCATCCGAGCACTTAATGAGGCCGAGCAAATGGCTAAGTATGTGAAGCAATCAGGGACTGCAGGTCAGATCCGGACATTCATATCGAGATTGGAGCGCAAGAGGGATGCGGAGTTGGCCGTCAGCGTTCTCGAATACAAGGAGGATGCTAATGCTAGGACTCAGTATGGCTATTACCTGGGTTTCGATCTCAATGATTGGAAAGAGGCTCTGCCACACCTAGCAAAAGGTGATGACAAGGCTTTGGCATCGTTAGCCAAGTGGGAGTTGGGAGTAAAGAAAGATGCGCCCGGATTTGAGGCCGTGGGAGATGCGTGGCTTAAGGCCTCTAGGAAGAGAAAGAAGGAGGAGCCCTCTCTCTTCAGAGCCCGAGCACTCGACTGGTATCGGAAGGCCGTTTCGGAGGCCCCTGTTCTTGAGAAGAGGGCTTTGCGCTCGAAGATGATCGATGCGTTGCGAGGGCGCGATGGAATGTTGGACCTGTTTCCGATAATCGATACCAAGAACCCCGAGAGAACCAAGGATGCTTGGTGGATAGAAAACGGCGCCCTCTTCGACAAGCCACGGGAGGGCGGACTCTTCTCCCATATCGTGATTCCTTACGTGCCCCCTTCTGAGTACGACCTGCACCTCGTGGTTGAGAGAATCAAGGGAAACCACTTCCTTCATGTCGGGCTCACCGGAGGTGGCCGTCGCTTTCAACTGATCCTAGACAGCTCGACCAACTATTCTGGGCTCGATGGGGTGGACGGAAAGGGCGCGGGGATCAACGTGACAAAATTCCAAAACACCGGGAAGTTGCTGCTTGAAGCTACTCCCCAAAAAATTGAATGCTCTGTGCGCAGAGGCAGCGTTACCATAAAAGTCGGAGGTAAAAAAATCATAAATTGGAAGGCGGACTGGGATAACGTAAAACTCGAGAATACCCCTCATGATCGAGCCCTCTACTTAAGGACGCGTTGGACAAAGTGGAGGATAAGCGAAATCAAAATCCGCCGATTTTCTAAAGATGATGAGCTGCTGGATTAGGATCTGGTTGCAGTGTGAGGATTTCACGGATTGAAAAGCAGATAACCAAGTTGTAAACTAATGCTGTAGTGCTTTAGGCAACTTGTATGGATTGGTTTCTGAAAACAAAGTGAAGGGGGCTAACAGAATGGTGATTAAACCGAAGAATCGAGCCTACGGCGCAAACTCAAAATGCGGACTTGATGAAACTCAACTTGCCGCTCAGATGCTTGTAATTGGCGAGGCTATGGATGCCAGGACTGCGGCGGCAAAACACGGTCTAACGAAAGCTGTCGCACTTCAAGATCAAGCTCTTGCGCCAATGATGAAAGATGCCGCTGATGCCATTGACTGCCACAACGGAGGTCGGAGCGGCAAGAGGAAGAACAATCATTAATCCGATTGACTTGAACTGAAGGGTGGTCCTTCAGGAGCAACAGTCGTAGCGTACAGGAGGTGTCTTATGGTCAACACTTGCATGGGCAAAGGTAGTGGTGACTCGAACCCCAATTGGCCTAGCACTACTGGGAATCCGTCAGGTGGGGATAGGGGGAATGGGCCTCCCTCCAAATAGTGAAGTTAATAGCTTGGCGGCCGTGACGCGATTAGCCGTCAGTTACGAACCTAAAGGAATGTCGTTATGATTCTTGCTCTTCTCCTTTCCCTGCTCGCGATTCCTCTTCAGCAAGAACAGGACAAAACTAACAAGAAACCTGAAACCGACAATGAATCACTAGCCTTCAAGTGCGTTCGAGTGGCTCTTCGCCGATCTGAGGCTGACGCGACGCTCCGAAGCGACGTCATGCGCAGGCGGATCGTGTCTGCCTTCGAAGAAGTTAAGGTGGAGCGGCCGAAAATGATAATCAACATCAACTACCATTTGAAAGCGGTGCAAAAAGCTGATCTGAGGATTAAGGCCTTCAAGATTGAGAAGGCCGGGGATCGTTCTAAACTAATCCGACTCGAAGCCCTACGGAATTTCCACCTAGATTCTCTCTCAAGCCATTCATCTGCCGTTGGTATGGAACTATTCCGGCGGGCGCAGGGCAATGAGTCGTTCCCGTCGAAGGAACATCTCCAATTCAAGAAAAGCCTCACACTGGCGCCTTGCTTTTATCTGTATGGGTATGTGAACCGGGGATCTCGCGTATCGCTCTACCCTGACGCCGAGGTATTCGATCCCTCGCAGCAACCTGCGTGGCCTTCCAGGACAGAGATTGAGATCATTGGAGAATGGCAAGCTCCGGAGGGAACGTGGCTCGGGATTATTCGCCTTCCGAGGGGAGATATCAGGATTCCAAGGCAGCTGCTTCTCGTGAGACAAAAGAAGGACCCGAAACAGCAAGGGTGGGTGAGCCAGCGTTTTATACGATATGGTCAAGTGACATGCGCTAAATGCAAAGCGCGGGGTTCTCTAGCCGAGAAGGACTGGAATGCTCCGCAGTGTGCCGAGTGCAGTGCTAAACTTCCTGTTATAACCAGACCCAAGGTGAAGAAGGTCAGTCCTCCGTTTGTAAAGAGTTCTCGGAAGTAGCGTGAACGGCGGGAATCCCCGGAGAGGTGAGCCGCACAATCCTGATCTTGGGGCTCGATTACGCGCGGGTTTCACATTTGCCGAAGTGAAGCTGGCGGCCCGCCTTACAGCCTAACTACCCGGGCGGAAGATAAAACGCAAATGCTCCGCGAAGGCTTCCTGCCAAATCGCCGTACTTCTTCTTGAGACATTCCACCCCTATTCGCATCGGCTTGTTGACAATTATGTATGACCTTCGGGGTAAGCCTGTGCGCTCAAATGATGGGTCTTTGTCGTCAATTACAAAATCAAATCCGCTGTTGATCAAATCGAATTGTGAGGATATCGGGGCCACATCCACAACATGCGACCCAGGGTTTCCGGGATCTTCTTGGGGCTCTCGAATTACAATCACCGGGCGTGAGTCAGAACAATTCCGAAGCTCTACCTCGGCGTGATGGATTTCGTATAGCGCTATAGACACGAAACTCGATCTTTCGTGTGAGTCTATTCAGGTTCTGGCGGGTATGGAAAATCAGAGCTAGATAGCTCAGATCCACGAATGATCTTTTGACCCTTCCATCTTGTTGGCAAAATTTGAATCAGAGCGCGCGCATGCTTACAAACCTCGCGAAATTCCATCGCCCCTTCAACCTTGTAATCATGCTGCTCAAACCATTTGATACTAGACTCCACTTGTTCACAGGGATTTAGCCACCACGAGGCGATGTCCAATACTTCACTGTGAATATCATCAGTGGCATCATTTAGAACTTGGAGCCCCTTGTATAGACCGAGGCCTATTTGCAGGGTTGCCTCGAGCTTGCGGCAAGCCATCGCCTCTCTGTGAGCTTTCATCAAAGACTCATCTACAGCGTACTGAGAGTACGATGACACCTGCTGCCGAAGGAGAGAGAAGCTGGCTGACATGTTACCCAATTGATATCTCCTATTTTACCTTGCGTATCTTTCTATATACGTATCGGCACTTAGAGGAGCAAGCTTTTCCATACCCTGTTTATATAACGTCCAACGTCAATAGTATATTACAAGGTATTTGAGGCCCATAATGGGGTTTTCTGAACATTTTATATGCCTCATAGAGCAAAGACCTCAGGCCCCCCACTCGAACGCGCGACTCCGTCGGAAGGTGGCGAGGAGGACGTGCACCCGCAGGGGCACGTCGCGACGAGCTGCCTGGAGACGGGGGAGCTCCGGGCTTTTTTGCCTTTTTTCCTGGAGCCTTCGTTTTCGTTCTTAGGGTGGTATGATGTTCGGTTCCGTGGCTCCGGTGACTCGATGACCGTGATCCCTCCGCCTGATGAGTCGTATGTGACGTTCGGCTCGGACTTTATCGTGGCCTAACTCGGCGTGGCCCGCAGATATCGTTTTGCTTATATTTAACAAGGCGCTCTAATCCTGAAGGCTACAGGGATCACGTGTCAATGGAAGGCCGTGACACAGGCTTTCGCGAGGAGATGTCCGGTGTGTTCTCAGCCCGTGAGATTCGAAGGGACGATTTTGGCTAGTGAAGCCCCGGAATTGGTAAAATTTACAGGAGGGGTATACGTGCGTAAGAAGGATCTGAAGAGATATCTAACAGAAAAAGAAGAAAGGCTAGAAGGAGAGCGAAAACAGCCAAAAAGACGAAACTGGCGGGGGCGGGATAAATCGATCAACAGATAATCGTCGTTGACTGCTTTGCGAGCCAACAGTAGCATTTTAAACGCGACCGGGGATGTATTCCTTAGCCTTGGGATTGGCCTCATATGAAAGATGACGGTTTTTCAGGTCGCTATTATCACACGTCGTTGTCGACTCTTCGGCTATTGCCTAGAGCCTCAAAATATCAAGGAGAATAGTCGATGCAAGAATTAGTTCCGGTAAACATAGTTGACCTCATTCTTGACCAATCAAATCCACGGTTGATAGAGGAGCAGTCAACGCAGCAGGCAACTATCCTCGCAATTGCCGCTAAAGATCCCACGAAATATTTGAAGCTTGCACAGGACATCGTGGAGCATCAACTTGATCCAACAGCATTGCTGGCTGTAGTAGCGACTGGCGATGAGCGTAAGCGATACAAAGTCCTTGAAGGAAACCGGCGAGTCGCAGTGTTAAAAGGGTTAGAAACACCAGCGATAGTGATGCGAGCCTTCGACGGTACTCGTCAGAAGGTTATGAACGGTATGAGTGCAGTCTACGCAAAAAATCCAATTAAAGAGATCCAGTGTGTCCTGTTCGAGACCGAGGAAGAGGCGAAGCGTTGGATCGAATTGCGGCACACAGGAGAAATGGAGGGTGCGGGACTTGTCGAGTGGGGGCCAGACGAAAAGGATCGCTGGGCTGCCAGGCATGGGAAACGCCGGCCTGCTGGCCAACTTATCGATTTCGTGAATAAAGAAGGATTACTTAGTCCTAAAGCTCTTCGGTCAACCCAGCCTGTGTTTACGAATGTTCACCGTCTTCTCAGCTCGCGTGAAGTTCGGAACCGCGTAGGCATCGACATCATAAATGGAAAGATTTACCGTTGGTATCCGCGTAAGGAAGTCGCAAAGAGCCTCACGAAGATTGTAGAGGATCTAAAAACCTTAAAGATCAAGGTTAAGAACGTTTATCACGCAGTCGATCGTGCTGGGTATGCGCGGAAATTTCCCAAAGCATCCCTCCCAAAAAAGAGTACCCGATTCAAAGAGCTACAACCACTCGAAGGACCTCTAGAGGCCGGGATACGTCTTAAGCCCTCGCGTGTACGTCGCAAACGTCCCAGAAAGCCAGGGCCAACAGGCCTAATCCCGCTGGAATGTAGGCTGAACATTAGCACTCCCAGGATCAACAACATCTATCTTGAATTGAAGGATATTAGCCTTGATAGTTACCCAAACATCTGCTCAGTCGGCTTTCGCGTATTCGTGGAACTTAGCGTCGATAGCTATATTCTCCGCCGGTCCCTAATGCCGGCTGACAAGCGTAAGAGTACCCCGCTTGCAAAAAGAATTAAGGTTGTGGCGATGCATCTCTTCGACAAAGAAAAGATCGACGACCAACTTCGAGACGCAATCGTGAGGATTGCTGAAAGCAAGCATATGTTGGCCGCATCGGTTCCTACGTTCAACATGTACGTTCACAATCAGTACGTTTTTCCAAAACCCAGCGAAATTCGTTTAGCTTGGGATGAACTTCAGCCGTTCATGGAGAAGCTGTGGAATTAGTTTGGAGTGCCACATGAGCTGGCAAGGGGCGCTACTTAGATTCCGCTCACCTCTTCGATATCCCGGGGGGAAGGTAAAAATCACGAATTTTGTAAAACTCCTTTTCCTGAAGAATGGGTTCGTGGGGAAAGATTATGTCGAGCCGTACGCTGGAGGCTCGAACGTCGCGCTGAACCTCTTGTTCGAGGAGTACGTTTCTCATATTCACATTAATGACATTAACCGGGGCGTCTATTCCTTTTGGCAGGCCGTCCTGAATAATACCGAACAGTTATGCCGTCGGATTTCGAAGTGCCCGCTCGACATGAAGGAGTGGCGCCGCCAAAAAAAAGTACAGGAGGAAGCAAATCCAACGCCACTCGATCTCGCCTTTTCGACATTCTATCTCAACCGAACTAACCGCTCAGGGATCATTACTGGGGGCGTCATTGGAGGAAACAACCAACGAGGTTCCTGGAAAATGGACGCACGATTCAACCGCAACGAGCTGATCCGGCGTATCGAGAAAATTGGGCGCTTCAGCTCTCGCATTACATTAACTCAGGAGGATGGCGCATTCTATCTCCGTCGAAAGTTAAACGGTTTACCAAAAGATGCATTCTTATTTTTAGACCCGCCTTACTATGCCAAAAGTCGTCTACTATACGAACATAACTACAAACACGATGACCATGTTGAAGTTGCAGGCCTCATTAAGCGGTCAAACCGGCCTTGGATCGTTTCTTATGATGCGACGCCGCAGATCTTAAAAATATATAGGGGGTGTACTCGTCTTCACTACGACCTAAATTACTCTGCTGCGTCTCCTTTTAGAGGGCGCGAGGTTATGTTCTTTAGCCCAGGGCTCAAGCGCCCCTCAGTCAAGACTCCAGCTAAAATCTCCAAGCGTATAGTCGATGAGTACCTCGTATCGAGTGGCTGCGGCCGCTAGATGAGGAAAGCCGCCTTCTTCTTATTCAGCCAGGGCGCAATGCGTGGCGAGGTGGCCGTCTGGATCGTGGGTGTAGGTCGGGACGAGCGGGATCTCCGGATTCTGGACTTCTTTCAGAGCTACCAAATGCATAGAATTGATCTTCTGTGTATTCTAAGCGTCACTCAGAAGAGATTGTCTAGCGTTAACCAGGTAAACGTTGTAAACTTGATTAGCCGTACGAAAGAAGAATCAAACGCCCATAGCGAGCCGATAGGCCCGAGA
>SDBV01013693.1_pt1 | contig 10281 bp, 7 predicted proteins | sample 2277081 | NCBI WGS metagenome assembly SDBV01 (sample SAMN10402039, study PRJNA504765) | marine sediment metagenome | isolation source: marine sediment core GS10_PC15, 223 cmbsf | place: Arctic Ocean: Southern Knipovich Ridge | collected 2010 | reverse complement strand
GACGATCTTCAGGCCCGGTGCATCGGCGAGAATTTCTCGCACGCGCTGCTCCGGCATTGGGTTGGTGAACTCGATATTGATAGCTTCGCTATGGGCCCGCATTACCGGCACGCGAACGCAGGTCGCCGTGATGGCGATCTTCTCATCGTGGAAAATTTTGCGGGTCTCCAGGAGCATCTTACGCTCTTCTAGGTTATAGCCGTCAGGTCCGATTTCACTGTCATGACAGAAGACATTGAACGCAGCCGGGTGGGGAAGCACGGTCGGGGTGAAGGGCTTATCGTCAAGAAAGGCCCTTGCACCAGCGGTTAGCTCATCCATCGCCGGAGCGCCAGCACCGCTGGCAGCCTGGTAGGTGCTGACTACGATACGGCGGATCGGATTTTCCTTGTGAAGAGGCCAGACCGGAACGTTCATGATAATCGTTGAGCAGTTCGGGTTGGCGATAATACCCTTGTGCCAGGACATATCATCTGCATTTACCTCGGGAACTACCAAAGGCACTTGAGGATCCATCCTGTAGGCGGAGGTGTTATCGACCACCACAGCTCCATCAGCTACAGCGATTGGATTGTAGGTTTTTGAAAGGCTTCCGCCGGCAGAGGCTAGTACCAGATCTACGCCCTTGAAGCTTTTGTTTGACAGTTCCTCGACAACCAGATCCTCGCCGCGGAAAGAAAGCTTCTTCCCTGCCGACCTGGCCGAAGCAAGGAGCTTCAGGTTCGCAAGCGGGAAGCTGCGCTGGGCGAGAATATGAAGGAACTCAGTTCCAACCGCGCCGGTGGCGCCCATTATTGCCACATTCCAACTCATAATTCCAATTTCACTGTTATTAAAGGGTTTCTTTGCGCAATCTGAGCGACGCATGATAGCATAGAAAAGGCTGATCTTAAAGGCTAAATCGCCATAAGAAGGCTATCTGGGCGCATACCTCTCCCCTTGAGAGGTTACAGCTGGTAAAACACCCCGCAGAGAAAGTTCCGCGGTTCTTTGTCCGGCTCTTGAGTCCGGCTACAAGCAGGCTTCGAGTTCTTTGAAAAGCACATCCATGTCCAACGGCTTGGACAGACATATTCTCGCGCCACAATCGAGGATCTTCTTTTCTACCTCTTGCGAGTGGTAGGCTGTGACAGCAATTACCTCAATGTGCTTGGTTGCCTGGTCGGCTTTGATCTGCTTGCAGACCTCATAGCCGTCCATGCCGGGCATACGAAGATCCAAAACCACAACCGCGGGCTTTTGCGTGGCGATAATCGTGCCAGCTTTGAAGCCATCAGTGGCGATCAGAATATCGTGATCCGGATGGCTTGCCTGGATGGCTTTGCCAATCATCCTGGCAACTGATTCTTCGTCATCGACGATCAGAATCTTGGCTGCCTCGGCTTTGAGTTCAGGCGGAATCGGCATCTTGTGTTCACGCAAGAACTGAATTAAGGCATCTTCTGTGGCCCTGCGATGGCCGCCTGGGGTGCGGTGCGACTTTAACAGCCCCTGGTCCATCCAATTCGCCACCGAGCCGGGATCAACATTGAGTAACCGGGCGATCGCAAATGTCGAGTAGTTTCTAGGCATTGAATTTCCTTGTCGCTTTAAAGACCAATCTTCCAAACCAAATGTCCATTTTCGGACAAACCTCTAATACGTATAATACATAATAGCACAGATAAGCGAGTAAAGCGCGTCCAACGAGGTTGGACGCTTCCGTCTGATAAACAACGGAAAGGACCCTTATCGGCAAACAGAGCTTCTTTTGCAAGGAATTTTGGCACTTTTTTTCAGATTAAAAATTGAATTTCATATTATTGCGAAATGGATGTCGATACGAGTTGTTGCTGTGTGGCTTTGAATTTGACAAAGTAGCCTTCGGCGTTTCTACTGGATTGATACGCAAAGGAGTAATGAAGATCGATTCAACTGAAGCGACAGCCCCATCGAGTGCATGTAGTCATTGTGGCCAGGACGTTGATCCGGATCTCAATAAGTGCAGCAAATGCGAGGAGCCCATTTCCCGTAAGCTGAAAGTGCCTAACTGGCACCTTCACCGGCATCTTTACAACTGGACGCTGGCCTGGGCTTATAAACCTTCAGCTTCAGTGGCTTTGTTTGCGCTGAGTTTCGCTGAAAGCAGTTTTTTTCCCATTCCACCCGATGTGCTGTTGATGCCGTTGGTTCTGGGCAATCGCAAGCGTTGGCTTCGTTATGCGACGCTATGTACCGTCGCCAGCGTAGCAGGGGCATTCCTCGGTTATGTAATTGGCTCAGCCTTTATAGATCTTGCCTTGATGATACCGGGGATAACAGAAGACAGGATCCAGGCCCTGGCAAACGATTTTGAAATTCGAGGCCAGTGGTATGTTTTCTTCGCTGCTCTGACGCCTATTCCATTTAAGCTGCTGACAATTGCATCCGGCTTTGCGAGTATGAACCTGCTGGTATTTGCAGCAGCCTGTCTTGTAGGCAGGTCGATGCGATTTTTCGCAGTGGCAGCATTGCTGAGGATCTTCGGGGCTAAGATCACCCCATTCATTGATAAGTACTTCAACTGGCTTTCGCTGGGTTTTGCAATTCTCCTGGTAGGCGGCTTTGTTGCTTTAAAGTACTTCCACTAAACGTATCGTTACCTTCCAGGGAGCATTTGCGTGAGCAAGCAGCGATTTATGGAAGCGGTGGTCCGTGCAAATACCTCCGGCAAGCCTGCCTTCGGTACTGGCACTTCAATAGTCTGCCGGGAGCTGATGGAGCAGGTTGGCTCGCACTTTCCCCAAGCCCATCTCGACGCTGAAAAAATGGCTGCCCTGGCCTTGGCGGGGCACACGGTGTTAGGTTTCGACGTAGTAATGCCGCTTTTTTCGGTCTGTCACGAGGCGGCCGCTCTGGGCTGCGATGTTAACTGGGGTGGCCCTGACTCGATGCCCGAGTCGGGGCGGGGCATCTGGCGCGGCTTGGAAGATATTGCCATACCCCCCGATCTGCTTAATCGCCCGGCCTGTCGCGTTGCAGTAGAGGCCATAGCCAAGCTTCGGGGCAGGCTGGGTTCCGACGCGGCCGTGTGCGGGAAGGTCTTCGGTCCGTGGACGCTGGCGTACCACATGTTTGGCGTCGAGGCCTTCTTGATCGGGACGATCGACGACCCGGACAAGACGCGTCGCATCCTCGAGCGACTGATGCAGGTGACGATTCAGTTCGGCCGGGCTCAGATCGCCGCCGGGGCCGATTGCCTGTTGCTGGCCGACCATGCTACGCGTGACCTATGCAGCCCACAGGCGTATCACGACTTCCTTATGGATTTGCACAGCCGGCTGGTCGACGAACTGCCCGTGCCGCTGATTCTGCACATCTGCGGGAACACCTCAGACCGAATTGGTATGATCGACGAGACTCACATGGCCTGCTTCCACTACGACACGACAACGGGCACGCCTGCCGATGTCCGCACCCTTGCCGGGCAAAGGATGGGCCTGATGGGCGGGATAAGCAACTTTCTGTTGCTGGACGGGACGCCCGAGCAGATAATAGCTGTGGCGGAAGATGCCATTGCAGGCGGCATTGACATTATCGGACCTGAGTGTGCGATTCCGCTGGGCGTGCCGCTGGCGAATCTGCTGGCCATTACTGGGTCTGATAAACCGTTTGGGAGTTGAGAATGAGCATTTGTATCACCGACAGAGCGAAACTTATTCAGTTAGCAACCCAGGCCCTGGCGGCTGAAGTTACCCGGGGCGATCCTGTAATCGCTGACGATCATGATGGCTTGTTACGACTCAAGCGTGGCTGCTTTGTAACTGTTACCAATCGCGGGCGGCTGAGGGGTTGTATAGGAACGTTCCAGCCCCGAGAACCTCTCGCCGAAACGATTATCGAGATGGGCTCCGCTGCCGGTCAGGACCCGCGGTTCTTTGCTGATCCGATCACGCCAGGCGAACTTGATGAACTGGATGTGGAGGTTTCGGTACTTTCTCCACTGACACAGACCGATGATCCAGCGGCTTTGACCGTCGGTGAGCATGGGATTTATATTATCTGTGGCGGCAGGTCGGGATGCTTTCTGCCGGAAGTTGCCACCGACATGGGCTGGGATGCTATACAGTTTTTGAGCTGCTGTTGTAGTGAAAAGGCGTCTTTACCGGCAGATGCGTGGCGCCAGCCGCAGACGCAGGTGTATCTGTTCACTTCTGAAAAATTCAGCGACTAGCCTGGGTTTCGGCGGGTTACTTCTTGCCCAGGCGTCTCTGGGCTCCGAAAAAATCTGAAAGCAACCGGCTACACTCGTCGGCCCTCAACCCCGAAAGAACCTCGACCTGGTGATTGAGTCTCGCATCCGTGCAAAGCTCGTACATCGTCTCTACCGCGCCGGCTTTGGGGTCCGTCGCACCAAAGACCAGTCGATCCAGCCTGGCTAAGACGATCGCCCCTGCGCACATGCAGCAAGGCTCGAGTGTTACCACAAGGCAGCAGCCGGTTAATCGCCAATCGCCGATGGCTTCCGCTGCGGCGCGAATTGCCAAAACTTCAGCGTGAGCTGTTGGGTCGGCGTCGATTATTCTGCGGTTGTGCGCTGCCGAGATGATCTGCCCGTCGCGGACGATTACACAGCCGATTGGCACGTCACCGGCAGCTTCGGCGAGCTGGGCCTGAGCGATAGCTGCGAGCATGAACTGATCGTACTGGCTTATGTCGGCGTTGCTCATGTAAAGTCAATCTCCGCCATAACGCGATCGGCTGTCTGGTCGGTGGACTCGGCGGCGGGTAGGTCAAACCAGTGGACGTCAGGGAACCGCCTTTGCCAGGTGCGTTGTTTTTTTGCCAGCCGACGGGTGTTTATTTTAATCCGTTCGATTGCCTCATCCAGAGTGCATCGGCCCTGGAGGTGTTCGATCATCTCAGCGTAGCCTACCGCAGCGGAGGCCTGATCTGAAATGCCTTCAGGCTCAGCTAGTAGGGCGGCAACTTCATCCAGCAGAGAGGTATTGATCATCTTCTTGACGCGGCGATTGATTCGGCCGTTAAGTTCGGCCTTGCCGCGGCGCAGACCTATGAAAACGCAGTCGTATCGCAGTTTTGGCTGGTCCCACTGTTTCTGGAGTTCGCTAATTGGCTTACCCGTCAGTGCGTGGACTTCAAGGGCTCGGATTATCCGCCTGCGGTCGTTGCGGTGGATTCGGCCGGCTGCTTCGGGGTCAATTTCTGCAAGCTCGTCGTGCAGTGCGGTCAGGCCTTGACGGTCGGCTCGTTCCATCAGCTCTGCTCTCAACTGGGGCTCGGCTGAGGGCCCTTCGAACAGGCCCTGGGTAAGTGCTTTGATGTAGAGGCTGGTTCCGCCAACGGCTAGAGGAATTTGCCCGTCGCGACGGATCTGGGCGATTGCATTATCGGCTGCGGTTACGAACTGGGCGACTGAGAAACTTTCAGACGGTTCGACCAGATCGATGCAGTGGTGGGGTACTTCGGCGCGGTGTTTGGCTGACGGCTTGGCCGTGCCGATATTCATCCGCCGGTAGACCTTCATGGAATCTACGCTGATGATCTGGCCGCCGATGCGCGAGGCAATCGTTCGGCCAATCGCACCCTTGCCACATGCGGTTGGGCCCACAATGAGATAAAGTTGATTCACAATCGTTAACTGTACTGAAAAACTGCCGAGCCGGCTAGGCCGCAGGTTCGTCCTTGTCGCCGGTGGGGGCGATCTTGCCGAGTCCGCCGAGGCCTATCTTACTTAGCCCGCGATATAGCGAGACGTAAAGGGTTGGTACGACTACAAGGGTTAGAATTGTTGCGAACCCCAGCCCAAAGATTACCGCCACTGCCATCGACTGCCAGAATTGACTGGATTCGCTTGTCCACGAAATCCCGCGGGCGTGGAAATCGTAGCTGACGCCGGTGGCCATGGGAATCAGCCCCAAAATAGTTGTTATTGCTGTAAGCATAACCGGTCGAAGACGAGTTGCGCCAGCCTCGACCGCTGCATCCCAGATATCCATTCCACGTTTTTGTAACCTGCGGGTATAGTCCAGTAGCACGATGGCGTTATTAACAACCACGCCGGCCAGGCTGATCACGCCGACACCGGTCATGATGATTCCAAATGGCAAGCCCACAACCAGCAGACCCACAAGAACACCTACCATCGACATCAAAACGGTGATCATGATAATCATCGGCACCGAAAGTGTGTTGAACTGCGTAACCAGTATCATCACGATCAGCAAGATCGCTATCAGGAAAGCTTTTTTCAAAAATGCCTGGGCTCGGTCCTGTTCCTCTTTTTCACCAGCGTACTTTATAAAGTATCCTGCCGGGAGATCAATGCTATTGACCGGGGCGAGTGCTTCGGGAAACGTTGCATCTAGAATGTATCGATTCAGTAGTTCCGATTCCATAACCGTTCGCTGCGGGCCCATGTCATAAAGGGCAATCTGATCTGGGGCGAGTTCCAGATCTTCAATAAACTCAGGGTTGAATTGTGTGGGGGAGGTAATGAACTTATTGAGTGCTCTGATTCCGGCGAGTATTTGCGTGCCGTTTGGTTTGGAGGCCTGGGAAAGCTCTACAATCGCATCGATGTCAGTTTTTTCCATCCGCTTTGCTACTCGCTCAACGGCCAGCGGTGGCTCGGGGTCGGTAAGACCCGTTGCGATGGTATGGATATTCAAAATATCCGATGGATGATTTATCCTGGGATCGCCGGTCCGGCTGAGCCTTCGCATAACATCCATGAGTACTTCGTTGCTGGCCCGGCCTTCGGCGTCTGCGGTTAAGGTAATCGCCCGCTTGCGGTCAACGTGGCGGATCGTACCGAAACCACCTGTGAATTCAAAATTACCAAGTGAACTGAGTGGTACTGAATTGCCTGCCGTCGTAGGCAATCTCAGGCGATAAATATCTTCAATATCCTGGCGGTGAGCTTTTGGCAGACGGATTGTGATGTCGTATTCATCCTCAAACTTACGATAGACTCCAACGTTCCGTCCGAAGATGGCAGTTTTGAGGAACTGGCCTATCTGCGAGGTATCCGTCCCCAGCAGCATCGCCCGCCGACGGTCTACCTTAAATGAAAGTTCGGGTCGGGATGCTTCATAATCGGACTGGAGGTTAACCAGCCCCGGCACGTCAATGATGATTTGCTTTGCAGATTCGGATAGTTCCTGCAACTGCTCAAAGTCTTCGCCGATGATCCTGACTTCAACGGCACCCCCTGTAGGCGGGCCTTCCTGTTCCTTGTTAATTTTTATCTCAGGCCCAGGAATATCAGACAGTTTCTGGCGGACTTCAGCGACTATTTCAGCAGATGGTCGCTCCCGGACTTCAAAATCATGAAAGACCAGCGTTACGGTGGCTGTATGAGGCCCTGAACTTCCTCCCCCGAACAGCGAAGCCATGTCTCCACCCAAACCGCCGACATTGGTTATGCTATGTTTTATCTGAGAGGCGTATGGTTTGATCCTTTCCTCAACAATAAGGGCCAGACGATTCGTTTCGTCCAGGCTGGTTCCCTGTGGGTTGCGAATATCGATCATTGCTCTATTGGGATCGACCTTGGGGAACAGTTCCACGCCATGGCCCAGTCGGGCGTAAATGATGATCACGCCGACCAGGATACACCCCGCCACAGTAAGCGTTGTAAACCAGTGATGGATCGCCTGGTTGAGAAGCTTTTCGTAGCCATGAATAAAGGGGTGTTTTCGATTCGGGTCATAATCTCTGGTTCTTTTGACCAGGACCGAGCAGATCACCGGGTTAATAATCAGTGCAACAAACAAAGAACTGGTCAGCGTTATTATCAGCGTGATGGGAAGATACTTCATGAAGTGGCCCATGATTCCAGGCCAGAATATCAACGGGCTGAATGCTGCCAGCGTGGTAGCGGTTGAAGTAATAACAGGCCAGGCAACTTCTGAAGTGCCTTTCAAGGCTGCTTCAATGCGAGTATAGCCAAGCTGCATGTGTCGGAAGATATTTTCAACGATGACAATGGCGTTATCAACCAGCATACCCAGAGCCATGATCAAACTGAAAAGCACAACCATATTGAGCGTATAGCCGAGCACCTGAAGGATTGTGAAGCTGATAAGCATACTCAACGGAATCGCAAACCCGACGATAATGCTGGTCCGCCAGCCCATGAAAACGATTAGCACTAAAACGACCAGGATCAGGCCAGTAAGGATGTTGTTCTCCAGGTCCTTGACCATCATGTCGATGTCATCTGATTTATCGAGGGTGGTCTGGAACTGTACCCCGGCGGGGGCAAGCTTGCGGGCCTCGCCGAGCACAAACTCAACGCTCTTGGCAATTTCGATTATGTTAGCGCCGATCCGCTTCTGGATGCTGACCGAGATGCTCTCATTACCATCAAGCCTGGAATAAGTTACGCGATCTTTGAACATGTCCCGCGGGGTCATAATGTCGGTTAGTCTGATCGCTTTTCCGTCGCGTACTGCCAGTGTCAGGTTATCCAGTTCTACTTCTGGATTCTCGAACTCCGCTGGAACTCTGACGTTGAGATTAATGCCCTCAGTAGCCAGGTTGCCGGCGGAGATGTTTACGTTTTCCGACGGCACGAGCCCCAGAATATCAGCGGTGGAGAGGTTGTATGCAACCAGCCGGTCTGGGTTCACCTCAAGGCGTATTTCGCGTTCAAGGCCTCCCTGGACGTCAGCATTGAGCACACCAGGTATTTGCTTGAAGGCCTCTTCCAACTGGTCGCCTATTGCCTTCAGCCGAACAGGAGAGATGGGTCCGGAAACATTGACGATAATGATGGGGAATTCGGCGATGTTTATTTCGTCGATGGTGGGGTCTTCCGCATCGGAGGGAAGGTCGCGCTTGGCCAGGTCGACCTTGTCCTTAACGCGATCCTTTGCCTCATCGATATTTTCATCCGGTTCGAACTCGACCATTATCGTCGAGATGCCCTCACTACTGACGGAGGTGATTTCCTTAACGCCGCGCAGCCCTGACAGTTCGTTCTCGATTTTGATCGTAACCGACGATTCGATGTCTTCGGGTGATATGCCCTCATAAGTGGTTGAAATAACGATCCTTGGTATCGGCACGTCGGGCGCAGCTTCACGCGGTAGCGTGACGTAGCTGTAGATACCGGCACCTATAATCAGGCAGATCAATACGCCAATAGTAGTGCGGTTATTGATTGCGGCATCGGAGAGAATCATGCTGGGGCCTTATTATTGGTAGATGACCTTGATCTGCTGGCCTGGTCCGAGTTGGCGATTGCCCGCAATGATCAGTTGATCGCCGGCTTTCAATCCTGAAACGATCTGGATCTTGCTGCCCTTTAGCATGCCCAATTCAACTTTCTTGGGCTGGGCCTTGTCGTCTAGGGCCACATAGACCGTATTGCCATCTTCCAGTGGGATCACAGCCATCAGCGGGACCATGATTACGTCCTTCATATCGCCGCGTTTAAGGGTGGCTGTGACAATCTGGCCGGGGCGAAGCTGCCGCCTGCCGTTTTCTTTCTGCGAGGGGTTTTCGACAGTTATTTCTACGCGAGTTGTGCGGGTGGCTTCATCGGCTAGCTCACTGATGTAAGTTACCTTGCCGGTAACTTCCAGGCCTCCAAGCGAGTCAATGCTGATGGTTGCTTCATCTGCGATGTTGATGTAGTGGATGTCTCGCTCGGAGACGTTGGTGAGAATCTTGACCGTTTTAATATCAACAAGCTGGGCTACGTAAATCCCCGACGTGACGTATTCGCCGACATCTACGGGCAACTTGTTGATGATGCCGGTTATGGGTGCGAAAACAGTTGTCCGCTCCAGCCTTTGAGTCGCTCCCTGAAGCGATGCTTTACTGACGGCCAGCTTTGTAGCAGCACCGTCCAACTCATGTGAAGTTGCCACCCCACTTTTGAAGGCGTCCTGGAGCCGCTGGTAGTGCTTGGTTTCGTAATCGAACTGGGCGGATGCACCTTCATACTCGGATCGGATCATATCGTCGTTTATGTACACCAGCGGCTTGCCTGCTTCAATCAGGTCGCCTTCAGTGAGGGTTTTCCCCGACCTGTTTTCGGCACTGATGTGACGCACGCCCGGTTGACTGGCCGGGTCGTCCTTGCCGGCGTAGGCTTGGATTTGACCATCGACCTCGGCGGCGACTTCGACGACAAGATTAGCCTCAACAACACCACCGACCTTGAATGTGTCATGGAATTCGGCGATCGGTTCGATCTCCATAACCGTTACGTTGACCAACGGCGGGACCGTCGGGACGGGTGTGTATTCCCGGCGAGGCGTTGCCGCCCAGATGACCAGAACGGCAGCG
>SDBV01013692.1_pt1 | contig 10282 bp, 12 predicted proteins | sample 2277081 | NCBI WGS metagenome assembly SDBV01 (sample SAMN10402039, study PRJNA504765) | marine sediment metagenome | isolation source: marine sediment core GS10_PC15, 223 cmbsf | place: Arctic Ocean: Southern Knipovich Ridge | collected 2010 | reverse complement strand
AAGCGGCCGACTCGGGCTCCGACCGCGTACTTTTGTCAAGTGAAAAATTTGTTTGGAAAAGTCTAATAATTCATCTGGAATTCCCACTTGAATCCTGGATTCAGCTTTACTTTTTCTTCACGAGTGAGATCAGTACCCGGAAAGTATAACGTTCGCGGCTCATAACTGTTAAAACGATTTCGCCATTCTATATCAGTATCAATATCCTTTACAAAATCACAGATAACCATTTCGAGTAGTTGGTTAAGCGTCAATGGACCACGCCATGTTCCCATGGTTTGTATAAACATATCTCGCACGCGATCGTACTCTATGGAAATATTTTCATAGTATTTTTCACGCATACGGCGCGCGACTTCTCGTTGAATATAACGTATATTTTCATCAGATACCCATAATCGAAAATTAGGATCTACGTTTTGTTGGAAAAACCCTGCGGTTGACATTATTATAGGTCTAGATTTTTTTAAATGTACTTTAAAAGTACCTTCGTCCGGAATCCGAGGTCAAAGGTTTTTTTGTTTGGTCTTGATGAACAATCAAAGCATATACCTATTGCGAGGTTTCTCTAGATGTTTTTCCCATAATGTAGATAATTTTACAAGTTTGGGTTTGTACTCTCGCTTGTATTGTGTGTTCGGCTCATCCAATTCAAAACTACGGTCATCAGGATCAAAATGTAATGTTATTATGTCTAGTATCCGTTGATCTTCATATACAACTTGCTCATTAGCGATCCAGTTGAATAGAAAGCCCAACTTTATAATCTGTGCTACTTCAGCTGTTTCCTCGTCATTGAGATTATGTGTTTCCTTGAGATCCAATATATATCTCCTGATAATTGGATCTTTTATCTTTTTCCTCTTGATTTTTTGCCAGCTACCAGTAAAAGATTCCTGAAGACTTTTACAAATCTCATCCAACTCAGCCTGGATTTCTTGCCGGTCCCTAATTGATTTAAAATTGAGATGTTCCTGAAACAATCGCTTCAAGTCTTTGAATATTTGTTCAGGATTTTTCTTGATTTTGTAGGAAACATAATTTCTATTGTTACTATTGTTACTGGTACGATTTCGGAAATAAACCATCTTTCCTTCTGAATCTATACCACTACCGCGAGGAAACTTTCCTCTAGAGCATTCCTCAAACACTTGCTGCCAATAAGGATCCAGTGTAAATTGTGTACAATCTGCAAATAAAGGATACAAGATCTTTTTGTTTGGTGTACTTGGTAGGTCGGAGGAAGATCTGATTTTATCTTCGTCAGTTTGTCGTTTTCGTTTTGTATTGCTAGCCACGGTCATTCGTGTTATCTGACTTTAAGACTTTATAAACAAGATTCAATTTTCGGATACTACGCAAGTAAAAGCTTTTGAAATTCTTAAAGGATGCTCCGTCCTTTAGAACTTGGTGTTTACTACAGGGTCTGAAGTCTATTGCCCTACTTCTGCGGTCAGAGACCGCGCGGCAGCTTTGCTGCTACAAGAAGTAGATCAAGAAGGGAGGGGTACGAAGCGGGCGAAGCCCGAGTGCCGCAGGCCTTTCTCTAGCTGCGAAGCAGCGCGCCGTGAAACGGCTAGGCCCAACTACCTTTTAAAGGTAGCGAAGCGGCTAGCGGTCTCCGACCGCGTACTTTAAAAGTAGACAGCTCTTTTATATTTAGTTATTCTAATGGAAGATATTGATTGGGAAAAGCTCGCACAACAAGAACAAGAATTTGGCATCGAAGGAGGAGAGGATGCTTTTTTACCTGCTTATGACGAAGATGAGTCTAATCTCATCCAGAGCGACGACGAAAACCAAGATTGGGATTATGATGACGAACCCGAAGGAGAATTCAATCAGTTTGTAGACCAGGATCCAGAGGAATTTGGGTATAGTTACGCACAACTAGAACATGTTAGCTTTGGTGACCCAGAAATGGGTACAACGATAGGTGGGAAATTCGCCAAATTGGAAAAAATTATGCAGATGCAAACTGTTTCCAAAGAGAAACTGTATACCAATAAACTTAAGGCAGAGTTAAATAATAAACATTTTTCGTTCGACAAAACTAATCATTATGCTACATTAGTACAGGATGTGCCTAGATTCTGGCTAAAGAACAGTAACGCCATAGCTAGTACAATTTTCATGATTGATAAATTAAAAGGCACAAAACTTACAGCTGACAAGCTTGCTGATTATTCTATACAAACTGGAATTCGTAAAGAAGATTTGTTTCGATATTATCGTTTGCTGGTGAAATATATATAAAAAGAGCTGTCTACTTTTAACAAAAGTAGGTCAAAAGAGCAGGTGCATGCTCCCGTGGTCGGCTTCGGTAAGCCGTGCGCTCTTTTTATCGTAATTTATTCTCTTTTTAATAGATAATACATGGAAACTATTATTGGACAAGTGAAATCTGCTACAGGTCATCCCAAACTGAACATGGGCATTCTAGGTGCTTCCAGCGGATTAATGTTTATTAGTGCGATCTCTGGTTTTATCAGCTACAGTAAATTATCTGGTCTCAAGGATACAAAGAATCTTTTATTGGGAGCCTCATTGCTTTCACTACTATCTACTCTCATGCTGGGATTTGGTATTTTTTTGATTTACCGTCACAACAAGAAAATGGACGCAGCTTTTAAAGGATTCTTTAGTTTTGCTCTACTAGTCCTCTCGGGGTTATTTATGTTTATTTCTGGAATTATGTACGCTATTGCCGCGGTTCAGATCGCGACCAGAACAGATCCCAGTGGCAACAAGTACAAGGATACATACCGTACCTCCTATACTACGGCTGTGATCTCCGCGTTCATGACTCTTGGTGGTTTAGGAGCTGTAGGCATTTCATTCTTGACCGCTCTCGTCGTGATGCGAAAGAAACCACGACATATTGGGCCGCCTCCAGTAACAACCCAAGTTAGACAACGTGCGCCTCCACAGTATAGTGCTGAGAGTATATTATCACAATTACAGACTGCTACGGGTATAAGTGCTGCTACAGAACGCCCCCAAGAAACTGGAAGCACGTAAATATTTTGTGGGGACAGGCTTTTGCTAGCATCCGGCCTACCGCTAGCCTACTACTTTTAACAAAAATAATGAGTATATTTGGGTACTCATTATTATATGTACAAGTATAACAATCAGTTGGCCTACACCAATACTTCAATTTTAAATTTTCCAATCTCAATATCATCAATATAATAACCATATACCATGTTAATATTATACATTTGAAATTAAATTCTTTAAGAAATAAGAAAATCAATTTTAACACCCTACTACCCTACCCTACTCTCCCTACTACTACCACTGATTTGCGGGGAGCAGTCTTTGCCAGGCATCCGGTCGAAGGCCCTACTTTTACAAAAATACGCGGTAGCCAGCATCTCGCAAGCCCCGCTTACCGAGCCGGGGTTCTTGGAAACCCGAAGGGTTTTCCGCGAAGGAGCGCACGCTCTACCGTGGCCTGACCTATTTTTACCAAAAGTGGTCCGCTTCGGTAAGCGGGAGGCGCCCAAAGTACAAAATTGATTCTCCAAAGGTTAGGCGTCTAAATTATTAAATGGCAGATGAAATTTTTAAAATGGTCCCAGAACAGATGGATAAGATAATACTGGAAAATAAAGAAAAGAAAATCGAACGTGACCATATCTATGATGACGATATTACACAACTTGTTGATAAAACCATTAAGAGTTTATCACATCAAATCGCGCACAGTAGATTGACCCAGCCTAAAAAACGATGGATTAAAATCAATTTGGAAGAGCATATATCTACCAAGTGGAAGGCCATGGATATTGTCGAACGTATTAGGGCTGTAGGATTTGAAGCTAGATACCGTCCTAATGAGGAATTATATATAAAGGGCTATTATATAGAAATTCGGGATAGGGATGTGCCTGATTCCAATTGTACAATTCTTTAGTAAACATAGATATTTTCTTTGTTCTTATTAAATGTCATCTAATAAGATCTACAACAAAAAGACCAAACGATATGTTGCCGATACCGCTACTAATCGCAAACGTTTAGGTCTGCAGCCAAAACGCAAGGGTTCTCGCAAAGCAAGCCGTAAGGTCTCCAAGAAGCGTAGCCGTGTCCGCGCAAAACCAACCAAGGGTGACTGCAAATGCTACTACAAGGGATCAGAGCCATCACCAAAAGGAAACGGCTATTGTGCCCATTGTGGACATCTAGGTGCTGAACGAATCGGTAGGGACGGAATGAAATGGAAAATTAAAACACGTGCTACCGGATCATTATATTGGGCCAAATTAAGATAATCTGAAATGTATCTAGTCTTTCAACGTTTCCTAGTTGTCACATACAAACCCTAGGAACGGCAGCCTTCTGGTTCCACTCTCTCTTTTTTGCGTCAGTGAGTTTGCCCCACATCTTTCCAAGTTCTTTACCAAGCTCAATAAATTTGAGGTCCGGGTTACTCTTGCTTACATCCGTCCGGTTCTCATTGGAGAAGAGAATGTAACCCTTGTTACGATATTTCACTGTACCCACAAAGCGGGTACAATATGCTTTTTTCCAATTAGTTACTTTTACCTTTGATTCACCAAAATCCTGCACATATCTAGCTCGCCAGTACGAATTATTAGCACATAATAACTTGTTTAATTTAGAATTAATTTGACATATACGCAATAGATCTGATATTGGTATATGTAGTCCAATATCAAAAATTAGTTCATTAGGAAGTGATAAGAGTAATTCACTAGGTTCCATTCCTGCACGTTGGCGACTGGAGATAATATCTAGACTTAATAACCAGCATAAATCACATTTATTAGTAATCATTATATCATGATGTTTGGCCAGTATCTTGAGATCGTGATCAGAGTAGTGCTCTAAATCTTGTTTACATAATAAAAACCTATTCATTATTTATACTCAAGAAAATTATTCTATGAGCTGATGATATAAAGGACATCCTTTCCTTAGCTCTTCTCTCAGGAATCCGAAGGATTCCTTAGAGATGTATGCACCTGCTCTTTTGACCTACTTTTAAAAGTAGGCAGCTCTTTTTATACCTGCATTAACCAATTGCCTGCTCCATAGTCAGGCCCCCACAGACAGCTCTTGCTTGTGCAGCCCGGATAGTAATAGTCAGTATTGGATTCCGGAGCTCCATCGGGTAGACAAGCAAATGCAGTAGCACGGAGCTGGAATTGTGCAGCCTGATTAGCAGAAAAGAAGATTACCGGAGCATCGAGATTCAAGAGTTTACGACCAGCTTGATACGCAGTCTTGGCAATATTCCAGTTGGTAGAAGTGTTGACATAATTGGGAAAATTCTCTGGATTATACTTTATCGGATAATCAATCATCCAAAAGTAATTCTTGCCGACCTTGCTCATAACAAGCACAGGTCCATCAATATAGTAAAAGTTAGGATAACCTTGAGCACCAGCGGCAGCTGTGGCTTCCATTAGTTTCTTCATGATATAGTCAATTACGTTGCCATTATTAGCAGCAACAATCAAGCCGCCTTGTTCTAGATGCTTATAGACATCTAATTCACTAACGTGACGCAATTGTTTCTGTGCAGTAGGTTCAAGTCCAGACACAACCGGTGGGAAAGGTGCTGGACAGGGGAGGTTGCGTAAAAATGTACTACCACTATCAAATGTTCCCGCGGCTTCTAGACAGGTATACTCATTCTTACTACAACTCTGGCAGCTACCTTTTATCTTTGGTTGGACGTGAGGAAGACGGAATGGTTCTTTACAAGTTTGTACCGGACCAACGTCGGGAAATCCCTTCAAGGTCTGATCATAACAAGATGGTTGGACTGGGGTTCGATAAACGTTGAAACCGCCACAGTCACATGTTTGGCCTACTTTATTTTGTTCCTGATAGACGGTACCACACTTTCCACAAGTATAGAATTTACAGGATTTACAAGTACTACACGTGGGTACTGGGAATTGACTTAGGCTTAATCCTTCCTTCTTGTTTTGAGCAAACATTATAAACAATATAGCAGCGATAACCAATAAAATAATATAAATGACACTATTGTCCATTAATTTGGTTAAAGATAATATTTACAAGTAAACTGATTTGCATATGGAGATGGAGCCCTCGTGTGCAGTTGCTCATAATTCAAGCACGGCAGCGCGAGCGTGCCGATGCACGTGGAGATCAGGAAGGCGAAGTGGAGAAGACCTGAAACGGTGCCAACGAACGACATCCAAGCAGCTACGGCCCCAGCAGCACTTGTACCGTGGTACCTATTGACTAACAGAAACAAGAATTAGTTATGCGCTTGAAACTGTCTAGCCGAGAAAAATGGTCAAAAATTGATTCCTTTCGTTACAAATTGTGTATATGAAAATGGGTGTACTTTTTCTTTTGACGTTAAGCCCACTCATCCTATGGATATGGGTAACATATTTTGTAGGCAAAAAAACCCCCAAAAATTACCGACCATTTACCCCACAGCCGATCAATCGGCCCCTCGGGGATAATCGAACCCAAAGATTTTCTCAAACAAAGATTCCGAAGCGAATTGATCATATTATTATTGGTTCCGGAATTAGTGGATTATCTTGTGCTACCGCTTTAGCTAAAAATGGCAAGTCTATTCTTGTTTTGGAACAACATGATATAGCTGGTGGAAGTATACATGTTTTCCCAGAGTTTGGAGTGGAGTTCGATACTGGACTCCACTATGTTGGTAATATTAAGAAAAGAATGCCTCTCCTTAATTTTTTGGGAGATTTTCCAATAGAATGGCAACAGATGGGCAGTGAAGATAACTGGATCTTTGATCGATTTTTTATTGGCGATAAGGAGTATTACTCTAGAGCTGGCGAAGAAAATCTTATTCAGGATTTACTATTAGATTTTCCTGCAGAAGAGGAAAACCTTGTAAGATACATACAGGACATTAAGAAATACGCTCAGAAAGACTTATTCTTTCATATTAAAATTGTAAGTGAGTGGCTAAGATTTATTCTGAGTAAATTTTGCTGTCGGGAATTTTTTCAACGAGCTCAAATGAGTTCCTATCAATATGTTTCCGAATATACCTCCAACGAGAAATTAAAGGAAGTCCTTTGTGCTTTATCTATTGATGGAGGTCCTCCTCCTCGGAAACAAAGTGCCTTTATACACATCTCTATTGTTAATCATTTTCTAAATGGTGGATTTTATCCGAAAGGCAGCCCCAAGGTCATCACCCAATCACTTATTAGAACTATTGAAAGATCAGGTGGCAGAGTTTTAACCGAAGCTACAATAGAACAAATCTGCATCAAACAAGGTAGAGTTGTGGGAATTACATTAGTGAACGGAACCTTTATTCCATGTTCTAGTGTTATTTCTTCAGCGGGTGTTCCTAATACTGTTAAACTTTTACCGGAACCTGAAAAACATGATAAAGTTCTACAGGATATCCCCTCAACTATTACTTATTTCTTTTTGTACGCGGTGGCGGATGGAATTGCTAAAGATCTTGGCCTGAAAAGTTGCAATATATGGGCATGGCCAGATAAACCATTTGATCAAGTCATTGAAGAATTTGAACAAGATCCATTTAATGCCGACCCGGTCGTTTTTATTGCTTCTAGTAGTGCTAAAGATCCTACTTGGGAAGAACGTTATCCTGGGAAAAGTGTAGTAGAAGTAATTAGTTGGGCCACATCTAGTATGTTTCCGGATGAAGCTAAACCTATGAAAAGATCCGAAGAGTACGAGCACAAGAAAAAAATTCTTGAGGAGAAGATGTTTAAATATCTATATAAACACTATCCAAAGTTAAAAGGTAAGATTTTAAGTTATAGTACAGCTACACCTTCTACAGTCAAATATTATCTGGGATCACATAATGGAGCATGTTATGGAATGGACGCAAACTTGTTAAGATTTGGGGATTATCCAGAACTCCGTCCTGGAACTCGTATAAAAGGATTTTATATGTCTGGTCAAGATAATACTACTTTAGGATTTACTGGAGCATTTATGTCAGGAATTATAACAGCTAACAAAGTAGAGGGGTATGGAACTATTCTCGATATTCTGATGGGAAGAGAATTAACTAACGATCAGATGCAAATGAGAAAATCACGACGCCAAGTTTAGCATGCCAACTACCTTGGCATTCCTATTTAGCATTACTTTTGCTTATTCATATAAAATACTATGTAAAAGACGATGAAGAATATTATAGTCTTTAATCCAACTAGGATCAACCAGCTGTTTGCCATAGGTAGAGCTAATTCTAAAATACGGTCTGTAAATGGTAACGAAAGTACCAAAAAGATGCCAGTAGCAAACATTACATATTTAAGAGTATTGTACTCTTCGGGTGATTTTTTCTGTACGTTTAGGATACTATTCAAGACTGCAAGCTCCTTAGAGTCTATCTCATCATCAGAATCATCAGGAAGGTCTGCAAGCTTTGTACCATGATCTTTCTTGCCCATATTAGTTCTCAATACTTTAATTTAAGCCGCTTTAAAATATGATGTAAATAAAAGTAATTAGATATGTCAGAACTTAAACCGCTACAAAAATTTCTTGGTAGCATCAAGCAAAAGGGATATGCTTCTACAAGAGTATACACTCAAGGAAATGAAGTAAAATTTGTCCAATTACACTCAAACTTGCAACGTAAACCCTTCTTATTGCAAGTTCCTAGTCGTTTCGTTATTTATAGTACCGAAACGGATCACATCTTGGATTGTACTGAGAATAATTATCGTAATTTTCGTCAACGGGGGTACCTAGAAAAAATCAAGCTACGCGATGTAGCGTGCTTTTCCAAGCATAATCTATGCGTAAAGAATAATAATGTATACAGCTGCTACCTAATCGACAATATGTCGCAAGCACAGGAAGACGATTTAGAAGAATTGGATACGGACCAAGATGATGATTCAGATATTGAAATAGATGACTACCCTGTAGAGGATATATACCCAGTTTTTAACATGATGAGCTTTATTACGGATATGGATAATTTCGAGGACATAGTATTAGAGCATTACACTACTATCACTGAAGCTGAAGAGGAGCAAAATGAAGACGAGGTCGAACAGCTTTTGCAGACATTCGATGGTCAGCAGAAAACTCTAAAAAACCGGATATACGGAATACATAAAGAAACTTATAATATTCGACGTGACATTTCCCAATCTGGTTCTTATTTACAGCGTATCTATTCCTTAAAAGAGCAATCTAGTAAAGAACGAGATAGGATTCGTTTCAGGATTGAACGTTTGGCAATAGAAACTGAAGAAAAGATTGATATCTTGAATGACAAATTACGTGATAAGCGCAATCAAGCAGATGCACTACTTAAAAAGTATTGGAAATTTATTGAACAATTTGATCTGATCGAGTAAAACTATATAGTGTAATTATAGGATGATACCTAGAATTATACATCAAACCTGGAAGACTAATAATTTATTACCACATATGAAAAAGTCTCAAGATTCATTCATAAAGTGTAATCCCGAGTGGACTATAATTTTGTGGACTGACAATATGAATAGAAACTTGATTGAATCCCACTTTCCATGGTTTTTAAAGTATTATGACAATTATGAATATAATATCCAGCGCGCGGATGTAATTAGATATTTTATACTATGGATGTATGGTGGGGTATATGCTGATACTGATCTATTATGTCAACGTCCTCTTGATGATTTGTTAAGAAAGATGAATCAGAATCTAGCAATAGTCAAAAGTAGTCACTTGGACAGTTACTCTAACTGGTTCATGATCTCTTCACAAGGAAATTCATTTTGGCCAAAGGTATGGGATCAGCTTATATATGTATACGATTATAAACACTGTATGTACTGTGTTACCAGGCATCTCAAGGTTATGGCTACTACGGGGCCAATATTTATAGATCACTGTGTGAAAAAGTTTGATCCTCAACTGCGTAAATTGACAAATGGCTTTAACAATTGTAGTCTCTGTGATCCACAACCATGTGTCTGCCAAGATTGCTACATTATAAATATGAACATCGGCGCTTGGAATAGCTGGGACTCTAAATTACTAAACAAATTACTTTGCAAATGGCAGTATATGGTATTACTGCTCTTGGTAGTGTTTATTGTACTTGTATTGCTACATCCCTGTGCAAAAAATCCGCATGCACTGAGCTAACTAAAAATTCATTACTATGTGTAACATTAATGAATTTTATGCGGGGTTGCGCCTACCTTTCTTAGAAAGAAGCGCATTCGCACTTCCGAGTCCGCCCCCGCCGCTTACCGAAGTAGGCCGACGACGGAGCACTCAGAGAAGC
>SDBV01013691.1_pt1 | contig 10282 bp, 17 predicted proteins | sample 2277081 | NCBI WGS metagenome assembly SDBV01 (sample SAMN10402039, study PRJNA504765) | marine sediment metagenome | isolation source: marine sediment core GS10_PC15, 223 cmbsf | place: Arctic Ocean: Southern Knipovich Ridge | collected 2010 | reverse complement strand
CTTCAAATTGAAGATGAAAGACGACATCTTTCCCGGCGGTGTGCCTTCAGGCGACCTCGGAGGGGGCGAATCCTCCCTCCGGCCCCACCAGCAGGAATCGCCGGCCTGCAGGCTCGGAGGCCAACAGCGCAGGCAGGGCGATGCCTTCCGCCCGTTCGTGCAACAGGAACTCTTCGCCGGGCGCGGGTGATTCGAAGATCTCCTTCAGGGGCCGGATCGCTTCGACCGCGGGAACACATGCCCGACCCGATTGCCTTGCGGCCTGAGCGGCGATAGTGCGCCAGCGCTCGATCCGACCTGCAGACCGGCGCGAGTGCGGACATCGAGTACACGGGCGTTCGCGTCCTGAGCCCCGAGGGTATGCAGCACGGGTATCGCGTTGGGGACCCCTTGCTGGTGCAGAGAAGGGGGGCGTACTACTTCGCCCGAGCTGCCCGGGAGAGCTTCCCTGCGAATGTCGTGGCTGTAGGCCCGGACGGTGAGGCGGACTTCGATGGGGCGGGCGCGCTGCCGAAGTGCAACCACTACTGGGCAAAGGAGATCGACGGGGACGTGACGTACTCCGGCGACAACAACTGGAATCCGGCGGCTGGCGGGATCGACTTCTCCGTGCGCTCGCAGACGGACCCGACGAGTTCGGGCGGTCTTGCGGGCCGGTGGATCGACGCGGTGAACGTTTCGGAGCCGGATGCCTTCCATGAACTCCCGGTCGACGGCACTCAGGACGTCGTGGTCCATGTGTTCAAGGATCCGACGAGCCAGAACCCGTTCTACGTGTTCTCTGCTGCGGAGCGTCGGGGGACGTATGGCACTCCGAAGGACGTGAGTTACGCCAACGAGCACCAGGAGGCTTCGCGTTCCACGGCGACAACGTGGGACCGGACCAGCCAGGGCGGGAACGACGGCTACAAAAGGAGCGTTGTCGTCGGTGAGGCGTACTACGATACCAGCGACGAGACGTGGTACGAGTACCGGTGCGACGATACGTATGACAGCAAGGGCGCCTTGGCAGTGGTGACGGCCGAGTACCGCGTTACCGTTGAGGCGCCAGTCTCCTGCGGCCAGGTCATCGCGTTGACGACCAAGACGGCCAGCTACACCGTCGACTCGGGCGCCACGCCGGACGAGGGGATCATCGGTAATGCTGCAGGCGACATCACCATCACCTTGCCTGCCGCGGCGACCATGACCAACCGCGTCCTCCTTATCAAGAACATCAACACCGGCACCGTTACTGTTGACGCGAATGGAGCCGAGACGATAGACGGCGATGCGACACAAACCCTGGACCAGTACGATAACATCATGCTGTTCTGTAATGGGGCGGCGTGGTTTGTGAGGTGAGGTAGTATGTCTTTCTGGAAAACAATGTGGGCGCGATGGGGCACTGGCGCTGGCGAGATTGACGAGGTGTGGTTCGACGGCGCAACCCATGCGCTGAGCGTAATAGGCCATGACCACCATGAAGTTCACAGCGAGGACTCTTATGACTTCATCGACGTTGTGGACCTTTCCGTCAACAACGTCTTTGACATCCAGTTCACGACCCCGGATACGACGAAGTGGGGGCACTGGACAGTTGAGGTTGACGCTGAGAACGAGGTGGAGTGGTTCATCTATGAGAATGTGACCATCAACACTCCGGGCACGGCGATCGTGATCCTTAACAAGGACCGAAACTCCGGGAACACTTCGGGGATGGTTGCCAAGGGAATCACCAACACGAGCGTGGCGAACGCGAACACTGCTACCGCTGTTGCGGGGGCGACAACCATTGCTCATGGCATTATCGGAGCTGGCAAAAAGGTAGGTGGGGGGGCTGGTGTTAGGCTTGAGCGCCTCATGAAACAAAACGAGGATTACTCGGTTCGTTTTGTGGCTACGGTTGCGGGGTATATCAATTACGATGTCGAATGGTATGAGCACACGAATCTTCACTAACTAATGGTTCATTTACGAAAAAACTCCCAGGGCCACCTGACCAAGCACGGTGCCAGCGGCCATCTCGCCAAGGGGTGCCAACTCATAGAGACATGCCCCAATGCGGGACTGGGTGAGTGTGATGGCTTCGCGGACATCAAACTGGAGGCGTCAGGATACGGGGCGGCGCATCCCGCTGTTGCCGATTTCGTGCTTGGCCCGAATACGGGCTCCGGTCCTCCGATGGGAACATACGCTGCTGGCGTAGGCACACTGGTATTGAACCGACCGGCGCCAGGTGCTTCATCCTGCCCGGGCGGATCAACCGTCGACGGCATTTACGACATGATCAGGTTCGGCTGTGACTGGGACGGGGTGAATAACTGCGATGGTACCTCCACGATCTGGTGCGAAAATGGAGAGTGGCATATCGTCGTGATCATAACATGACCAAGCGACCATGCAGAAAAGAACGAACTGGGACGTTCCGCCGACACTTCCTGCAGTGTACGCACGCCAGCGAGTGCGGCCGGCTGTGTCCCTGTCTCGTCAAGGGGCCCGGGGTGGCTAATGTCTGGTGCGTTGATCTTGAGACTGGGGAGAAGGTGCCTCTGTATGACGTGCTGAAGAAGCCGGAAGGGGCGTGTCGCCTTGGTCGGTTTTGAGGCATGAGGGCTTCCGAAACCACCAGTAGGCTGGCTTCTGTCCCTCGAACGCAAATCTCATCTTGTATTCCCAATGGGACTGGAGGCTGTTGTTCCAGGTGAGACGGCGGGCGTGGACCAAGTGTCCACCGATCCGGTCCCCCACCGCGTAGGCCGGTGCTGGCGGGCAGAGCCACCAAGCAGCCCCCAAGACGATTGCCATCACCAGCGCGACAGGCAGATAGACTCGCATTTCTGCTCTCCTCACCGAATCTTAGCAGGAAAAAGCTGTCCTGCCCAATTTTCCCCTTGCCATTCTCTCCCGGCGCGCCCAGAATGCTGGTGTAATGCGAATCGAGACGGAATGCTTGTGCAAGGAAATCACCACGACAACCTGACGAACTTGGTAGGGCCACAAGCCCGCCTTGATTCCATTACACGAAGCGGCCCTGTGAAAGCAGCGGTCGTTTTCGTGCGCACTCCCCCCGGCAGAAAGGGCAATCCATGAGCAAGAAGCTATGGTACACATTTGCTCGCTCGGCCTGCGGGTGTGCCAGCACCAGCAACGGGGATAGCACGCTCATTAAGCATTGCAATCTCCACGGCGCCGCGCCGGACCTGCTAGCAGCGTGCGAAGAGTTCCTGCGCTTCGCCGCCCTGCCTGACGACGCGGTCCCCCGTGGCGACTATATCCGCTACCAAGTCAAGGCCATCAGCGCCGCCAAAGAAGCGATCGCCAAGGCCACAAAAACCCCATGAAACACCAACAAAAAACCTCCGACCGATTTTGTTCTCAGGACTTCTTGGATCGGTCGGCCCACTGCGACGACGCCGGACCTGGCAAAAACTCGTGCGCCTTTTTCAGCAGCGCAACAACCTGCGGCAACAGCCAGACCAGACGCCACCACCACTGATCGCCTGACTTATAGATTGCCAGGGACGGTAGAGGAGCAAGGGAGGGGTCAATGAAGTCCTGCTCTGCGCTTGTTTATGAAGGAGAACGGTCGATGATTATGGTGAGCGTGGTTGACAAAAAGCTCAAAACTGGCTGGCGAGGAGAGATTTTTGATGTTCAGGACAATGGACGCCACCGGACTGTTCGCCGTCTCTGCTTTGTCTATGGCAAAACTGCCGCCGAAATGCAAAAACTCAGGGCATTCATCACCAGGGCGTTAGAGTACAGGGAGATGCTGAAGCCCCACAAGAAGCCCTCAGCGGCCCCCTAAGCGACGATCTGCCCTTGCGTGAGGAGAACTGCTATGAAGACGAAGAAGGTTAAGGGCTGGGTGCCGGGCTACGAAACAGAGAAAGAGACGCTCTCCGACACAAATGGCCTACTCTACACGACCAAGAAAGCGTGCCTCGATGCGGAATTCGACGAGGATCGTCACATGGGTGCCAAGCGCTGCACGATTACAGTCACCGTCGAGCACGAAAAATGACCCGATTGCGATTCGCCAAGTGTCCAGTTGCCGTGCGATTCCTGCTGATGCTGGTGTCGGGTTCGCTGGCTAAACGACTTACGATTTTCTGCAATTCCTTCGATTCTTGAGGACCATTCCTGCAAAGAATGCCGCCGACATGAACGCCTCTGCCAAAGACCGGAACCCCACCCACGAGCCTGCGGGCGATTTCTCTCTTGGCAGAGGCGGTCGCCTGCACCCCCCGCGTTCGGGCGGTTCTCCTCCGCCGCCCGGCGCGGCTTCTCTTCACTCTGGAAAGGGCAATCCATGAGCGACAGGGCAAGCAGGGCGACGAACCAAGTGCTTATTGCGGCGTCAAAGTTGATCTGGTCAATAAGCTCGACACGAAAAGGCGCGCAGGTCGGCGAAATAATTCGCGCCGCCCTCGCAGCAGAGCGTGCTGATGGCAGGGCCGAGGCTAGTGGCGGGACAATGGGCGTTGCCCAGCTTATCAGAGCGTTCGGGTTTGCCGAATCTGTTGGCCAAGCCCGACGTCTCATTGGGCAGGGCGCCGTCAAGATCGACTTCATCACCGTTACTGATATTGGCACGCAGGTTCCGTTGCTGGACGAAACGGTCGTCAGCGTTGGCAATACACGCAGAGGACACATCCGCGCCCGCGGCATCAAATTCGAAGTGGACCTAGACGTGGCCGAGAAGGAACCGGCATGACCGAGGAGCGAACGAGCAGCGCAGCGGGTGAAGGCCCTCCCCGTCCTTCATGCGATGTGGCGCCGGCTGGCGCTGAGGTCCCCCCCCACCTCGGCGCCGCCGGCCCGCTGCGTCTTGATGTCGTCTTTCCGGCTCAATGCCCGTGCGGACACATCTATCTTGAGAAGTACCAATTCAGCGAGCCGAACGCCAAGGGCGAAATCGGCTTCTGTTGGTGCGGCTTCTGCCTGACCAAGCGGATGGTGAGCCCGCTGCGTTACGTGAACGACTGGTCGATGGAAGAGAAACTCGCACGGGAAGACGAAGAAGAACACGGTGAGCGAGACGAGGGGCGGCTGAATGTGCGTCGGGGTCCAGCCGAACCCGCGGGAGATCCCGACAGCGGCTTGCCAACCGCCAGCCGTCCCTCGCGCGATTCAGGAGACACGCCATGAGCACGAACGTCTACTGTTGGCAAGATCCGAACGACCCGGACGAGTATCACTTTGGGGTCAAGCTCCTTAAGGCGTACTGCCTTTGGTTCTCCTGCGACCACGCTGGCATTGAGGAACTGTTTGGGTCTGATGCGGCTGGTGAGATTGCGCACAACGTCACCACCGAGCCGCGAGCGATCGACCTGTCGCTGGCCGTCCATGGGGTGACGCCATAATGCACTACAGGCACTATGCCCGCATAGCGCGGGTGATAAACCGGACGCTGCTGGTTGTCTGCTGGCTGTTCCTGCCCTGCGTGTTGATTGGGAGATTCGGAGCGGCTGCGGAACACCGACTTCTGCGATGGCGGAACGGATCCTACATGTGGGCGCTGCGGAAATTCACAGCGCCAGATGAGGATGTGCCACAATGACCACCCTCGCCACGATCCTCGGCATGATCTGCATCGCCGGCGCCTTGCTGGTCGGCGTGCTGGCGTTCGTCGTGGCGTTCGTTGCTGACAGTGATACTGCCCGCGCGGCGGGCGTGAACACGGGAGACTGAACGATGGAGCCCAAGTACATCGAAATCGCGACCAAGATGCTGGGTGAGCCGCCCTCCGAGGGGCTTCGCGAAGCCCTGTCGAAAGTGAACGCGCTGATACAGAAGTGCCCCCTTGGAACGGACGGCCCCCTTTGTATCGGCCTGTACAGCCGACAGGTGATCGCGCTCGTGATCGCCGGTTGGACGCACGACACGCCTGTTGGGTAGGCGCCACCCCTGGCGCTGAGGCCGGGGTGAACAACTGAAAACTGAAGACACGAGAGGCGGCGGCGCGGCGAGACCACGAATCGGAAGCTATTGCTGGCGAAACATCGGGGACGCCCGAGAATCCGAGCAGGTGACCCCCACTTGTGCCGAAGCAGAATCGGCCCGCCTCTCTCCAATACATGCTGGCGTGCCCCCAAGGTGAGGGGAGAGATACCGGAGGCGTATCACCCTCTGCCCTCCGGCTTCGCCAAGTGGCCGGGCAAAGTCCTTGTTAACCGGCAGCCCGCGCGTGGGTCGGTAGCCCATGCGTGGGTGCGAAAACGGCCACGCCAGCATACGGCCCCGTGGCGGAATTGGCAGACGCAGCTAGACCGACAGGGAGCTTAGTGTTCCGTGTCGCATCCCGTGGGCCAGTGGTACGGGGTGCATCAGGGCGCACTGGCGTGCAGGTTCGAATCCTGCCGGGGCCATTGACACCAACGGGCAACAGCCCGACAACCGCCCACAGGGGCAAGGAGAAAGAGATGCCCGTCTATCAAGTGACATTCTACGACAAGTATCAGCCTGCCGACGGCGAGCGAGAGGAGCGAGAGTTCATTCAGGCTGACCCCTTGAACGTCCTCGCTGGCGATGCGGAAGAGGCGATCCAGAAAGTCCGGACCTCGTGCGTCGGCCACATCAGCGAAGGCAATCTCGATGGCGAGCCCTACAAGGAACGGTGTATCGAGGTTCGGATCACCGGCGTTGTCGAACTCTGCTGCATCGACATTGACCACTGAAGCAACCCCCGTCCCGTCGCGCTTAACTGGGCGGCGGGGCAGTAGGAGAACGACATGAAGAAACTGGCAGAGAGACTGAGAGTGGGAGCGGACGGGGCGACGGAAGAGGCGGCAAAGTTCTTCGACAACGTGCCCGAGCCGCCGGATGGGTATGAGCTCACGGGGGAGTATCGCAATCCGGGCGAATCTTTCTTCTTGCACGACGGCGGGGTAACAAAACGAAAGACCTCCTTTTGCGCCGAGTACCCCATCCTCCGCCCCATCCTCCGCCCCATCCCCCCGACCTTCGCGGTCGGGAGCTATGTGGAGGGCGACGACACCGTGTATCTCGTCATTACCCGGGACGAGTATCTGGAAAAGTGGACGGAGCAGAACGCCGAAAGCGCTGTGTGGTTCATGCGTAGTGCAGACGGCAAGATATGGAAATGCACTCCAGAATTTGAGCATCTCTACAAGCCCTGGCTCCCCAAGAAGGGCGAAGAGGTGTGGGTGGATGGGGAAGACCTCTTCGGTTCGCCCCATCAATGGCCCGGTGTCATCAAAGATACACCAGAGTCAATGGGCGGCGGTTCTGCTTCAGAACAAGGCAAGGACAACTGGGAGGCCGAGAGGACAGACGGTTCTGTCTGGAATTACTTCTGCCTTGGCTCCCTTGCCCCGCTCGCCTTCGCGCCCAAGGAAGAGCCCAAGCCCGACCTGCGCGCCATGTTCGCAAAGATCATCGAGAACTGGCCAGGGACGAATAAGGTCTTGTCCGAACTCGTCGCTGCGGCCAAGCAGGAGCGCGACCGTGGAACGGACTGACCCGCCCAAGCCAGGGATCTACTACGACGTGCCGTTCGAGGAGTACGCGGCCTGGGACGCCTTCCACCAGTCGATGATCGGCGCGCTCCTCAAGAGCCCGCTGCACATGCGGGAGCAGGAGGACAACCCCAAGGAGCCCACGGTCCCAATGATAAGGGGCTCGGCGCTCGACTGCCTGCTGTCCCGGCCAGGCGACTATTGGAAAGAGTTTGCCGATGCTCCTGCCACCTACACCAAGCAGATCACCAAGGGCCGCGGCGACAAGAAGGTGACGGTCGGCGTCGAGTGCGCGTGGAACCTCAACTCCCATACCTGCCAGGCCGTCAAGGCTGACTGGGAAGCGCGAGGCGTCACGTTGCTGACTTACTCAGAGAGCCTGAAGGTGCGGGCGATGCAGAAGAACGTCCTCGCGCACCCCGAGGCCGCGAAGATCATCGCCAACTCACGCAAGCAGGTGGCTGTCGTCTGGATCGACTGTACCTACAGAATCACCTGCAAGGGGGTGCTGGACTTCCTCGAAGACGGGGCGATCACGGATCTCAAGTGCACTGTCAACGCGAGCCTCGCGGGCTTCCCGAGGCAGATGGACACCTTCGGCGTTCACACACAGGGGGCGATGTACTCCGATGGCGTGCGGGAGTTGAACGGCGGTCTTCAACTGCCTGTGAACATCATCGCTGCGGAGAACGAAGCGCCCTACGCCGTGGCGGTCTACAACATCGGCGAGGATTCGCTGCTCGCTGGCCGGTTCATCTACAAGCGAGCGATGCAGAGGTACAAGGACTGTCTCGAATCCGGCGAGTGGCCGGGCTACAGCCAGTTCATCGAGCCCATCGACATTCCAGCCTATTCTCTGAAGCGGGAGATCAGTGATGAGTCGATCAACGAGTGGTAACGGTTCTATCGAGAACCCAGCCGAGGTCATCGAGGTGGAACCGACCGACACAACCGAGACGCCACTGGTGAACAGACAGAGCGGCCTTGCAGTCCTCAAGACACCGGAGGACATGCGGGCGGCGATGGAGGTCAGCGCGTCGCGGCTCAAGGTGGCGCACGACTTCGTGGACCGAGAGTTCGTGAAGGGCATCGACTTCGGCAAGGCCGACCCTCGCTCGGATAAGGATTCACTGCTAAAGCCTGGGGCCGAGAAGTTGTGTAAGCTGTTCGGGACGCATGCGCGGTGGCGAGAGGACCTTGCGACGTGGAAGATGTTGGGGGAGCCCGCTGGTTCAGCCTGCTACATCTGCGAAATCGTCTCCAATGCTACCGGCGAGATTGTCGGGGAGGGCGGCGGTGTTGGAGAAGTCGGTCAGCAGGGCCGCGACCGGAACAAGGCCGTCAAAATCGGCAGGAAACGGGCGCTGGTGGATGCAGCCTTAGGCACGTTCGCCTTGTCCGAGCGGTTCACACAGGACCAAGGTGGGGGAGGCGGAAAGACGCTGCTCGCAGAGGGCAAGGACCTCCTGAACGAGACATTGTCTCAAGCGAGGACCGGGCTGGACTCTGAGCTTCCCGACCACGAGTTCCTGAAGCAGATCCTCAAGAGCGAGCTTCATAAGGGACATATCGCTACCGTCGGCGAGCTTCGGCACATCAACAAGGTGCTGTTCGAGGAAGAGCTGTACGACCTAGGGACCGGGAAGAAGAAGCGCAAGGCGAAGAAGAAGGCCAAAGCCAAGCCGCCGGAGGGTGTCGATGTCGAGATGGTTCTGAAGTTCCGGCAGCGCGTGCTGGCAAAACGCAGGAAGCTTGAGTCCTCGTTGGGTGACGAAATGTTCATCAGCGCGGTTATCCAATCGGAGTTCGGCAAGGAAACATGGAAGCTCGACTATCTGCCTCGCGTACAGTTCGATACGATGGGCAAAGCGCTGGCGGATGGCAAGTACGACTGGATCACTGGCGATCTCATCCCTGACTCGGTGGGGAAGGAGTGAATCATGGCGAAGAACTTACTGAAAGAGATGATGGCCGCATACGGTCGCGCCGAGGAACTGGACAAGAAGGTGTGCTGCGAGTTTCCGGCCCCGGGCGCGTTACCCAAGGTCGGTGCCCGACCGCTTCGATGTAGCGTAAATGATGATGGGGACTCGCTGGTTTTGGAGCGGTATGCCGGCGAACTCGTTCTTGAATACAAAGAAGTCATCTGGTTCCGCGACCACCTGAACCGCATCACGGGGAAGGAGTAGGGCGATGAAGTGGTATATCCGGTTCGTTGCCGGCCTCTTTCTGACAATCGTATCGGTGGCGGTCTTGGCGTACTGCGCCGGAGCATATGACGTTGTCGTGTCCCTCCCGAGACATTCAACAGGCGCGGTTCCCCCCGTCCGCGCCACGGGCGAGGGTAGCGTCTCACTCACCGCTGCCCCGCCCGACATTTCCAATCCTCACCGCAAGCTCTTCGACGCCATCGCCGCGGTCGAATCGGCTGGAAGGGCAATGGCGATCGGCGACGAAGGGCGCGCACTTGGTCCGTATCAGATCACGGAGCCTTACTGGCGCGACGGCTGCGAGGCCGGTGGCGTCACTTGGGACTACCATGCCGGAGTCTGGGACCGGGCCAAGTGCGAATATATCATGTTCAGCTATTGGGCCCGCCACGGCGCACTCACGGATGAGCAACGTGCACGGATGCACTGTGGCGGGCCGGATGGCCCTTTGCAGGATTCCACGATTCCCTACTGGCAGCGCGTCGAGGCACTGATGGAGACGATGCCGTGAACGAGAAGAGGTGTTCGCAGCAAGTACGCGTCAAGGGGCTCGGGTGGCCCACTTACCAAACATGCGCTAGGACTGGTGTTGTGCTTGAGGACGGGAAG
>SDBV01013690.1_pt1 | contig 10282 bp, 17 predicted proteins | sample 2277081 | NCBI WGS metagenome assembly SDBV01 (sample SAMN10402039, study PRJNA504765) | marine sediment metagenome | isolation source: marine sediment core GS10_PC15, 223 cmbsf | place: Arctic Ocean: Southern Knipovich Ridge | collected 2010 | reverse complement strand
ACTTAGGAGTACTGATGAATAACTGGATTACGTTTATAGGGGAGGGGAGAAGTGGGCATACAATTGTTTCTGCTATATTGGATTCGCATCCTAATGTCCGTCTCGCAGAGGAACAAAAGCTCATCACCAAGTGGACGCGGGACGGATGGTCACGGGATACAATTATTGACGCCGTCAAGAACTGCGGGCACGGGAAGGAGCGGAAGCCGAAGGCTTTACCAGGGTCGCTGACGTGGGAAGAGCCGCTGCTGGCGATAGGAGACAAGTGCGGCTGGGACGCTGTGAACCTCACTAGAAAGCACGGAGAGAGCATTGACGTCTTAGATAGGTTCAGCGAACATATGTTGATGCCAGTTAAGATGATCCACACGATCCGGAATCCGTACGACAACATTACCGCCTACCTTGACAGCCCCAAGTCCAACCGGATCTGGCGAGATGAGGACACGCTGCATCGTATGTGTATTCGACGGTACGCGAGGTTCTACAGCGCAGCGATCAAGCTGTTGGAGGTCTACCCCAGGTTTGACCTCTACAACGAGGAGTTGATCGAGAGTCCAGAGCGTACGTTGACGAAGCTGTGCGTGTTCCTTGACCTCCCTGTTGTGGAACCTTGGCTGACCAATGCAACAAACGCAGTATACAAGAAGCCGAACGAGAGATCCAAGAGGAGAGAGTGGCCTGCTGCATGGGAAGAGCAGATGCCATGGCGCATCATAGAGAAGTATGCTTTCTTTGAGCGATACAAGCAAGTAACAGGAGAGGTTGGAAATGAGCGCACTTATCAAAATACGTGACGATGACGTGTTGCTGAGTTCTAGCAGCAAGGGAGATGAATTTACGAAGTTTAAAATGGTGCATGAATGGATACGAGAATGCCCAGATACTTTAATCCACGTACCCACCATCCTAGTGACAGAAATCCAGCAGTTCCCGAAGTGCATCGAGTACATACGCGAAGAGACAGCAGAGGGACGTATGGCCCCTGAAATCCATGGACTGAAGCACCATGACTATGCGGCTCTCACTTCAGCAGAGATCATTCTAGAATTGGATGAGTGCCAGGAGTGGATCTATAAGAACCTCGGTTGCACTCCTCACAAGTTTTACTCACCATGGGGCGCTGGAGCGGATGAGCGAGGCGCACACATTAAAGGAGCCGCAAAGTCACTGGGTCTTGAGTTGGTTACGTGTGAGAATATTCACAAGATGGATGGGCGCTACGGGGTAATTCGGGCGCTGATGGATGGTAAAGATATTAGCTACCTTGAGGGTGATGAGATCTTCCTACACTGGTGGCAGAACGTGACTCGCCTCAAAAGGATCATAGAGGTCATCAAGTTTGGCTCTTGGGAGTCGGCCAAGGCGGCGAACAAGAAGTTGTTCAAGGAGGAAGCATGAGTTACGAGAAGTATATTAGAGACTTATTGGACCGAAGGGTCAAATCCTGGCAGGACCGAGCCGCCTACATAAATGCAAAGTGGGGACCGAAGCGCCTAGGTGTAGACAACCCAGGCAACAGAGCAGATCGTGCGTTCCTCGAAGAATACGCCGTAGGCTTGGGTGTTGACATTTGCTGTGGTGACTTTCTTTTAGGTGACGAATCCATTGGCGTTGACATCCGAAGAACGGTGCTCGGTGCTGACTATCACTACAGCGGGGATGACCTGGCTTTCTCTAAGACAAACGAGTTGGACTACGTTCTTACCAATTACATTGAGGCTATGCCCAATGTGATTAAAGCACTCAATGAATGGTTCCGTGCTTTGAGAGCAGGTGGTACAATGGCTATCGTTTGTAGAAATGCAGATGTATACCCAGGACCTGAAGGTGCTCTAAAGAACCGACATAGAGTACACACTTTCAGTAAGGTGACGTTGTCTCATTATTTAGGCCGGGTTGGGTTCGAAGATATTAACATCAAGGAGACAGAACACCAAACGCTGCATGTGACAGCAAAGAAGCCAACATGATTAAGATTGTAGAATCAGAGGTCACATCATTCGATACCAGCAAATGGGCTGATATGGTAATAGGGCCTGCCCGGAGGAGGTTCTTGACTCCAACAGGTGAGCATTACCGTCTTCTGATTCATCTCGCGCATAAGATCTCAGATGGTGTATTTTACGACGTAGGAACGCTTGATGGGGCGTCTGCGATAGCGTTGGGGTCGAACCTTAGTAATCTTGTTACATCTTGGGACATCAGCGAGGTTTCTAGAAAGACCGCAGGGTATGCTTACCCTAACGTACCTGGGATGGACAACATCGAGTTTCGTACCAAGAGTATCTTCGATGAGCCTGCGTGGATTTATGACGTAGCAGACATCATCTGTTTGGATATAACTCCACACGATGGGATTAAAGAACGTCTGTTCATGGAAGTATTAGAGAAATCGAATTTTAAAGGACTTCTGATTTGTGACGATATACGTAACCGACGCTTCCCTAATTTGTCAAAGTGGTGGGATGAGATTAACCATCCTAAATGGATTATCCCGTATGCTCACTGTAGTGGTACTGGTATAGTTTCATATGGAGATGAGACCATCGTCAAAGGGTACCCAACTGTTTCTCACGGCATCAAAGGTCACTTGTCTAGAGTCGAAGCAAACTGGCTTAACGAGATGCCAGCACGGATTGGAGACGGATTATATGGTGAGTTGGGCACCTACAGAGGAAGGTCTGCGGCCTGTATAGCAGGCGGCATACAGACCAGTGGTATAAAAGCACACCTCATTACAGTAGACTCTTACGATGGTAGAAGTATGACTTCAGGAAGACCACACTCAATGGAGGATACAGTTGCCTGTTTCAAGGAAAAGGGGATCAGCGAGTATGTCGCTTTCATGAAAGGGCTGACGGTCCCTATGGCTGATAAGTGTAGATCTCAAAGATTTGACTTCCTCTTCATAGATGCCGACCACTCATACGAAGGGTGTAAGGCTGACTTTGTGGCGTGGAGCCCTTTGGTTAGGTCTGGCGGGGAGATCGCATTCCACGATGCCAACTTAGATTCAGTACTTCAGGTAGTAAAAGAGAGCGGGTGGAAGTGGTACAAGGTAGACACAATCGCGGTGGTAATAAAGCCATGAACCGAACGATAATATCATATCCCAGCAGCGGTAGAACGTGGCTTCGTGTTGTCATAGGTAAGCTATACAGCATTCAGAACGGCACTTCAGATAAAGACTTGTTCAGGACCCCAGGATACAACTTCTTTCACATACTACCCCCGGAAGGACTCACGGGAAGGAACTTGTTTCTTCTGAGGGACCCTAAGGACGTTTTGAAGTCTAGCTACTATGAGTACAAATACCGCCTGAAGAGAGGCGCAGATGATATTGGAACGTTTTCTGAGTTCCTTAGGGGCCCGGCGGGTGCTTCTCAGATAACGCGACGTTATAACAACTGGCACGATGTGTGGAAAAAGGATAGTATCTCCGGGGTGGAGTTTTATGAAGACATAGTCGCAGACCCAATAGGTGAGTTCTCTGACCTACTTGACTGGTTCGGGCAGGAGTATGAACCAATGGAGCTAGCCGAAGCTGTCAAGTTTGCAGAGTTTGAAAACCTACGTAGGCTTTCTAAAGAGCAGTACTTCAACTCAACGTATTTGAACGCCGAAGCCCCTAATGACCCTAGAACATACAAGTTCCGAGTAGGGAAAGTCGGGGAAGGAAACGCATTCATCCCAGAAAAAGACATGGAGTACGTTGAGAAGACGTTCAGCAAGATCAAATAGAGTAGGTGCCGTGGGTGACGGGAAGATCCTAATTATGGGTGTTGGGGGTTGTGGGTCTGGTTTCCTGTGGAAGCTACTTGATGATTGTGGTCTTGAGACTTTTGGTATCAATGAGTGGATGCGGCATAGCGGCATCAGGCAGGCAGTAAAGGAAGGTGTTCATGCTGAATTTAAGTCTCCCAAAGTCATTAAACATCTTGGAGGGTTTCTTACCAATCTGAACTATCATATTGACCAACACAATTGGGAAGTCGAACACATTTTCTTTGCCGTGGCGTCTCTTAGTATGCAGATGCAGAGTTTTAGAGAGCGTACCCGCCGAGGCCCTTTTGATTACGACACCTATCTCGATAAGTATAGGCATCAGCTAGGCATGGGCCTGATCCAACTAATCGAAAGAGACCATCCCTTCAGCCTCATTGAGTGCCCTCGTTCTTTATCAGATTCTAAGTACTGCTACAACAAATTGAAGATCGTCCTGCCAGATACATCGTATGAAGAGTTCGCTGAAATCCATAAAGCTAGAGTGAACCCTGTGCGGTTGAAGAATAGGATAAAGGGTTTGGAGGAACAGCATGACTAAGCTGATCGGGGTGATGTGTGTACGAGATGAAGCGGATTTACTTCCTGAGGTCTACCCTCATATTAAGGAACTGGTGGATGAAGTTTACGTCTATGACGATGGCTCTACGGACGACACTTGGGAGCTGGTGAAGGACGCAGACTATGCCATTCGGCGGGAGGACGACACTAACCGCCTTAGTATCCCGCGACCCAACTATCATCCCCTCCTAGAGAAGATCAAGGAGAATCACGACATAGAGGAAGAGGATGTTTGGGCGATCATCACGATGGGTGATCGGTTTTTCCTGAACAAGACACCTCGCCAGATTGTGAAGGAGGCAGGAGATTACGTGTCGGTACAGGGGATCCAGTTGGATTTCTTGCGGCACCGCAGGGACCCTTGGACGGAAGAGAATGATGGGTTCCCAAACTACTCACAGAGTCTACGTGAGCTTTGTCGAGCGGTGCGGGTAGATGAACGATGCACGGTGGCCTACAAGGTGACGAATGAGACCACCTATCAGCGGGCCAGATACCCCTGGCCTAAAGGAGCGGGCACGCCACAGTATTCAGATCTCGGGGATAAAATCTCATTGGACATGCCTTATCTCGAACATCAAGGAAGACGCTCACCCAAAGCAGCGCAGTGGCGGTATAACACAGGGAGCCGCCCTGTCGGGAGGAAGTACCAGCATTGGGACTTCAGCACGTTCGAGTCTTCTATGAAGAGTATGCGCCGCTTCTATGAACCGTATAGAGCCTACCCGTGGAGGGGGCTAGAGTCGTTGGACATGATCGTTGAATGGTTCAATACCGAGGGGTTGCTGGAGGCTCCAAATAGAAGGTGGTTTTTTAAAGGGATGGAAGCAGTGTGGCCTGACTTGCCGCCTAGGACTGATATATGAGTACCGATCATTGTAGTCTGACAGGGGTCCATGAAGTAGGTCGCGGAACTTATGGTGAACCTGTTGTGAGGCACTGGAAAGAGAAACCTCCTGCTAAGCTACGTGTGGGCGCATACTGTTCCTTCGCAACAGGAGTAACCATTTTCCTGGGTGGGGAACACAACACACACTGGATCTCTACCTATCCGTTCTGTTCTATGCTGCACGCTAAAAGCAAAGGCCACCCTAAGACCAAAGGCGATGTCGTTATCGGGAATGACGTGTGGATTGGTAGCGGTGCAACCATCATGTCAGGGGTTACGATTGGAGATGGTGCTGTAATTGGGGCTGAGGCTGTTGTAGCTAAGGACGTAGCTCCTTACGCCATAGTGGTCGGCAACCCTGCGTGTGAGATACGTAAACGGTTTAATGATGATACTATTGTGTATCTCCTAGACCTGAAGTGGTGGGACTGGGACGAGGAAAAGGTGCTGGGGGCTGCTGATATATTCATGTCAGACAACTTCGACAAACTGAAGGAGTACGCAAATGGGTAAGATCTTCGGCATAGGCTTGTCCCGCACAGCGACCAAAGGGCTATCTACGGCTCTCAACAGCCTTGGAATCAAAACGATCCACTATCCTGAAGAATACGACACGCTCAAGTTGTTGTCGAACGGGGTCTTCAAGCTGCCTATATTAGAAGAGTATGATGCCATCACAGACATCCAAACGGTTCCGTTCTACCCCCAGCTAGACGAGGAGTACCCAAATAGTAAGTTCATCTTCACTGTGCGTGACATTGACTCGTGGCTGGAATCTACTAAGAAACATTTCAAAGGGGTAGAGCGCGAGGAACGCTTGGTGAGGGACATTAAGTACTCTGAGGTTTACTGGATGCGGTCTGCGGTGTACGGGACGTTGGTATGGGATCGTAGTGTGTTCCGGCAACGTTATTACACTCACCATACAGCGGTCATGGACTACTTCGAAGGCAGAGACAATTTGTTGGTGCTGGATATCTGTGCTGGGGACGGGTGGAATAAGCTGTGCCCCTTCCTTGGTGTGGATACTCCTAATAGTAGGTTCCCGGATAACATAACCGCCGAGCGCCTCGTCAAGAGAGCTTGGAGAAACAGAAGCAAATGAAACACTATCTTATCACACCGTGGAATACTGACAATCTCGACCCGGAGTGGTTGGACGAGAGGCATATCCTGTATGAGAAGTACTGTCTTCCATCTGTTCTCTCACAAGATAACGAGGACTTTGAGTGGCTCCTGATAGTAGACTCCCGAACTCCAAAGCAATACAAGAGTAGATTGGAATCCTATCCAGCTACGATAATCTATCATGACTTCGGGACTACTGAGTGGAAGTTCGACTTGGAAGGCAAGGGTAGAGGGCACCGTGCTGTCAACCTCGAATACAGCGTGGCTGAGCCTCTACGAAACTACATAGGTACACCAGACACAGACTACGTGATTACATCTAGGCTGGATAGTGATGATGCCATTAGCGTTGACCACATTGCCAAAATACAGAGACATGCCAAACAACGCGGGCATAGAAAACAGAGATTCTGGGTGAATCTTGTCAGAGGTATGAAGCTGAATAAAGGAAACGTGTACCCGATCAACCGACAGAGTAATCCTTTCATCTCGTTTGTGGAGCCGCCGTACGATTTGTTGACTACCTATCAAGTCTCACACGTAGAGGCGGTGTGTACAGGACATCATATCGAGCAAGTACGAGAAGGAAGCCCTACTTGGTTACAAGTAATACACGGCGGAAACCTGTGCAACAGGCTGATGAGGTTTCGTGGTGAAAGACCTTTCTTAACGGTGAGCGACTGCTTCAAAGTAAAAGGCCCCGGATCGTAACCCGAGGCCCTCCCTTCCCAAGGGCGTTTTAACCTTAGTCGATCTCCCCCTCCGACAAGAACCCTGGGTCGCCTACAGCTCTAGGCGACGGCCGGAGTCGTTTCGCGTCAACGGATATCCCAAGCGCCGACGTAATCGTCACCACCAGTTGATCCACTGTATTGAAGCTGAACTTGATCGATCCACCTGGACCGTTCGATCTACTCACGATCAGCGAACCATCCTCAAAGAACTGAACCACGAATTGCTCGTAGTCGATTTGAGGCGGTAGATTAGGAATCTCCTGCATCGCGCCTGCAAAACTGATGGCGCTCCTCAAGCTTTCTGCTTCAGCAGGTGCAATCGTGAGGCCCTCAATGGTGATGACCTCCGAGTCTGCTGTTACCTTGAAGTCAGCCATTACTCTCCTCCTTTTCCTTAGTAAGTATCTCTGGAAGCTCCCCGCCCACTTCAAGACTGTTTTCTTCATTGTATGAGTCAACCACTGTTTGTGCCATTGCCTGAAACCCTTCGGGGTTTTCACGGAACTCATGCGCCATGATGACCTTCGTATCGTGCTTCTTCCCAGCAGTTACTTTATCGTAATGTTTATCTTCTTGATGCACCCCATCTACAGGTGGGTTAGGAATGCGGTTATCGTCAGAACTTTTCCAACAACCCTCATTCGTCACCCTAGGGTCTTTCAGTGCTTGACGTTGCTTATTCCTCATTAGATGCTCTCCGTACTTTCAGCCGGTGCGGCCAGCTTATCGTGCTTCTCCTTAATCTCCGGATGCTCAGAAAGGAACATATTCAGAGCCGTCTTGGAAGGAAACTGCCGAGGCGGGTTGGTCACTAGACAACTCCGCTCCGGATCCAACGCATGACTGACAGAACCCTTGGCTTTGTCTGTGCTCACCAGCTTTTCAAGGATTGCGATCCGAGCCTGCACCTTGTCTACCTTCTTCTGCATGTTGTTATACCCAGCTTGATCCATCAGCTCCTGCAGCACATCGTCGTCAACACTGACGCCTTGCTGCGTGCGGGACCTCTTGAGGCCCTCAAGGAAGGTACGGATACGATCCTTGCGCTCTGCCGCAAACGCCTTCAGGGTTTCAAGAGCATGGAAGTCGAAGCTCAGATTCGAGTCCTGAAGGAACACGCCTTCAAAGTCCAGAATCTTCTGGGTCTCTTCTGACCACGGCTTGCCGTGGCGGAAGTCGTCCAATGGCTGCATTGCGATGTTGTCCTGGCCATCGGCGGGGATATCAATGAAGATACCCTTTTGGTACGCGATGCTCACGTCAAACGGGGTCGGGTTGATCAGATTTGCAACTACTGCCATTTCATTTCTCCTTTATTTTAGTTATAGTAAACCTTGAGTACCGATGATCTCCTGTATGCCCATGCTTCAATGTACAACGGTGCATGGGTTTAAGGTAGTGGTAGCACATACCTTCAGGACCGGGCGGACTACCTTTCTTACCAAAGTGAATAACTTGAGCACCCACCATCATTTCTCCTTCTTTTGTCTACCTTGTGATCTCAGCTTTATACCCTCCTCCACCAGCAATATCCTGATGGTGCTCGCTGAGGTATCGAACCATTCTGCTACTTCCTTCAGAGACCCGCCTCCTTGGTAGGCCCCGATGATATTGTCCTTGAGCTGTAGTAACTGTCGCTTCTTGTTGCTGATTCGTCTACTCATTTCCTCCTCCTACTTAATTATAGGAAATCTTCACTTAAAGTGCAACTTTTCCTGAATGTTTAATCTTTAACTTCGAATGCGGGATCCGGGAGGTTGTTATCTACCTCGACTTTCTCAATCTTCCGTTCAGCCTCTAGGGTATCTAAAGCCTCCCGCTCTCTTCTTATTGCTCTTTCTTCTGCTATTGCTACTTCCGCTTCTGCTGATGCGCGGCGGGTAGCATCATCTTCCTTCGCCTTAAGGCCCTTTACCAGGGCTCCTAGCTGGTCCTTCACCGTATTGCCTACCGCGAACCCAACTGCGGTGGCGATCTTCGTCTCGATGACATCGGCCAGCTTTAAGGAAAGGGCTTCGATCCGCTCCACCTGCTTGGGCTCCATGGCGATCCGAACGGTTCGGAATAGATCATACATTATGTCCTTGATAGCTACGTCGAACGCCTTGGGCACTGGCTTTGATGCAGCAGCCTTATCTGGTGTGAAGATGGCCTGAGACTGTCCTCTGAAGAAGTCCGCGGTTGCGGCCCCGAAATCCTGAGCAGCCAGCTCTAGGAACTGGTCGAGGTTCTTCTTGGTGGGGTTTTCCTTGAGAACTTCCAGCCGGTGCATCACCGGGGCTGAGTTCTTTCCTAATTCAAAATGCAGAGTCCCCGGGCGGTGTTGTCCTTCCCCACTGCACATATTAGCTATCTCCTGATCAATATTTGCCAGGAATTGGACTAATCGGTCTCTGTTGACGGTCTCGCTCATCTTGTTTCTCCCTTTTGAGTTGCTTCTTTAGTTTCTTGCCGCAGCGGTAACAAACCAGCTTCTGGTCTACAACCGTAAGGCCATCCATTACGCCACAAATCTCACACAAATCGTTATCCTTGTGGTTTTGCATCTTGCTTCCTTATAGAATACGCGTCTCTGACGGTCTGTCGTTCTTCTCTTGCTTTATTTAGCCGTGAGGTAGTCCTGATTCTATGGCAATTAGAACATACGATCTCACAGCCAACAATCTCAGCTTCAAGTTTTTTGATGATCTCTGTAGTTACTTGGGTAGTCCCTTTGTACATACAGACATTAAACGACTTATCGATTCCTTCATTGTGATCGAAATCCATGCATTCCCAAGGGAAGCTAACCCTACAGTCTGTGCAGGGTATACCCCCGTATTTTGCTTTGAGGTACCCTCTAGTCTGTTTAGACTTCTTTTCATATCTCTTGTCAGATGCACAGTTTTTACACCAACAGAATAAACCGTCTAAATTACCCTTATTGGGGCTGAACTCTGATGAAAGCTTAGTAATACCACAGCTAGAACAGAACTTTTCCTTTGGAATGACTATGTTCTTTCGACGACCTAGCCGTTTTGAGTATCCTTGCATATACTTGTTGTGGCACTCCTTACAAGACGAGTACTTACGGCGTTTTGAGTTATCGTCATGATACTCACTTATCGGCTTTTTTATCTTGCATTTCGTACAGATCTTCGTATCAGGCATCCAAGAATCCCATGTCTAGAGTCTCTCCCGCAGC
>SDBV01013689.1_pt1 | contig 10283 bp, 21 predicted proteins | sample 2277081 | NCBI WGS metagenome assembly SDBV01 (sample SAMN10402039, study PRJNA504765) | marine sediment metagenome | isolation source: marine sediment core GS10_PC15, 223 cmbsf | place: Arctic Ocean: Southern Knipovich Ridge | collected 2010 | reverse complement strand
TATGAGTACTCATATATATGAACCAAACACTGTACAATTACCTGCAGGCTGACCAACCCAACAGTAAAACCATAATCAGTCAGCTAAGTGAGTACTCGGTTATATGAGTACTCATAGGGTTGGTCAGTTAGGTTCAATCTGACTATGTTTGTTTTTTAGGTGGGTTGGTCAGTAAAACGAAACTTGTGACAGACTGAATGTCTTGATGGTTTGTTTTTGATTGTCAAGTCATCAGTTCATGTTTATGAGTGTTGGTGTTCTTCTTCTCTTCTTTTGACTGTTTAATTTTCCGTTACCTGAGTACGCCTTCGTCGGGAAATCTTCTCTTATCTGAGAAGAAGAAGGGATGATGATTAGATGATTGGTCCTATCCTCTTCAATTCTTCTTCTCCAGCGGTATTGCTGACTGTTTTATTAACGTTACTAAACCATCTAGTGATTACTCAGTTATATGAGTACTCAACATGAACCAAATACCGTAGTCCCATAGTATTGCCAGTGCGGCGGCCACAATCAGTCAATTTATTATCAGTCAATGCTCTTAACATACTCTTAACATATAGGCTTAAGACTCAAAACAGTCGGTTAGGCTTAAGACTCAAAACAGTCGGTTTTCATTTTGCCAAACGTGTAGTGGTATTTTCAAATTATAGTCAACTTAATGATAGTCAGCCCATTGATAGTCAACAAACGAAACTTGTGGCTGATTGAATGCTTATTTTGGTGGTTGGTGAAAAGTAGTCATCAGTTCTTGTTATTGACATGGCTTACTCTTCATCTTGACTGGTGTAGGTGATAGGGAACGTCTATTCTTCTTCTCGGTTTACAAATGCACGGATTGAGTTGCATGGACTGAGTTGCACGGACTGAGTTGCAAGGTGCGGTATTATGCCACATGTAGATTACCCCAAATAAAGTCTAGAGCTTATTAGCCGTGGGGATGCACATGCCGGTGTGCTAGGCTAGGTACACTGTACAAGTAACTGTATAGGGGTATTGAACGATGTGTAAAAGGAAAGAGCGGCCAGCCGCAATGACTTCTGTCTATATCAAAGGACGGCACAATCTTGATAAAGCCTCCAGTGAAATGGACAAATCATTGCAGGTTAGACGCAACATACTGGGCGGCAGGTACGGCGGAATGATTATGGTGTGGCCGAAAGACAAAAGGAGACTTACCAGCCTGCTAACAAGGCTGGGGATTGTCTTTGAGGACAAGGCCATCAAGGTTGAGATCGAGGACAGGACCAGTGGATGAGCTAGGCCCGCAGAAGGTGCTGACCATGGTGTATTCCATAGTCTGTACGTGGTGCAAAGCATCAGTGTTCGTCGTCCTTGCATGGCAGCTTCTGTCACACCTTCAAGATTGAAACCTGTGGTACTTTAAATGCGGCGCGGACCACCGCCATACAAACAGTCATCTACTCCTCCTCTAATCGAAACTCGTGGCACTCTGAATACGCATCCCTGGCGCTATGTGTATAGGTTCATCAACTCCTCCTCTGTTCTTCTTCTCCCTGGCCTTCTGACCGACTGCGTCTGGCATGCAAGATCCATGCCAACCCGTGCCACGTGCAAAATCCATGCCAACTTTAACCTGGCGTTGCAGGCGTACCACACTAGGCAAAAAAACAAGATAAGAGCAAAATAACACACAATTAGTTTACCAGGCGTGCTATACCTGTACTGCGGCAAACCCGCCGCCAAAAGCAACCAACAACCATAAAGGGTATATACGTTATGGAAAGCAACCAAAAAGAAAAGCCTACCACTGTAGCAATAATGGGGCACACGTACCCTCTGCCGCCAGGTTGCGCCGTGCTACACGGCCACATGGCCGCCGCCCTAGTGGCGCGGCCAGGCACAAAGGTATGGCAGGCCTTGGCGCTGTACTTCAAGGCCAAGGGTGCTCCGCAGGCAACGGTGGTTGCCGCCGGGCAATGCGTTAGTAAGCTCAACGTGCTGCGTATGCTGGCCGTGCAGGGTCTGGTTGCAGTTACCAAAACGCCGGGCAAGGTACCGGGCGGGGCAACCGCCATTTGGTACAAAGCCAAGCTCACCAAAGCCGGGCTGGCGAAGTACCGCCGCCACATGGCCGCACACAACGCCTTTGTCAAGGCGGGCCAAGCCACAATGTAACTAATAACCATTTGCAACCAATTGGGGCAGGGTAAAACCTGCCCCTTTTTTTGTACTTTGCCTTATGGGTTTGGCCTTATGGGTTTGTCAGTAAATGCCAACAGTCAGTTTTTACCGACTGAAAATAAGCTCCTAAGCAACTGCAAACCATTTGCAATTGAAACTTGTGGGATAGAGAACAGAGGGGGCGGGGTTGTGATACGCAGCACCCTACCCCCTATAGTAGCACGGGACCCCCGCTGGCAAAACGCACCGGATTCTATGAGGTACATCATAAATGCTTTGTCAAGGATAAACCAAGGCATAGCTGACTGATAGTAGCCTTGGTGTTATATGCCATTGCCGTTTTCGCTAACACAATGGTTTCATTACAAATATTTTTTAGGAGGATGGTGTTTTACATACCTTCTAGGCATGCAAGCTGTGTCATATAATATTTTGTAAGGCTGACTGATTATGGTTTTACCCACACTATTACGTTTTTTTCGGTTATGGTTTTGTTATCATTGTATTTTCTTGTAGGGCTGTTGTTAGTACAAAAATTTTATATCAAAATTTACATCAACTGTTATCTGTTTGATATGTCAAAAGGCATTTGGTAAAATTAACCTGTTAAAGCAATAAAGGGATTACTAAGTTGATGGAAATTACAACTAGGGACAAGTTTTTGATTGCTGCATTTAATCGCGCTGTTCTGGAATGCACAGTGATTCAAATTTCGCTCCATAATGTAAAAGGATTAGGAATTGAACAACGCGTCATGTTTACCAATATTGAACATTTTGATGATGGTCAACCAGGTGTTAAGGTTATTCTAGAACCGCTTTTGTACAACAAGGATCATTCTTGGGATGAGCATGCGGATGTGGTGAAAAAGGTAAACACGTGAGACTTAAAATTTCATGCTTCTGGCTTGTGGGTTCAAATCCCACCATCCGCACCATTTTTGTATATTGATGGATCAAGAACCTGTGACTGAGCACAAACTCTATTTTACCTATAACTACTGTGATGAGCATGGTGCTTACATTGGTGTCATAACCCAAGGTCATTTACAGTTCGGGGATGAGAAGATAAGAATACTTGATGTTGAGAAGGCTAAGACCAAAAGAGAAATTATAGCATGGGGTGAGTATGCCATGGCTGAGAGGCCATGGGTATTGAGGAGTTGATGATGAAAGAAACACTCAAAGAGCCACTTATTTGTCAAACCCGTTTTGGTAAATTCAAATATGTCATTTCTGCTGTACTCATATCACTTTTGATGGTTTTGATCGTGATAGGGTCGGTTCGTAATGCTCATGCATGGTCATTTACGACATATCAAGACCCTTTTGATGACTCCGTCTCACAAATTGCACACGGTTTTGGTGCTAAAGTAAAGGATGCAAAGGGAGCTTTCTCTGTTATAGTTAGATGTGGTGATTATCTAAGGGTGTATATCATGCCCTTTGACCTATTTTTTCATTTTGGTTTAACTGTTGATGTTAAATACCGTTTTGATCAATCTGATTTTGAACAGGATACATGGCTTTGGTTAGGTGATAGCGCGAGTATAAAGCCTTTTGAGAGTGCTGTGGAATTTGCATGGCGTTTGATAAGGCATGACAGGCTCGTCATTCAATTAGAGGATGGATTGGTTTATGGGATTGATCTGAAGTACGCTCAGGAACCAGTAGGAAAGGTTTTGGATGCCTGTGTTGCAAAAAGACCTGTAGACTAACCGACTGATATTTGATATTTTTAAAAGATATTTAACTCAGTCATCATATTGAGAGATAACTAATAGTTCAATCAAAACATCACCATGGCATGGTAAGGGTTTGCAGAAGCAGCCAAGCCTTTTGCCTTTCAATTCATGCAGGCTGTTCATCAAATGCTTTTGCCGTTTCACATAGCTTTTGTATTTCTTGATTACCTGTTCACGATTGCCATCAATACCAATGCGGTAAGGATTGCCCCATTTGCTGCCCCTTCCAATGTACACATCAAAAGGTTCTTTGTACTTGTTTACAACCGTGGTTTTCATGGAAGTTGACTGTTAGCGTAAGCGCCGCTGACTGATTTCGGTTGAAATTGCATTATTAATATCAAAGGTTTATAAGTTTTGACTGGTTTTAGTTAGGTTTTTGACTGTTTTTAATCTCTTCCCTAACTTCCATGATAATTTTGCCAAGATGATTTTCGCCGGAATCTTTATAAACACCCCAAAACATATCTCCCCACCAGTTGTCTTCAATTAATTGTGCATCACCAGTATCAAGTAATTTTTGGCGTAGATTTTTATCTTCAAATTTTTGTCTTATCAATTGTTTCATTACATCAATTTTCATCTCTTCCCAGCCTGGACGTAGGATGAACTTATGCCCAATGCGTTTTGCTTGTCCTGGGGATGAAGCCGCTCTTATCATTGAACGTCGATATGCGTCAATGGTTTTTGCCGCCTGGTACGCATGCTCAACAGTTGGATAAGCCTCGCTGTCCAGCATTATCACAACTGGTTCAAAGTTGCTCAGCCATCTATATGGATATCTGAATCCTTTTATTGGTATCATTTTCTTCTCCGAGGTTAAAAATTTTGATTATATTTCTGGTTGAGTACTCAAAAGTATTTTCAATTGCATGCTCAAAAGTATTAAGGTATTATTAGCTATATGTAAAGCATATTAATGAAGTCGTGTTCAACATGATAGTGAATATATTCAATTGGTTCCTATATCAAATCGCTTTGCTTGTCTCGAGCTCTCGAAGAGTAAGAGCTGATTTGGATGTGTGGATAATAATATGGATAGGTAGTCTCATGTTGGGATATTTTATTGGACTGATGCTTAAATATTCAGGAATTCTGGATAGCTATCTGTCATGATATTCAAATTTCTTGTGATATTCATGTTAAGCTGTCTTCTAGGTGATATGGCTGATAGAAGAAAAGATCAAGTTAGAGTTGGAATATGGATGGCAGTATCAATAATCAGCCTTGTAGGATTTGTGCTTTCCGTCGTAGTATTCTGCTTGGATAATCTTATCTAGGTTTTTGGAGATTTTTGTGAGAATTATTGCTTTGTTATTTATCTTCGTGCTTGCAGGATGTGCAACTACGGGATCGGGTGACCCAATAAATCCCGCTGTGGAATATCGTGATTATCACCCCAAGAGTCCAGCCGAGATTGGTCATGCTATCGGGAGCTGGGGTCTTGGTGGACTTGGATGGTAAGGAAGAGAACGGAGATTAAAAGAATTTGTGGCGAGAGAGGAGGACCAAATACGGGGGCTGCATTTCTAGGGTGCAGCCCCTAATGCCTCTGTTGCCGATGTAAGATATTGGAAATTTGAGAATGCGGAAAATTCATGTTAAAGGACGTGATTATCGCTTTCGAGTTGGAAAGCAGAATGTCGTTATTCGGGATAATGAGGACAAGGCTCGTGTTGTTCGGATTAGTGAAATTACTAGGCGGACCCCAGATGTGTTGGAACGAGGCCGGTGGAAAGGAACATCCGATGGGATGGTGACACCCCACTTAATCGCTAAATGGATAGCATCTCATTAAGGAGGATAATTATGACGGCCACAGCAGGAGCGATTAGGGCGACCGAGATTCTTCTCGGTGATAGACCTGACAAACTTTTTGAAGCTAGTGAAGGCTCTCCCACAGAAATGAAGGTAATGGCCGAGATCATCGACCGCGAGACGGGTGCGGCGGAACTGCTTAAAGCGTTAGAGGATATCGCCAAAGGAATGGTGCCTGTGAATGAGCGACCACCACGGGACGGCCCTGCTGCGTTTTGGGGTGAAATGTGGGGATGGTCACAGAAGCGTGCCCACGCCGCCATCGCCAAGCACAAGGGAGATATTGGATGATAGGACCAAAAATGCGTGTTCTTAATCGCAAGACTTATCGCACTGGAACTATCTGCCCTGACACGCCAGGCAACCTATCCTGCAACGGACCTGGTGAGATCACCGTGGTCTATGATCAAACAACGGTTGGGGAAGGTACACAAGAAGATGATCTAGAGTGTCTTGGCCCTGAAAATGCTGTTCCAGTTCCTAAGTGTTGCGGGGCTGGAGGAGGGGAGTTTTGTTGCATCTTTTTGACGTGTGGGTCAGACGGGTTTGAATGTCAGCGGCATTCCTCCTTGCGGTGGGCTCTGGTGTTCAAGAGCGGAATGACAGCAAAACGTAATCCGGCTGAGCCTTTTCCGTTATGTATGAATGGAGGGAAATGATGGGAAAATTCGTAGCGATATCTGACAAACAGCGGGAAAAATACCATGGCAGTTCTATGAAGGCTCACACGAGCGTCTATTTGCCGTATATGCGTATTCCTCCAAATTACAAGGGTGGTAACTATCGTCTGATTCCTGGTTGTGGAAATGGTCGGCCTTTGAGCAAAGCAGATGGTTGGGTGCGAATACCAACTACCTCATTCAATCCTGCAAAAGTGCTTATGCAAACGGGAAAGCCAATTGGAGGAGTTGGAGATGATATAGATTGTGGTGCTACTTCTCTTGAAATGTTTACTCACACTATGACTTATGAAGGAGCAGTGGCTATTTGTTGGATAGTTCGCTCCAACTTCTCCTGGATCGATACGAAGGTCGTTAGTTTTACTCTTGATATTTCATATGAAACGACTGTCGCACGTGAGCAAGTGATTAAGTGAAGTATTTTTAAACATTAATAATGCGTTTTTATGGTGGTTTTTGGTTTTAATTATTTAGTGGTTGTGATGAAAAAAGGTGCAACTGTTTGTTTTTGCTAGGTTTGTTGATGAAGCTGACTGTTTTGAGTTTTTGCATTTTCTGCCCAAGTTTAAACCTTATTATTTTCTAGGGTTTTAATTGATGCTACAGCGTCTCCATCCCAAATACATCCGCATGAACAATCCCATCCATAATACCAGGAAGTATTTCTGTCAAGGCGGCGACCATATTGATAGGGTGCAATGATAATACCTGAGAACTTTTCTGCGACCGCCTGCCAATTAATAAAGAAAAGTGATGGTATATCTGTTGCACAGTGTTGATGATGGAAGCGGTCGATATCGTCACAACTAGAAAGTTGTAAGATTGAGGTTTTGTCCTTTAATTGAATTATATTTTCGCATGCAAGTTTATCGAGACGGTATTTTTCAGCTTCGCACCATTCTTTCCAGCCCCGACCATCTTCAACCGAAAACCAAAAGCCTTGAGGTTTCATGTCGGGTGTATGTGTTTGTTTAACGCTCTTAACTGTCAAAACAGGTTTTATTGAGTAATGAATTAGGTCATTCATTTTGTTGGGCATTCACATCTATTGATAAAACCCTCAAAAGCCTCAATTAGAACGTCGAGTTTCCAATCGATGTATATAGTACCTACCACGATGATAAACAGTATCATGGTACATATGACCGTCCAGAAGACTAATTCCATTTTACTCATATTTCATCACTCCGTTCTCTTCTAACTTGATACTTTCCTTCAATTTTCATTGCATATCCCTTCCCATAATAATTCTTGATCTTTATAGGAGTTCCAGACAAGGATTTCCTTAGATAATTTATATGGACAGCAGTTGTATTCTCAGCAGTCTCTGGTTCATTCATCCCAAAGTTGTAAAGCTTCTCAATTATTTTATTTAAACTCACTACTCCCGGCATCGCATCGTAAAGCATTCTGGCGATTGTGGCGGTAATGGGTCGCAACGTTATAGTTTTTCCATCGACAATTATTACATTAGCACAATCAAGAACTACAACACTGGGAAATTTATCTACTTCACGTCCACATAAAGGGCATTCAAAGGTGGTGTCCTGAACTTTATCTTTTAGAGGACAAATGATCTTCATATTGCTTTTGCATCCAAAGCTTCTGTCTTTCTTTCGAAAGGGTCAAGCACCCGCCTAAATAAATCCTTTCTTTTTTGCCAGCCATTCAGGCATTACAAATGTTCCATCAAAATCTTCCCAAACCAACGACTTCGGTAAGTGTGCTGCTTTCTTGCCGTAGGAAAGCCAGAAAAGATTTCTCGTTTCTCCCCACTTCTGGGCAGCAATATTAACTAATTTGATAGTTGGATTCTTATTAAACTTATAGTTACTCATCAGCACTCCCCACGTGCAAAGGCGGCTGTGATTTCAAGAAGTATCGACCAATTGCTTGTGCTACCATTTGCTCAACCTTCTCTTCTGCAATGTGCATCATTCCAGGTGGGTCATGACAACAGCCGTTGAAGGTGATTTTAGCAACGACCAGATCACCGACTCCTGGTGGCGCTCCCCTTGTTTTATGTGTGGCAATTCTGAGAAGGTGTGATCGGTCAGGCCAGTGATAATAACAGGCTTCTGTTTGCAGAGATACATTTTGGAAGATGAAGCCTGCGTTCTTAGTATTTGTCATAATAGAGACGGCGGACATTAAGGGCTAGAAGAAGTGCCCCTGCGAATTCAAATGTACCATTTATAAGATCAAAGTTGTCATTCATTTCTTATTCCGCTTCGGGGACGTTTTTGCTAAGTTGAGAACATCAAGAACAACGCAACCCTCTCGATGGTACCGCTCCTCAGTAGAGAATTTTGTCTGACTCCAAATAGTTTCTTGCCCATCACAATATTCACAGTGGTAAACCATACCTGGACCGTTGACATGCCCGTGTCTGCCGATCTGTCCAACAATCAGTTCTGTCGCGATCTCTCGTGTGGTTCTCATTCGTCGCGCTCCTCCGTGTCAGTCATCTTTCTTGCTTCTCCTGCTATATACTCTCCTCTGCCTCTCCTCAAACAACGCGGCGAGAATGGCGAGCGTCGTCTTGATCGCCGTCTCTAAATCCAGGCCGGGAAGCTTGTTGATTGGCGTGCCGCGCCAGCGCCAGGTCATTCGACCGGCCTTCTCGCTTTCAGCGCGGCGATGCAGAAAGAAAGTTCGGTGGTTCGTCCGCATCCGTTAAAACTCTGGTCGATGGTGTAAGGGCTAGAACCAACCGTAATAACACCGTCGATGGACTTCTCCCACCACCAACCTTCTTTCAATAATGTTAGAGCAGCGTCGATAGAAGTTGAGTAAAGAGGGACACCTGCCGACATTGCTAAACCGTCCCAATGGTGATGTCTTAAATTCTTTTCATCAGGTGCGTTTCTTGCCCACGGTTCAATCATTTCTGATAGAGGGGTATATTGAACGGGATGCTCATCCGCCCCATATCCCCCAGTGTCCGTCATTATAGGATGATCGGGATGAAGCGCGGCATGAATGCGAACATCCAACTCCCGGCTTCCCTTCGTCGCCGTTTCCAGACGTGTAATTAGATCATTTATCATTAACGGCCTCCAACGCTAATAATTGTTATACCAAAACCCATCTCCAGCCCGTCCATATGATCCATATTCGTAAGCCATTGCCTGCCGCTTTCCACAACGAGAACACTCTCTTCGGTGCTTCGTAAGTCTGTCGGGGAGATGTCTACTTTCCACCCGAAGGGCGTAATGATTCCAGCAATGAACCCCCCAAAAGCACCGAACAGAACGGAAGCTGTAGGGCCACTGAATATCGGTGGATTTTTCACTCATCAACGACCTCCTTGCATCGATCTTGTTTCCACCACCGCCACCATAATTTGTAGTCCGCCGTGACATATGATGGGAAGCGCCCCCAGCCAAAGAGGAACATGATAAGGGGGCTTCTAACTGTCAGTTGCATCAATGGCCTCCGCGAGTTTATTGAGGGCATCTCGGACAGGCAGGGGAAGACTATGGAAATGATACCCAGGAGGAGCTGCCTGAGCCGCTTCCGCCACGTCCAGCAGCGCAAGATATTCAGTTACGGTTAACATTGATGTAAGGCCGTGGCCGCGAAATTCCTCACTCCTTACACGCAGCTTTTCAAGCGCTTCTCGCGGGGTCATGGCTTTCTCCTTTCTCAATCTTCGCGTTACACGAGGGGCAAATATGCATGGTTGGTCCATAAACCCGACCGCATTTCGGGCATATCCATACATGTCCTTCTGTCATAGCTTGTCCTCCGTCAGTTCCTCATCAAAGGGCCTGTTAATCTGTCCCTCGTCGCACCACCAATAGGGATGGTCGTCGTCTATTTGGAAGAACTCACCCGCTTCTGGCGTCGCGCAAAAATCTAACCATCCGTCTCCATCCTCCATATATGGAAAC
>SDBV01013688.1_pt1 | contig 10283 bp, 7 predicted proteins | sample 2277081 | NCBI WGS metagenome assembly SDBV01 (sample SAMN10402039, study PRJNA504765) | marine sediment metagenome | isolation source: marine sediment core GS10_PC15, 223 cmbsf | place: Arctic Ocean: Southern Knipovich Ridge | collected 2010 | reverse complement strand
TTTTCAAGAGTATTGCCGTATACATCTGTTGTTTCTATCAAATTCTCATGCTCATCATATTCATAATAGGTTGTATTGCAATTTTTATTCTTTATTGATATCATCTTTCCATTTGAACACTGAAATTTTAATTTAGCAAAAACTCCTAAATAACTTAATGAAAGGCATTTTCCACCTTTTTCTTCAGCAATTTTTTTAATTTCAGATATTTGAACTTTAGCTTTCGGAGTATATGCTTCTGATAAATTTATTTTTATATTATAAATATTTTTTAGTGCTTTTTTAAAACCTAATTCTGTACATTTGGAAATAATATATTCTTTTACTTCTGGAATTTTTAAATCAGTGGGGATTTCTGGAATTTGTATTAATATAATATTTTTCTTTTTACATATTTTTTCTTTTTCTTTATCATCTCTTTGCAGTTTAGTGAAATCTCTGTGTAAATGAAAATGCTTAACATATTGATAATGTTGTTTTCCTTGATGTTCAAATGCTAATCCAAGTGATTTACAATATCCATCTAATTCCAATCGGTTCCCTTCTTTATTTACCAACCATTTAGGCCGAGATTTTAGAAATCTTTTCTTAAATAACTGTTCAAAGAATGCTTTACATATATTTTCTCCTAGACCCGCACTGCACCTAGGGCACCAACTTCCTTGTTGAATATCATGGTATGCAGCTCTCCATATATGTCCTTCATTGCAGCGCCATTTTAATTTTGTATTAGCATTTATATAGTCTTTTGATAAGCAAATTCCCCCTCGTTCTAAAGCCATTTCTTTAACATCATTAATAGTAACTATTTTTCGTCCACCACATTCAGGGCACCAAGTTCCTCCCCTAATACTTGTTGGTGAAGCTTCCCATATATAACCTTTCCTACATTTCCATTTAAGTTTTGTATGTGCATTGATATATTTATTTGATAAACATTCACCACCTCTTTTTCTGGCAATCAGTTTCATGTCTTCTATTGTTAATTTTCTTTTTTCTCCTGCAATCTTATGACTGCATTTAGGGCACCAAGTTCCTTTTTTAATATTAAGAGGCATTGTTACCCAAACATGACCAAACTCACATTGCCATTTGAGTTTTGTATGAGCATTGATATATTCATTTGATAAACACTTACCACCGTTTTTTTTAGCAATTTGCTGCATTTTTTTTATAGTTGATTTTTCACAGCCGGCACATTTTCGACACCATGTTCCATTTTTAATATCATTAGGAGTTGCTTCCCAAATATGTCTCTTTTCACATTGCCATTTGAGTTTTGTTTGAGCATTGATATATTTATTTGATAAACACTTACCACCATTTTTTTTAGCAATTTGTTTCATTTCTTCAATTGTTAATTTTTCTGATCCGCCACATTTAGGACACCAAGTGCCTCGTATAATATTACTTGGAGTTGCTTCCCAAATATGCCTCTTTTTACATTGCCATTTGAGTTTTATACTTGTATTAATATATTTCTTTGAAAGACATATTCCACCTCGTGATTTAGCTATTCCTCGCATTTCTTCTATGGTTAATTTTTTTGACATAGTTATTAAATATACAGGAATTTACTTTTTTGCAGGCTGAATGCTCCTATTAATTTTTTCTTTTTTGAACCCATTATTCATTTTCTTTCCCGTGATTGATGCTATTATAATATAAGGGCATCTTGAAAAACTATCATTTTATTTGATAAATGTTGTTTTTCAAGTACTGAATGCCCGGATGGGGATCTTCCTTTAGGGTTAATCAAGATCCCCATAAGCAAGCAAGAAGTCAAACATTTTTCCCCTGACTTAATAACCATTATTAAATCAAGGATTGAAACTAAGAATATACATCAAGAAAAAAATTGAAATTATAATTTTACTGATTATTTTATTAAAGGAATTATTTTTACCACAAAATTGTTGATACAGTAATTGTTGAGGTCTCTCTTGGTAAGAGATTCCGTGACAGTTACTAATTTGAAGATTTTATCAAAATAATGAATAAAAATGGATTTTTTGTTTTTGATATTCTGTCAATAACAAATTTTGCATCAAGGCCCGGGATACGGTATGTTGATGTTGTTTTTAAAAAAAGTTGACTATTATTTGGAGAATATTACAATTATTATAATATTATGAAATTTTCAGGTTTGAAAATAAAATCTTTCCATAAGGGTGGAATTCATCCCGGGGAAAATAAATTCCATACAAGAGAACACCATATTGAAAATTTCCATATCCCGCATAAAGCTGTAATACCATTAATCCAGCATTTAGGCAAACCGGCAAAACCAATTGTAAGCAAGGGAGATATTGTACAAGAAGGCCAGCTGATCGGGGAAAAAGACGGGATGTTCTCGGCCAATGTTCATTCAAGTATTCCGGGAAAAGTGACAAATATCGGGAGTTTTCCTTCTTTAAATAACTTAAAAGTACCTTCTGTTGTTATCCAATTTGAAGGTGAGCTAAAAAAAGGAAATGAAAAAAAAAGTGACTGGAAAAAACTAAAAAAAGAGAAGATAATAGAACTGGTCACTCGAGCCGGGGTCGTTGGTATGGGCGGCGCATGTTTTCCTGCAAATATAAAATTATCACCCCCCCCGGATAAAAAAATTGATGCCTTTATCATTAATGGTGTGGAATGCGAACCTTTTCTGACCTGTGACTACAGGTTAATGATCGAAAAAACAGATGAAATAATAACCGGCATAGAAATTATCCGAAAAGTTCTGGATATAAAAAAGGTTTATTTTGGCATTGAACTGAATAAAAAAGATGCAATAAAAAAATTCCAATCCAAAGCTGCTGATGCAGGCATCGAAATTGTTCCTTTAAAGGTAAGATACCCACAGGGTGGTGAAAAACAGTTGATCAGGGCTGTAACAGGGAGGGATGTCCCGTCAGGCGGGCTTCCTTTTGATATAGGTGTTATTGTACATAATGTCGGAACGATCCTGGCAATCAGGGATGCTGTTGAATTTAATAAACCCCTGATCGAAAGGACTCTTACTGTTACAGGAAGCATTGTAAAAAAACCGGGTAATTATAAGATCAAGATAGGTACTCCCATAACAGATATTATAGAAGAAGTGGGACTAAAAGAGGACCCGGCTAAAGTCATCCTTGGCGGGCCCATGATGGGTATTACGGCATCTTCTCTTGATGCCCCTGTTATAAAAGGAACAAGCGGTATTCTTTTCCTGAGTGAGAAAGAAGAGAAAAAGACCGGGTATGATAAATATTCCAACTGTATTCGCTGTTCCAAATGCCTGGATGCCTGTCCTTCAGGCCTTCATCCTGCCATGTTAAGTATTTTAGCAGAAAACCAGGAGTATGAAACCATGAAGAAATATGATATTCTTGACTGTATAGAATGCGGGTGCTGTAATTATACCTGCCCTGCGCACAGGCCCATAGTTCAGTTTGTAAAACTGGGAAAACTGAATTTAAAAAAATGATTTTCAAGGATAAAGAATGTTAAAAACAAGTGTTTCACCGCATATTCATTCAAAAGAAAGTATCCAGCGTTCAATGTGGAATGTAAATATCGCACTTATGCCTGCTCTTGCTGCATCAGTCTATTTTTTCGGGCCAAGAGCTTTCTGGCTTACTATTATAAGCGTTCTAACTGCCCTTATTTCTGAAATACTTATAGAACTGCTTTTTAAAAAAGAGATCACAATAAGAGACGGCTCAGCAGTTATCACCGGTATACTGGTTGCTTTTAATATGCCGCCCGCAGTACCTTTCTATATCCCTGTTGTGGGGACCTTCTTTGCAATTGTTATAGTAAAACATCTCTTCGGAGGGCTGGGTAATAATATATTTAATCCTGCTTTAGCCGGCAGGGTATTCGTTATGTTCGCATGGCTGCCTGAGATGACCACATGGAACCTGCCCCTGGACCCCTCATGGTTAAATAGTTTTAATCTGTTCAGCTTTAATATTGATTCTGTTACCGCAGCCACACCACTTGCTATCAACAAAGCCGGCAACCTGCATCACCTGATTGAAACCCTGGGCGCCCGTCAGATGGCAGCTCAGGTGTCAAATAATACTGAAATATTAAAAAATTTACTTATGCCTCAGGGTAAATTTTCTCTCTATAAGGAATTATTTATCGGGAATGTCGCCGGAAGTATAGGTGAAACATCAGTACTGGCTATTTTGATCGGAGCTCTTTACATGCTTGGCAGGAGAATAATAAAATTTACTATTCCATTCTTTTATATTCTTATAGTTTTCGGGATTACTGCCCTGGCAGGCCAGGACCCCCTCTTCCATATCCTGGCAGGCGGATTATTTTTAGGCGCGTTCTTTATGGCAACTGATTATGTGACCGGCCCTTTTACTTTTAAAGGCGCACTCATCTATGCCGCTGGCTGCGGGCTTTTAACTTCCCTGCTGCGCCTTATGGGCGGACTGCCGGAAGGAGTCAGTTTTTCTATATTAATAATGAATGCGCTTACACCTTTAATTGACAGGTATACAAAAACTAAAGTATACGGAAAGGAAAAAAAATAAAATATGTCTAATTTAAAAGAGTTTACAAAAGGTATAATTAAAGAGAACCCTATCTTTATCCTGATGCTTGGTCTCTGCCCTACCCTTGCTGTTTCTACTAAAGTTATATACGGTATAGGTATGGGCATAGCAGTAACATTTGTATTACTTGGGTCTAATATATTTATTTCCCTGCTGAAAAATGTCATACCGGATAAGATAAGAATACCGGCTTATATCATTGTTATAGCTACTTTTGTTACTATAGTTGATTATACGCTGCATGCATTCGTACCTCCTTTACATAAAGCACTTGGTATATTTATTCCATTAATTGTTGTAAACTGTATCATACTCGGAAGAGCAGAAGCATTTGCATCAAAAAACAGTCTGTGGAAATCTATTCTGGATGGACTTGGTATGGGCATTGGTTTCACCCTGGCTATGACTCTTATTGCTCTTATCAGGGAAATACTTGGATTTGGAACAATTACGCTGGCTATACTCGGCCATGGCTGGGTATGGGAAGTCCCAATGAAACCAATGATCATAATGATCCTGCCGCCGGGCGCATTTATTACAATTGGTATCCTGATGGGTATCATGAATCATATTATAAGGAAAAAATAATGGAACATTATTTTATAATTATTGTAAGTGCGGCTCTTGTTAATAATTTTGTACTCTCGAGATTTTTAGGGTTATGCCCTTTTATTGGTGTCTCAAAAAAAATGGATTCAGCTCTGGGTATGGGCATGGCTGTGATCTTTGTTTTAACACTGGCCTCAATTATGACTTATCTTGTAAATAGATTCCTCCTGATTCCTAATGATCTTGTTTTCCTACGGACTGTTTCATTTATCCTGGTTATTGCTACACTTGTACAGCTTGTGGAGATGTTCATACAAAAAATTTCACCTACTTTATACCAGGCGCTCGGGATATATCTGCCGTTGATCACAACAAACTGCGCAGTACTGGGAGCCGCACTTATAAATATTACTGAGAAATATAATTTACTGGAAAGTGCTGTTAATGGTTTCGGAGCCGGTGTGGGATTCACACTGGCATTAATCATCATGTCCGGTATTAGAGAGCGGCTGGAACTGGCTAAGATCCCTGATAGTTTCAAGGGAGCCCCAATCGCATTTATCATAGCCGGGCTTTTATCTTTAGCATTTCTATGCTTTAAAGGAATTATTTCAGAATAGTTATTATAAAGAAAAAAATGAATATAACTTTTATAGCAATATCAACATTAAGTATCGGCCTTTTGGGGCTTGTCTTCGGTGCTCTTCTTGCTTATGCTGCCGGGAAATTAAAAGTGGAAGTAGACCCGCGTATAGAACAGATCAATGAGATCCTTCCGGGAGCCAACTGCGGGGGATGCGGTTATGCCGGATGTGCAGCTTATGCCAGGGCTTTAGTAGAGAAAGATGACGTTCTTATTAATGCCTGTGCCCCCGGTGGAAGTGAAGTATCAGATAAGATAGCAAAGATCCTTGATAAAGAAACAGTAAAAGGAGAGACTAATATTGCTGTTGTGCACTGCAGCGGGGATAAAGAGACTGTAGCCAGGATCAGTAATTATAAAGGTATCCTTACATGCTCTGCAATTCATAATACTACAGGCGGTGATAAGGCCTGTGCTTTTGGGTGCCTGGGGTATGGAGATTGTGAAAAAGTGTGTTCTTTTGATGCTATACATGTTAAAGATGACGGTTTGCCTGAGGTAGATATAGCTAAATGCATTGGCTGCGGTTTATGTGTTAAAGCCTGCCCCAGGGGAATCATAGAACTGATCCCGCAGGGTGCATACTTTATTATTAAATGTATATCAAAAGATTTCGGTGCTGCTGTGACTAAGGTTTGTAAAAAAGGATGTATCGGATGCAGTATATGTGTAAAAGAGAATAATTCCGAAGGCATTGAAATGGCCGGCAAACTCCCGGTGGTTGATCATAATACATTTAAAGGGGATAAAACAGGTGCTGAAAAATGTCCCACTAAAGTGATCGAATTCAGGGAAGTTGTATATAACGCAAGAAAAAGAAAAAAAAGCCTTTAATATAAAAATGGTGTGAGTCTGCTTCGATAATAATCATTATGATACCTTATATTTTATAATAATTGATTCTTCAATATTAAGTAATATTTTCCTTTAATAATATCAATTATTGTGAGCTTGTTATGTTTCGTTTTATTTTACTATTAATTAAATTGTTGTTATCGATATTTGGAAGCGGTAAAGGAATTATTACTCAAAATATTATTTTGAATAAAGAAAATGAGATTTTAAATGGATGGAGTTTTTGACCAGGACGGTGTCTGCTTCGGACAAATTGACTGTCATCACTGCTTTTACACAACAAAATTGTTGTGTAAACAAAATTGTTGTGTTATATATAAAAAAAGACAACAAAATACTTGACAAAACAATAATATGGTGTTATATTATATAAAGGTTTATATAGAATAAATCTATGCAATAATGGAGGTTAATTATGGAAAATATTACAGGCCCTCCGGTAGACGGTACAAATTTTTTTGGCAGAAAAAAAGAACTTGAAAGAATGAAGAATATAATAAAAAAAACAAAATCCAGTATGTTTATTCCCGGACCAAGACGTATCGGTAAATCCAGTCTTGTAAAAGAATTCATCCGCAGGAATAAGGATAAATATAAATTTATTTCTTTTGATCTGCATAGCAGACACTCAGTAGAAGAATTATGCAGGGATTTAATGGTTGAAATCAAAAAGAAGTTTCCCAATTTAATAAAATCCAAAGCAAATTTAAAAGAAAAATGGAATGTTTTATCGGAGATGCTCCCGGAAATTGTTTCTTCCAAAGGAGGAATAAAAACAGGAAAAATAAGGATAACTGAAAAGGAATTATTGACCGGGATGGAAGATGTATTTGAAGAGCTCAACCGTAATCATTTTATTCTGGCATTTGATGAATTTTCTGATTTTCTCTGGAAATTAAAAAAACGAAATATCAATGAGGTTGGTTTATTTTTAGAATGGTTGCGAAGAATTCGGCAGGAAAATAAAATAAGACTAATTATTACCGGATCTATCAACATCATTTCCACAGTTGAAGAATTAAACTTTATTGATTTGCTTAATGATATGACTGATATTGACATACATCCCTTAACCAATTTGGAAATAAAAGATTTATTGTCAAAACTATTAAAGAGCAAACGGATTACAATCAGTCAGGCTGTTTTAGATTTTATAATAAAAAAGTTAATAGAAGGAATTCCTTTTTATATACAGCTTTTTGTTGATGGGGTGGGAGAATATATTGAAAGTGATAGAAAAATAAACGAGGTATCCCGGATCGAAAGAATATATCTAAGGATTACTTCAAAGCAGCATAAAGAGTTTATTGATATGCATGCCAGGTTAAAAGATTATCTGTCCGGGCCGGAGTATAATGCAGTGAAAAAAATATTAGCCCATATCGCTGATAAAAAAATGTCTTTTGAAGACTTATTTCCTTATATCAAGCCGATACTCCCGAAACGAGAAGATACCGATAAGCTTCTTAAAAGACTGGTTGATGAATCCTATTTAAAAAAAGAAAATAGCAGTTATTGTTTTATTTCACCTATGCTGGCTGACTGGTGGAAAAATTCTTATGGATGGGAGAAATAAATATGATTAATAACAAATATGATCCCCGGTTAAAAGATATTGATGAATTATCAGCGACTTTTATCTGTGGTAAGAAAATACTTATTGAGTTGCTGGATTCCTTGAAACTTGAAAAGGAAAATCAACTATCCAGTCAGTCATGGATCATCACAGGCCCGCGAGGTGCGGGCAAATCACATTTGATCAGCCTTTTATACAGAAAAATTACAGCAGATGAATCTTTATTAAACAGATGGCTCCCCTTGATATTTCCTGAAGAATTGAATAATGTGGATTCCCTGTATAGATTATTATTGCAGATATTCAGTAACCTGTTTAAAGAAAACAAATCATCAGATCAACTGCAGGAGATTCAATCTAAATTTCATAAATTAAGACAAATTAAAATCACCGGCAATTTAAACCGGAAAAAAGAACAAAAACATCAAATCTCAAAAGAATTATTTGATCTTCTGGTGCAAGCGCATAAAGTGTTGAATAAAAAAATAATACTGATGCTGGAGAATCTGCAATACCTCTTCAGAGATCAATTATCAGAAGATGATTTGAAGCATCTGAGAAGTTTCATGATTGAGCATCCGGATGTTTTTATCATCATAGGTACAGCATTGACTGTATTCAATGAGATAGAAAACTACGGTACACCTTTTTATCATTTTTATAAAATCAGGGACATAAGTTCCCTTGATAAGGAGGGGATCATAGAGTTTTTATTTAAGACCGCATCTATACATAATGATAAAAATATTACAGATAAAATCGAAATGAACAGGCATTATATTTATACTTACAGGATATTAACAGGCGGTAATCCCAGGCTTGTATTATTCTTATACGATCTTTTACAGGACAATCAGAACCTTAACACCAATATGATTTTAGAAAAAATTCTTGAGTTAACACCTTATTTTCTTGATAAAACCCGATGCGAATCTCAGCAGAGAAAATTGATACTCGATGCACTGGCCAATCAAACGCCGGCTCAAACTGCTACAGAAATCGCAGAATATATTAATGAGGAACAAAAATCAGTTACTGAGCAGTTGAAACGTTTAAAAAATGAAGGTTGGGTCATGGAGATTTCAATTTCCGCTGAAAAGATAAATAAGAAAGAAACATTTTATACTCTGAGGGATTATTTTTACAGGATATGGTATAAAGTAAGGTCAGAAAGCATTGATAAATCAGATATCTATTGCATGGCGGAATTGGCAGCCATCTTATTTGATCGAAAAGAAATTGAAAAAAGATATAAAAATTATGAAAAAACAGATGATACTAATCGGTTTGTCTATGAAAAGAGCCTGGAACTGAAGGATAATGTAAAATTTATGAAAAATCTTAATATTCTTATAAATGAATCAAAAAGAAATATAAATAAAGAAGTTGAAGGATTAATTAATAAACTTTCAGATTGTCATGAAAAAAATGATTGGAAAAAATCGATTGAAATAGCCGGGAAAATGCTTCAATATTCTGATTTTAAAGCAGAGGCATATTTTTATTTGGGATATGGATCTTATAAAATAAATGAATATTTAAAAGCTGTTGAGTATTATCAGAATTCTCTAAACATTGAACCGGATAATTCTCCAACCTGGTTTAATATGGGAAATAGTTACTCTGATATGAAAGATCATAAAAAAGCCCTGGGATGCTATCAAAAGGTTATTGATATTAAACCGGACGATTATGAAGCATGGTATAATATGGGAAATCGTTACTCTGATATGAAAGATCCTAAAAAATCACTGGAATGCTATCAAAAAGTTATTGATATTAAACCGGACAAACTTGAAGCATGGAATAATATGGGAAATCGTTACTCTGAATTGAAAGATCTCAAAAAATCACTGGAATGCTATCAAAAGGCTATTGATATTAAACCGGACTATTATGAAGCATGGTTTAATATGGGAAATAGTTACTCTGATATGAAAGATCATAAAAAAGCCCTGGAATGCTATCAAAAAACTATTGATATTAAACCGGACGATTATGAAGCATGGTATAATATGGGAAATCGTTACTCTGATATGAAAGATCATAAAAAAGCCCTGGAATGCTATCAAAAAACTATTGATATTAAACCGGACTATTATGAAGCATGGTATAATAT
>SDBV01013687.1_pt1 | contig 10283 bp, 9 predicted proteins | sample 2277081 | NCBI WGS metagenome assembly SDBV01 (sample SAMN10402039, study PRJNA504765) | marine sediment metagenome | isolation source: marine sediment core GS10_PC15, 223 cmbsf | place: Arctic Ocean: Southern Knipovich Ridge | collected 2010 | reverse complement strand
AATATTTAATAAACACAAAAATATAACAAAGATAATATAATACAATTTTTTCATAACACCCTGTTTCTTCCCATCAACCCATCATATTTAATAAGGGGGGCAATCAAATAAAAATATCATGTTCATTCTATCCTTATTTCGTACGGGGTTAAGGAACGCCACCAGAAGGCGGCACTCAGAAGCCCACCACCAAAGAGTGGCATTAAGAAACCTACACTACAAGGAACAGGTCCTGAGACCTGTTCCCTACATAAATTTATCCAATAATACAATATTATCCGCATGGGCTAAAGCCAGCGGCTACCAGAAGAATACAAGGAACAGGTCATTAGACCTGTTCCCTACATAAATTTATTCAATAATACAATATTATCCGCGCGGGCTAAAGCCCGCGGCTACCAGAAGAATACAAGGAACAGGTCATTAGACCTGTTCCCTACATAAATTTATTCAATAATACAATATTATCCGCGCGGGCTAAAGCACCACACAAGTGGCACCATGAGGCCCGCGGCTACCAGAAGAATACAAGGAACAGGTCATGAGACCTGTTCCCTACAAATTAAAAACTAAGTACTAACTACTATCTGCTAACTTACTATTAAAAGTCCGGGAGATTTTTTACTTCATTCAGCACATCGTCAACAGAAATGGCCCTCATGCATTCTATATCTTTCCTGCATTTATTCTTAACACAGGGAGAACAGGAAAGCTTCTTATCTATATATATTCTCCTGCTGTCCGGATTTAACATACCGGTTTCAAGCACATCAGCCGGCCCTTCCAGGGCAATAACATCTGTTCCCATACTGTTAGCCAGATGCATGGGTCCGCTGTCATTTGTAATAAAGAGGTCAATTAATTTTAATACTGCAATATACTCCCTTAAATTTGTCTTCCCTGTTAAATTAACAGGTTTATTATCCATTATGCTGACAATATAATACACATATTCTTTTTCATCTGAATTCCCGAAAAATATTACACCTCCATTATACCGGTTGATAAGAAGATCAGCAAGCCGGGCAAACCGTTCCCCGGGCCACCGCCTTGTTTCAGCCGAACAGTTTGGATTAATCCCTATGATCTTGTTTTTTAATTTATATTCATTTAATATTGTTTCACCTCTCTCTATCTCTTCTTTATCCAGCAAAAGTTCTGACCGGGCATTCTTTATAAAATCCTTTTCCAGCTCATTCATATCTTCATTCTTATATTTCTTTAAAAAAATACTTAATATCCTGAAATATTTCAATGCCCTTGGGATAACATTTTTAGGTTTCCTTAATCTGAAATTTAATAATAACCCTAATGTCTCCCCTCTGTAACCGGCTTTTATCCGTGCCCTGCTTAAAAATGCCAGTACTATAGAAGAGATTGATTCAGGAAGATTAAAATAAAGATCAAACTTAAATTCTCTTAAAAAAGATCCGGTTTTAATTAATCCGTCTTGCTTATCATCAATTACTATATGCTCTGCCTGATAATCTTTAATTTTAAAAAGGGGCTCTACACTCTTCCTGAATATCAGATATATTTTGGCATTTGGAAAATATTTTGCAGTATATCTGATAAATGGAGTACTTAAAAGCGCATCACCTATCCAGTTAGGTATCCTGATAGCAATTTTTTTTATTGCTGTTTTTTTCATTGAAGGCCCTCGATCACTTCCATATATTCTTTATAAAAGACTTCTTCCGAATAATTTTTACAGTATAATCTATAAGAGTTCAGGCCATACTTCTTCCTGAGTGAATTATTTTTCAATAATTTTATTATATTCTCTGCCAGGGATTTATGCTCCTTCGGCTCTATCAGTTCACCATTAAATCCGGGTTTAATTATCTCTCCTATCACATTTACCCTGGTACCAATAACAGGCCTCTTTAAATAGATATATTCTAAAAGGACACGGCTGATAGTTTCAGAATCTATAGAAGTAATAACACTTATATCAAAAATACTGATAAGATCAGCATAATCTTCAACCCTGGGTAAAAGTAAAATATTTTTTCCTATCTTCAATTCTCTTATCATTTTTTTTAATATAGCAAATTTAATATGTTCTTCTTTCCCGGTAATAATAAAAAAAACATCCTTCTTCTTCTCCAATACTAAAGAAGCAGCTTTTATAAGAGTATATTGATCCTTAACATAATCCAATCTGCCTGCCATGCCTACTATTTTACTTTTTAAATTGAGATTATATTTTTTTGCGGTTTTCTCTTTGGACTTTTCAACCTTACAGCGCTTTTCATCCACGCTCCCGTATATTATCCTGACTTTATCTTTAACAGGAGCAAAAACTTTCCTGCTTAAATTAAAGATCGACTTGCAGGTTAATATAATAAAATCAGCTGAACTGTATCTCCTTTTTGATAAAAAATTATCTGAAATTTTCCTCCTGTCTCCTCTTGTTAAAATAACCTTAACCCTGGTAAAGGACTTTGCCAGAAGTGCAAATGTATGGTCTTCTGAACGGTGAGAATTAATGATCCGGATATCTTCCCTTTTAATCAAACTCAGCATCCTGATGAAATCTCTTAAAAGACGGAAAATATTATAACCATAAAAATTCAGCGGCTCTACACGTAATCCATAGGAGAGTGCAATCTTATAAGCAGGATATTTTTTATTGCATCCTATAATAACCTTATGGCCTTTATCATGGAGTATGCGCGCAATATTTACTGCATAAAAAGCTGTTGCATTCCACCAGCGTACATTGATCAGTATAAGGATATTATATTTTAATGTACTTCCTGACATCATCCAGTACCCTATCTATAGTAATTTCTCTCATACATTTAAAATGTTCTTCAGGGCAGAGAACTCTGCCGTGATAATGGCACGGCCGGCATTTTATAAGATCATTCTCAATTATTACTGTATTCTTTCTTAAAGGCATAAATCCGAATTCTCTTACAGTACTGCCAAAGATGGAAATTACCGGCCTCCCTGTCCCGCATCCTAAATGCATGATCCCTGAATCATTAGTTATTAATAATTTACTTTTACTGATAATTTGAGTTATCTGAATAAGATCCAGTTTACCGCATAAATTAAACAGATTCTTTTGATTAAATCCTTCTGCCCTGTGACTATCCATCTGTTCCCCGATCACAATAATATTATACTTTTTCCCTAATATATCAATAAGTTCTTTATAATATACCCACTCCTTTGTATAATGCCCGGCAAAAGGAGCTATAGTTATCATTTTTTTTTTCAATATCTTTTTTACTCTTTCACCCCAGCCAGGAGGCTTGCCTGTATAAATACTATATTCTAAGTCTTTCTTATTAATCTGTAAACCTAATTTTCCAAGAGTCCCCAGATAATTCATAATAACAGAATTCCCCTTTAAAAAATTTATTTTAAAATGAAAAAGTAAATATCTCCTGAAAAAATACTTTTTATAAGTTATTGTCTTATAAAAAAAGAAAAATTTTATATAAGCAGTTCTTAAATTCCTGTGCAGGTCCAGGATCTTATAATAATTATTTGTTTTGATCTTTTTCACTATATTAAACAGGTTCTTATCTTCCTCAAGTATTAATATCTCATTGATACAGGGATTATATTCAAACAATTTTTTATATTTTTTCTTTGTAAGCAGATCGACTTTATATCCGTTATCAAACAGTTTTTTTATAACAGGATGAACAAGCACAACATCACCAAGAGAAGAGAACCGCATGATCAGGACCTTTTTTCTTTGCATAATTTATTTTTCCGGCTTCTTTGGCCTGGAATACCATCTCCTGTGCACCCAGAACCACTGTTCCGGATATTTCCTTACCCATTTTTCCAGTTCATCAGACCATAATTTAGTATTATAATAAATATCTTTCTTCATATTATCTGTGATCTTAATATCAAAAGGTTTGCTTATATGAAGTGTATGATGATCATTATTCTCCCTTATAAGTGTAAAAAAAATTACAGGAGCCTGTGTTTTTACAGCAAAAATAGCAGGGCCTTTTGCAGTTGATGCTAAGCTGTTAAAAAAATTAATAAAAACCCCGTCCTTGCCTGCATCCTGGTCAAAAATCAATCCTAAAAGATGATTCTGCTTTAAAGATCTTACTGATGGCAGGAAAGCTTTTCTAAAAGAAATAAGTTTTATCCCGGCCTTCTCCCTTATCCTGTTAATGAACCTGTCAGATAAAGGATTTCTCAGGGGATGATAGATAACATCCAGATGATAACCATTTTTTATTATTATTGCACCCAATAATTCCCAGTTACCTAAATGGCTGGTAACTGCAATTATCCCTTTATTTAATTTCAATGCTTTATCCAGATTTTCCCTGCCTTTTATTATAATATTCTCTTTAAAATATCTCTTGCCGAGAATAGGCAGGCTTAAAAGTTCAACACCTATCTTGGAAAGATTAATATAGACTTTTTTTAAAATCCTTATCAATTCTATATTATTTTTCTCAGGAAAAGCATTCCTTAAATTATCTAATGCTACTATCCTGTGTTTTTTATTAATATAGAATAAAATCCTGCCAAGATTCGCCACAAATAACAAATTTATCTTTAGAGGAAAAATCTTTATTATTAATGTACAAAAAACTAAGAACAGATATTCAAAATAATGTTTAATAAATTTTTTTTGTTTCACAGGAAGAATTATAATCTTTTAATATTAAATTTCCAATAAAATAAGTATTAAGGCACTTATTTTATTTACCGGGACAGGATGGAGGAGCACCTGTCCCGGTAAATATCTATTGTATAAGCATGGGGAATTAATTGACCAGATAATCTTTTAAATCTTTATAATGAAACCTTATTTTTCTTAAAGCTTTTAATTCGATCTGCCGGATGGCTTCCGGTGAAATACCGAAGATCTCAGACAGATTCTTTAATGTTAAATATTTACCATTATAAAATCCATACCTGTATTTTAATATTTCTGCATCCCTTTTAATAAGAGAGTTTAAAATCTCTAATTCATATTCAATTAAATGATTCTTAAATACCATCTTTTCCGGCTGAAAATCCTTAGAACCTATCATATCCATTAAACTTAAATCACTTTCAGGATTAATAGCAGAGTCAAGTGATAATACAGGAGCCATATAATTTAAAACATCTTTTATCTTACTTGATTTGACCCTTAATTCCTGTTCAAGTTCTTCAATGTTAGGTAACCGGTCAAACTTTTCAACCATCTCATATATTGTCTTTTCCATCTTAGATAAGAGTTCCATCTTTCTTAACGGTACATTGATCTGGAATTCTTTTTTTAATACGCTCCGGGCAATATAATGTTTTATCCACCATGAAGAATAAGTGCTGAACCGGAACTTCTTCTTATGATCAAATTTATCAACTGCGATCATTAATCCTATATTCCCTTCCTGAATTAAATCCATTAGACTATATCTTGAATTATAATACTGTATTGCAATCTTGATAACTAACCTTAAATTTGAGTTTATTAATTTATTACGGGCTATTTCATCGCCTTTTTTGACTTTTTCCGCTAATTCCTGTTCCTGTTCGAAATTCAAGAGAGGATAATACTTGACATCCTTAATATAGGATAAATAATTATCTCCTATTGGACTTGTTCTTTTCATCATAATTCCTCTAATATCATAATAGCAAGAACTATGCCAGGCAGTATTTTTTATTAAAATAAGCATGTTTCATAACTTGTTGTCTATCAAGTAATTATAGCCATAAGGCCTGTCTGATAATATAAAATTAAATATTATTTTTTATATATCTAAAAAGAAAGTATAATTTTTATACAAAAATAATAATATTGAACAAGTATGCAAAAAGATTCATATTTTAGGATAAAGAGCAAAACCCCTTATCTGCCGCTATTAAGTTAGCTGTTTTAATTTTACCAGGTCATCATAAGAGAACGAAGTAAATTTCTGATAAAAAACCGAATTATTTGTCAGTAACGGATGAATAAATTTTTTCTTAAAATACCTGGTATAATCACGTGTCCCCCGGATCAATGAATACTCAACAATTTTCGGTTTGCCTCCATGATCTTTTATAAACTTAATAGTATCTTCAATCTCTTTTATTTTCTGGCCGGGGAAGCCGAACATAACATAAACTTCCAGGCTTTCCCGGGAAAAGCCTGCCTTTATCAGGTTATTCATGGTGGTTTTAAACTTTTCCCCGGTTATTTTTTTTCCGGAGATCTTCTGTAATCTTATGCTTGTAGTTTCCAGGCTCAAACGGATAGTTTTAAAATTAAATTGATATAGATATTCAGCTACTTCTCTGGTAATAAACTTGATATGAAGGCCATTAGGAGTATGATAATTAAGATTGAATTCCTGCAAAGCCAATAAAAATTTCTTTAAAAGCCCGGTAAAACTATAAAGCAGGGCATCATCATAAAAAGCTATATTTTTTATATCATATTTTAAAATATATTCCCCGGCCTTGCTGATTACTTTATCCAAACTTTTTATTTTAACCCTGTCACAGAGCAGCCTGGAAGCGCAATAAGAACAGTTCAGGGGACAGCCCATGGATAATAATACAACCAGATAACTTAAATTAGAATAAAGATCAAATAAAGGCTCTTCTTGATCTTGAAAATCTTTTATACAATCCAGATTGTGCCCGGTGATATCCAGTAGATTAAATATCTTCCCAATTATAGTATAAAGGTCAGTACCTTTTATCACATGGTCAGCATTGGAATATTTTTTTGCATGATTATACATTAGAGTTGCATAGATCCCCCCTAAAAAGACCGGCGCTTTTATATACTTCTTAACAAGATCGATCATATCAAACACACCCGGATACCAGTAATTCATAATGGAGGTGACAAGTACTGCATCAATTTTTTCATCTTTTAACTCATTCAGCCTTTTCTTTACATGATCAAAAGGAAGGCCATAGCGCTTGTAATATCTCGGATAAAAGGCAAGTATTGGCGGTTTTTTAATTCTTTCATAATAAAATCCACCTGTCCCGTATTTCCTGTTGTGAACTTTTTTATTATCAATAAAATATTTTTCCAGCCTGTCCATACAGTCGATGAATATTATTTTACATCCAATCTTTTTCAGATTAGCCGCAAGTGATAAAAGTCCCAGAGGTTTTAAATACAGATCAAAAGCAGCAAAATCATATACCCATGGATTAATTAATAAAAATACAGGTTGTCTCTTCATCAGTAAGTCAACTTTATTAAAGAAGCATTATCTAATATTTTTCTGATCTCTGTTGTTTTGATATTATAATAATAAATCTCATTATTGTTGTTATCATAATAAAACAGATCTGATTTTTGATAAAGAGCGGCATTTTTTAAATTCTGTACATTAAATAAAAAATCTCCTGTTCCAGGAAGATCAATATTCTTAATATGAATAAAATTATAATCATTTAATGATGTAATATAAAAAAATTTATACTTATATTTTGCATAACACACCAAGGTATAGAAATTCTTGCTTTGAGAAATAACAAGATTTTTTGCGCCTCTTGAGTTAATGCTGTAAAGGATATTAAACAAAGGGTCCCGTTCATAATAAAAAATATCTTTATTATTTTCAGACCATATTAATTCAGAAATATTCTTTACAGAAACCAATCTTTTTACTCTATTATTATTCAAGTCCAGTATATATATATACTTCCTTTTATCAAAATCAGAAGCTATAAAACTTAATAAATTCTTATTGTATGATAAAGATAGAGAATAAACACTCCCTTTATTCAAATCATTAAATTCATTCTCAATAAATAATCTTTCAAAACTCCATTCGCCTTCATTATTCAGCTGGCCAATAAAAATATTGTTTTTTTTATTATTTGTGTTTGTGCTTGACAGGAAATAAAATTTCTTTTCATTAACCCAGTTAACATTATTGAACTTTGAAAAATGATATTTTTTATTAAAAAATTCTTTTTTAAAATCCATCTCTTCATCATTATTGACATCATAAATAATATTCTTTTTCCCTGAATAATATATAATATATTTATAAAATGTAGAATGAGAGATCACCTCCAGATACCTGTTATCAACAGAAGTCAACTGCCATTTTGAATTAGAGTCCAGATTATATAACCAGATATCTCCCTGGGAATCTTCATTCGAAACATAAAATAAAAAGTTTCCCTTCAGTCCCGAATGAACATCTGTACGCTCAAATACGTCTTTTTTCTCCAAATCTGACTGAATAGAGTAATAATTTGTTGCAGAAGAACAATGTAAGAATATACTGAATATTAATAATATCAATATGATTTTTCGTTCCATTTATTTAAAAAAAAACAATTTATATTATAAATCAAGTAAAATCTTCCTTAATTTGTAATCGATAAGTCTTCCTCATATGCATAAATTTTTTAGAAACAAAAAGTACGGAGTCAGTCTTTTCTGCATCTTCGAACTCCCCCAGGGGCAAGCCGGCCACTTGATGCAGAAAAGACTGACTCCGTACTTTTTTCTTGGAATTTATTGAAAAGAGATGAAGACTTACCGATTACTTTAATTTAATAAAAACAAATTGACTTTGGAAAATAATAATTTATATATAGAAAATAAAATTTGCCGGGTAAGACATGCTCTGTTTATTAAAAAATTATCAATTCTAATATTCGGAGGTATTCTCATTGAAAATAATTATTATTATGGGTTCTGATAAAGATAAAGAATTTTCCGAAAAGATCTATAAGTTTATAAAAAAATTCAATGTTGATACTGAATTAAGAATAGCATCAGCACACAAGACCCCTTTAAAAGTTCTTAAGATCATCGAAGAAAATAAGGAAAAAGATGTAGTCTTTATCACTGTAGCAGGAAGAAGCAATGCATTAAGCGGTTTTGCAGATGCCAACACGACCAAACCGGTCATTGCCTGCCCCCCGCTGGGAAAAGACAAATTTGACGCGGATATATTTTCAAGTTTAAGCATGCCGTCAGGCGTCTCTCCAATGACAGTACTTAATCCGGAAAATGCTGCTCTAGCAGCATTAAAGATACTTGCTTTAAATAACAAAGATCTAAATGAAAAGATCAATGATTTCCAGGAGAATAATAAAATAACAATAGAAGAAAAAGATAAGGAGTCATTGAATGGGTAGCGTAAAAGACCTGGAAGTACTGGAAACCCCTCAAGGCAACAAGGCCGGCCGCGGAAGGTGTATTTTTTCTGACAGGTATTCTGTATTTGACTGGGGAGAGATGCCGGATCATATTGATGATAAAGGGAAATCCCTGACTCTTCTAAGTGCTTATTTCCTTGAAAAACTCCAGTCCCAAAATATTAAAACTCATTATATAGGGATAGTTGAAGATAATCAGGCCAAGAAACTGTCAGATCTATTATCTCCTTCCAACTCTATTGAAGTTTCAATGGTAAGAGTTGTAAAACCCCTTCTGAATAATAATATTTATGACTATTCGGTTTACAAAAATGAAAAGAACAATTTCCTGATCCCTTTTGAAATAATCTACCGGAACCGGCTTCCTGAAAACAGCAGTCTATTTAAAAGATTAAATAACAAAGAAGTCACACCGGAGTATTTCGGCTTAAAGAAATATCCTGTCCCTGATGAAGTGCTTGAGAAACCTATTTTTGATATCTCGACTAAATTAGAAGTTAATGACAGGTACCTGACGTGGGAGGAAGCTGGGAAAATAGCTTATCTTAATGATGATGAGATCCGGAAAATCAAAAAAACAGTATCGCTGGTAAACAATATCATAACAGAAGAGACGGAAAAGATCGGCCTTATTAATGAAGACGGAAAAATAGAACTGGCTTTTGACGAAAACAGGGAATTAATGGTTGTAGATACCCTGGGGACACTTGATGAGTGCCGTTTTAAATATAAAGAATATCCTATAAGTAAGGAGATGGCAAGAAAATATTACAGAAAGACAGAATGGTTCAATAAAGTAGAAGAAGCAAAAAAGAAGGACAGATTCAAATGGAAAGAGATAGTAGGTGAGGATCCTGAACCAATGCCGGGAGAATTTAAGACCCTCTTTTCAGATATGTACAGAATAGTCGCCAACATGATAACAGAAAAAGAATTCTTTCCAAACGCCAGGAGCCTTGATGCGATAATTACAGGCATGGAAAAATATATTAGTTTTTAATTTATTTAGAATTTTACCCTAATATAAATATTTAGATAAAAAATGGAAAAAGCACAGGTAATCCTATTAGATTTCGGAGGGCAGTATACTCATCTTATTGCCAGGAGAGTACGAGAAGCCGGGGTTTATTGTGAAATTGTTCCTTTTAATATTTCCTCAGCAGCCTTAT
>SDBV01013686.1_pt1 | contig 10284 bp, 8 predicted proteins | sample 2277081 | NCBI WGS metagenome assembly SDBV01 (sample SAMN10402039, study PRJNA504765) | marine sediment metagenome | isolation source: marine sediment core GS10_PC15, 223 cmbsf | place: Arctic Ocean: Southern Knipovich Ridge | collected 2010 | reverse complement strand
GTTGGTTTTGGGTATAGTGGGGGCGATTTTGGGGGTGGGTGGGATATCCGCCGGGGCAGAGGAGCCTGGGGAGGCTCAGAGTTGCGCGGAGTGTCATGAAAGAATTACGCCGGGGTTGGTGGGCCAGTGGCGGGCGTCTGCCCACAGCGAGGCTGGGGTGGAATGTCTGTCGTGCCATCTGGCGGAGAAGGAGGACGGCGACTCCTTTGAACACTATGGGGAAAGGATAGCGACGATCGTGTCTCCGAAGGACTGCGGTGAGTGCCATGAAAAGGAAACGAAGGAATTTTCGGCAAGCCATCATGCCAAGGCAGCGGAATTCATAGGTTCGCTGGATAATTTTCTCGGGGTAGCGGTAGAAGGCGTGGCGGCGGTGATACTGGGTTGCCAACAGTGTCATGGCAGCACGGTGGAAGTTGGGGCGGATGGCAGGCCCAAGCCGGAAGGTTGGCCCAATACGGGAATAGGGCGTGTGAATCCGGACGGGAGCAAGGGGGCGTGTACGGCTTGTCATGCGCGGCATGGTTTTAGCGCGGCGCAAGCCCGTCGACCAGAAAGCTGCGGCAAATGCCATATGGGTCCAGACCACCCCCAGATAGAAGTGTACCGAGAATCAAAGCACGGGATACTATACGAAGCACACAAAGAAAAGCTACAGCTCGATAAAGATGAATGGGTGGTGGGGAAGGATTACGTGGCGGCCCCGACTTGCGCTACGTGCCATATGAGCGCGACGCCGAATCAAGAGGTAACCCACGACGCGGGGGCTCGGATGTCGTGGACGCTGCGACCAGTGATGTCGAAGCGGCTAGAAAACTGGGAGAAGAAAAAAGAGGCCATGCAGGACGTTTGCTCACAGTGCCACTCGTCGGGATATGTAGAGAATTTCTACAAGCAGTTCGACGAGGTGGTGGAGTTGTATAACCAGAAGTTCGCGGCTCCGGCTAAGGCGGTGATGGATGAGTTGCGTGCCGATAATCTGCTAACCCCAACCCCGTTCGACGAGAAAATCGAATGGACTTTTTTCGAACTTTGGCACCATGAGGGACGCCGGGCTCGTCATGGGGCGGCTATGATGGGGCCTGACTATGTGCAGTGGCATGGTTTTTATGAGCTGGCCAAACATTTTTACACGAAGTTTTTGCCCGAGGCTGAGGAGCTTAAGAAAGGTATCAGCACAAAGGTTTTGGAAGCTGAGCATCACAAGTGGCGCAAAGGCTTGAGCAAGGAAGAAATGAAAAAACTGCTGAAGTTCTACAGAGATCGTTACGGGGAGACGGCTGAGGCGAGCAGTCCGAGGAAGGCGTTGGAGAATATGCGAGAGGCGTTATTGGCAGGAGATGGGGAGACATTCGCAAACTGCTTCGAAGCTTCGGAAAAGCACAAGGAAATACTTTGGGTTTTGTGTGAGTTTGTAGCATCTAGCCGCGAATTCCAAAAGGCTATGGAAAAGGCCTATGGCAAAGCAGCACTAGAGCAAAAAGGAGCATTCAAAATCCAAGAAGGCGAATCTAGCCTAAGTGGTATCTTGGATGATGAGAATTGGCTTGAGCAGATCAGCATTGAGATTGAGGGCGATAGGGCTAGAATTCTAAGAGAAGGCAAGCCCGAAGGCCTGGAACTGGTGGAAAAAGAGGGCATTTGGAAGATCGACGACGGGTGGATCACGATGGGTGTAGATAAAAGCCAGAAAGATATAGACAGGGAGCAGGTACTGAAGGTGTTTCAAATCATAGCCAAAGCTACGAAGGACATCAGACCGAAGATAGGTCAGCCTGGCTACAGCGCTGAAAAGATTAATCAGGAACTAGGGGAGGCTATCGGAAATGCGATGGTTAAGGCCGCGATGAAGGAGGAGATCGGGAAGGGTGGCGAGTAGGTTAGATAAAATTTCAGGCCAGAGCGGATTATCGGGCCGAAAAAGGGCAATTAATTAGATCGAATTGACCGATAATGTATAAAATGGCCTGAATAAGGATTATTTGACCGGGAAGAGAGTAGTTTATAGAATCCTGTCTGGAACAGGAAATGTTGAGATTCACAATGAAGCTGGAGCGAACTAGACAATTCAAGCGAGGCTGCCTGGTCGCAGGGTGGCTGTTGGGCGTCTGCTGGCTAGTCGGGTCGAGCGGTTGCAGCTGGTTTGGCGGAGGTGGTTATGGGGTGGGGAAGATCTCGGCGGCTCAGCCGGAAGTGGCCAGCACGGCCATGAATAAAGCGGCTCAGAAGAAGGACCGACGAGCCATAGTTCCGCTGGTGAAGCGTTTGTATGATGAGGACTCGGCTATTCGACTCTCGGCTATCAGAGCGTTGCAGAGCATAACCGGCGAAGACATGGGCTATCGCAGTTATGAGCCCGAAGTTAATCGAGTAGCGGCTATCAAGCGTTGGGAGGCTTGGCTGGTAGAAGAAGGCCTGCAGAATGGGCCAGAAGAGTCCACACAAGAGAATTAGACAAAGGCAAGACTAACATGAAACGTTGTGAAAATCTGTGTATCCATTCGGATCCCATAGAGCTTCGCCAAGTTCGTTCAGCGATAGAAGCTGGCGGCGCCCGGGTGGGTTTCAATAAGAAAGATTGCCATGCGATGGCTCTGGCGGTGGATGAGGCCCTGGCTAATGTGATCAAACATGCCTACGGCGGAGCTTGCGATAAAAAAATAGAGATTGAGATTGAAGAGCTAAACGGAGAGACTAAAGAACAAGGCTTGAAGGTGAATATTCGGGATTTTGGCAAGGCGGTGGAGATATCTAAAATCAAAGGGCGCGACCTGGAGGATATACGTCCGGGCGGGCTGGGTGTTCATATAATGCGCAAGGTGATGGACGAAGTGATTTTTAAATGCCCGCCCAGCGGCGGAACCCTTCTGCAAATGGTGAAATATCGGCGTGATTAATAGAAGATGAAGGGATGAAGGCTCGAAGTGAGTTCAACGATAATTGGAGAAACCAAATGCCCGCGGCAGAACGAAGCAGTTCAGATATAGTCAAACAAGTTCGAGAGTTGTCCGATGCGGTGGCGGTTGACATCAGCGGAGATGTTGATCTGCACCGTTCACCGGATCTGCGAAAGATCCTGGCGAAATTAATAGATGCCAATCCCGCTCGACTGGTGCTCAACCTGGACGAAGTGGGATATATGGACTCCTCTGGGGTGGCGACCCTGGTGGAAGCGCTGCAGCGAATCCAACGTAAACAAGGACGACTGCTGCTTCACTCGCTGAGCCCACGAGTTCAGAGCATCTTCGAGATCGCTCGACTGGAAAGCATATTTGAAATATATCCATCAGAAGATGAAGCCCTGAGAGCATAACAACGTGGCACAGAAAAGTAACCAAGTAGCCGAGAAGCGGCCTTTGGCGGGTATACGCTGGACGCAGCAATTGGGCCAAGCGTTCATCGACGCGGCGATTTTTACAGGCGGGATGAGTATTCTGCTGGGCCAGACGATTAGCTGGAGCGCGCGGAGCCTGATTGGAGGGAAGGGGAAATTCGCCCGGGCTCGAGTGCTCAAACAGATGGTGCGGGTGGGAGTTCGCAGTATTCCGATTGTTTTGCTGATTCAATTCTCTATCGGCTTCATTTTGGCTTTGCAGATGGCACCGGAGCTGGCGACCTACGGTCAAATAGAACAAGTGGCTAGTATTAATGCGGTGGCGGGGTTTAGAGAGCTGGGCCCTTTGATGGCGGGGATCGTGCTGGCGGGTTTTGCGGGAGCGTCAATCGCAGCGGAACTTGGGACGATGGTAACGACCGAAGAAATAGAGGCTCTGCAGGTACAGGCGATAAATCCGGTGCGTTTTCTGGTGGTTCCTAGAGTGCTGGCGACGGTGATTATGATGGTCTGCCTGACGGTGTTGGCAGATATAATGCTAGTGTTCGGAGGTTTCGTAACCGGTGTACTGCAGTTGGGTATCAGCGCTTCGCGTTATTATACGGTGACGCTGGAGACATTGACGATTAAGGGTTTTTTGACGGGTTTGATCAAAGGGGGTTTGTTCGGTTTGCTGATCAGTTTGATTGCTTGTTATCAGGGGTTGTCGGTGCGGCCAGCTGAGGGCTCGGAAGGAGTGGGACACGCGACGACGGTGACGGTAGTGAGGTCTATTGTAGCTTTGGTAATAACGGACGGGATATTGACAGCCCTGTTCTATGCCTACGGATTCTTTGATAGATAAATCAAAATGTAAATCGCAAAATGCAAAATGACAGATCAAAGATCAAAAATAAGCCACTATGAATCAAAATAGATCAAACGGTTTTTACTATATAGGAAAAAAGAACAATAACTATATCCCGCATGTGTGAGCGTATCATATATTTTGATTTTTTATATTGATTTGTGTTTTGAAATGAGCCAAGAAGAACCAATCATTCAGGTCGAAAGACTGATCAAGCGTTTTGGGGACCAGACGGTGCTCAATGGGATCAATCTGGAGGTCTATCCCGGCGAGACTATGGTGATCATGGGCGGTTCAGGTTGTGGCAAAAGCACGCTTCTGCGGATAATGATCGGTTCGATCAAGGCGACGGCTGGCAAGGTGATGGTACTAGGCGAGAACGTGGCGGAACTGAACGAAAGACTTCTGGATGAGCTGCGTAAGCGAATCGGGATACTGTTTCAATCGGGGGCTCTGTTCAACAGCTTGACCGTGGGCGAGAATGTGGCACTGCCGCTGCGCGAACATACGAAACTGCATCCGGACGTGATTGATCTGCAGGTTACGATCAAACTCAATCAGGTGTCTCTGCTTCATGCCCGGAATAAGATGCCGGCTCAGATATCGGGAGGAATGAAAAAACGAGCAGGTCTGGCTAGAGCACTGGCAATGGATCCGCAAATACTGTTCTACGACGAGCCCAGTGCTGGCCTGGACCCGGTGACGTCGAGCCAAATCGACGAATTGATTATAAAACTGTCCAAAGGGCTTGGGGTAACCTCTGTGGTGGTTACGCATGAGATGGATTCTGCTTTTAGAATAGCCGATCGTATGTGTATGCTCAACCGCGGCAAAGTGCTGAAGGTTGGCACGCGGGAGGAGTTCGCGCACCTACGAGACGCAACAGATACGGAGAATTTTGACGAAGATGAACTGCTAATGCGACAGTTTCTTCGAGGTGACGCAGAAGGTCCGATAAGTAGCGAAGAGGATAAAGGAGGCTTTTACGAAGAGCTGGGTGTATTCTCTCTACGCTGAAACTGGTCCTGAGAGTCTCGAGTCCTGGGTAATTGGAGCAAGACTGTGAACAAAGATCAGGCAAATGAACTGAAGGTGGGCATAATGGTATTGGTCTGCCTGGGGCTGGGGCTGACTGTGATAATGCTCCTGTCGGACTGGGAGCGGTGGGTTGAGCCGCAAACCACGCTGACCTTCAAGATTCCCTATCAGGCGGGCATCGGAGGGATCAAGGAAGGCTGGCCAGTGACGATCGGTGGGGTGTCGGTTGGTAGTGTGGAAGAAATTTCGTCCAAGCTTGGGCCGATCGACCCGCGGGATATAACCGAAGAGCCTACTTTAGAAGCGAAGGGATCGCAAAAGGTAGCTGGACAAGAAATACAAGAGCTGACTCAAGGGGCCCAAGGTGTTAATGAGACAAGGACGTATTCGTATTTTACGTTTACGGTGCCGAGTAAATATAAGTTGTACGAGGATTGTGAGCTTAAGCCTGCGGGCCAAATTATCGGCGGAGCAGGGGAACTGGTCATCAGCAATTTTGGCAGTGAAGGCAGGCTGCTTAAGGATGGGGACGAAGTGTTCCGCAAAGATCTGGGCAAAAGCAGCATGGCTGCGATGATGGATAAGGCTCAGCAGGTGCTATCCAAGACTCAGGAGGCTATGGACAGAATCGGGAAGATTACCGAGGATTTCAAACATGTCTCGGGCAATGCCCGCGAGATGATTAGCCTGATCAAGCCTCAGTTGGAGAAGACCATAGCTAACGTGCGAGTGGCGTCGGAAGAAATGAAAATGGGGATGCGTGAGATTCGCTGGAATCCTTGGCGTTTGCTGCATAATCCGACCGATCGGGAGCTGCGGACGCAGAATATATTGACAGCGACGAGAGCTTACAGCAGCGGCGCTAGCGACGTGTATGCGGCGACTGGAAAGATCGAGGGGCTGTTCGATGCCCGGGGAGATGATATAAGCAGCGATGATCCGGATTTGATTCAAGCAATTGAAGAGCTCAAAGCGAGCATGGCTAAGTTCAAGCAGGCTGAAGACGCGTTATTAAAACGTCTGAACAAATAGAAGTGGGAAGGCTTTGGCGTGGGGGCGCAAGGGTGAGAGGGGGGCTAGAATTTTATATTCTCCAAAGATAAGAGGCGTTGTTTGAGTGGTGGCCCCGCTGGGGCGGAGAACCCGCCGAGGCTTGCGGTGCAGGTCAACACGCGGTGGCAGGGGATAATAATCGGCAGAGGATTGCGGGCGAGACATGAGCCGACGGCTCGGGCGGCGTTGGGTGATCCGGCGCGTTTGGCCAATTGGCCATAGCTGATGGTTTGGCCATAGGGCAGGCGAGCTATTGTTTTAAGGACTCTGCGAGCGAACGGAGTCAGTAGCGTTAGATCGAGGGGGGCGCTGAAGCGTACTTTAGAGCCCAGAAAATAATCGGCTAATTGTGCGGCAGTGGCTTGGAGGAACCGAGCAGTTGCAGGTGGCGCTTTGGAAACAGCTAACAAGTCGAGAGTAGCTGGCGGATCGGATTTAGGCCAACAGACGTGGCGTAGGCCTAGCTCCGTTGCAATCAGACGGAATCGGCCGATGGCTGTGGGGGCAGAAATAGTGAAGAGGTTGGGGGGAGACATAGCAATAATGCAGAAACAGCACTGTAATAAACTTCAAAAACCTCGATAAGGTATATCCGAGGAAGTTACTTTGACCTTTTCATATCCATTTTCAAGCAACAATATTTTGGTCGAATTTACTATTTCTTCCTGGTATTGCGTCGGGCCAATCCTTACCTCCGTAATCGGCAGAAGGCCCTTATTTTGTTCTTCTTCCATCTTTTTAATAATCCTCTTTGCCTCAATTCGAGATTTACCTTTCACTTTTTTTGCAAATTCTTCTATTAGTTTTGGTCTCGTAGGTATAAAAAATTTAACGTACGGGACAGAACATGGTAATATAGCGTGCGGTCGGAAATATATTGCCGGCTCGTGACAAAACATCTCTGGCGAATTGCGATACCAGCTCCATGAAGAGTTGGATACAACCAACATTCGTATCTCTTTTTCAGATCTGTAATGCTTGTTTTTTAGTTTTGCCGACAGTGCAGATTCTACAATGCCAACTGCAAAGTGCTTCCCAGATGCACCTATTGCAGTATCAAAGGATTCGTTTTGCCATTCCGGAAATTTATCTTTATTGATGATCCATTTTTTAATAGAATCATTCTTATAGACACATCTAAACAAATCAAAGCCATATTTTCGTAATCTTTTCGAATCAAAACCTATGCAGTAATTTCCATATGTACGAAACTGATCGAGCGAATGGCCAACTTTACTGAAAGAAGCCAAATAATAGTCCTCGACATCCTCAATCCCACCTTTATCCTGTTTATCTTTAAATACATTAAACTCTGAATTATTGAATTGAATATCTTTGAATATGTCGTCGGCTTCAAACGAAGCTCGTAGCTCCGTTTTATCGTTAACAAATAATGCATTTGTCATCCATATTTCTTTGCTCTTCACTATTCCTTCGAAACCTTTAGCTGTTGTATAGTGGTATATAGTTCCTGAAACTCTGTCTTTAATCTTGTCGCTAAGTTTATTCACAGCCGCCAAACATCTAGCACTGTCAAACTTAGACTTGGACATTGATTTTATCTCATTTACTTTCATGGTATGAAATTATGCTGGTTTGGCGGGGTAGAGTAAAGGGAAAAGGGCTCAGGGCGGATGGGACAGTGCGGAGAAAGTGAGAAAAGTAAGCCCCCAGGGTAAACCTGGGGGCTAAACGTTAAGATGGATGCCCCCGGTCCCGACAGGTCGGGAGGGTAAACTCCAGAGAGAGCCGGCATGACAAGGCGGGGAAGGGCTTGTCAAAGATGAAGATTGACAAGGGGGCTGAAATCCATAATTATAGGCTGATATTGGTGTTTTCCTCGGAGAATTCTGAGCCCAGGAAGGGCGTGTGCAGTTGCTCAAAAAAATACCCCTACTATTATGTAGTTGCCTATTTGGCTTGGTCTGGATGGGAATGGCTGATCGCGCCCAAGGCCAAGCAGAGGGGGAGTTTACGGCTGAGGAGAGGGCGGAACTCACGCTGAGCGGAGATGGCTTGACTATATGGGCTGAGCCTGACGGGACCCAACTGCTGGTCTATAGAGGTAATTTCTCCGCCAGAGGGTCGGCGCAAAGTTTGAGCAGCGACAGAGCGGTGATCTGGCTGACCCAAACTCGCCGAGCGGAACAAATCCACTCCAATCTGCGGGTGTACCTGGAAGGAAAAGTTAAGGTCAGCGAGTCCAGCGGAGCAGTAACCACAGACGAAGTTCTATTGATCCGACTGGAAGTAGCGGGGCCCTTGGCGATCAAAGCGGTCCATCGGATAGATGAGCCGCAACGAGATGATCCACTGTACCAGCGGGCGGTGGACGCTCTGCAGGAATCGAGCATAGCCGAACCAATCATCGCGGAAGGAATTGACAAGCAGCCTGAGCTGGACGTCGCCAAAGCGGACGAAACTGTTAAAGTCGGCCCAATAAAACTCCCTCGCGGCCCAATATTCATGCGGGGCACGGTAGAAATGCGGGAAAAAGGCAATGAGTCTATCATCACCCTGGTAGCTGACGAACGAGGGCAAGTCTATGTTTCACAAGCAGGGACGACAAGTAAACTACTGCTGGAAATGCAGGCGGACGCGGCAGTAGTTTTTCAAGATTCCGATAGTTCCAAAAAAGAGGGTCAAACAGGCGGAACCTTTACGGGGGTGTACCTGGAAGGCCATGTGCTGCTACGACAAGGTGAACGGACCATCCGGGCTAAAAGGGTGTACTATGATTTTCGGTATGAACGAGCATTAATCCTGGACGGTGTGTGGCGAGCGATAGATAGGCAACGAATGGTGCCGCTTTATATGCGAGCTAAGGAGATTCGGCAGCTTAGTGAAAAAGAATTCGTGGCTAAGAAGACGACGCTGACCAGTAGTGATTTCGCCCGTCCAGATTATCACGTGGCTGCGAGTAAGGTGGTGCTGAAGCAGAAAAAGAGAGTAGATAAGCAGGGCACAGAGGTGGGGGACGAACTTCTGCACGTCAGGGCTGAGAATATAACGGTGTACGCGGGTCTTCTTCCAGTTTTCTGGTGGCCTATCTTTGTGGGCGATTTGGGAGAAGGGGAACTGCCAATACAATCGGTAAAGTTCGGCGAGACCAAGAGCGACGGTTTTATAGTGGAGACGGACTGGTGGTTGTTCCGTCTGCTGGGCTTGGAAACACCGGAAAACGTGAGAGCTATTCTGGGCGTGGATTACATGAGCAAGCGGGGCCCGGTGATCCGCTATGAAGTAGATTACAGGCGGGATAAGTACGAGGGTTACGGCCGGGGTTATCTGATCGACGACCGTGGGCAGGACCAGTTGAGCCGGGACCGTGAAGATATCGAACCTCTGAGTAATCTGCGTGGGCGAGCATTGGTGCGACACCGACACTATCTTCCGCAAGACTGGGAGATGCAACTAGAGATCAGCTATATCTCTGATCCGACTTGGCTGGAACAGTACGAAGAAAGAGAGTTCGATACGGGTAAAGATCAGGAAACAGCTCTGTACTTTAAGAAACAACGGCAGAACTGGGCGTTCAGTATGCTGGCTAACAGCAGGTTGATGGACTTTGTCGGTTTGACGGAGCATTTGCCGGAGGGCCGATGGGTACTAATCGGCGAACCTTTGGGGAACATAGCTACGCAATTTGTGGATGTGCGGGGTGGAGTTGTACGGCTGCGAGCAAATGATGTTTTCGATCCGCTGGCGCCGCTGGAATCTTCGGTTGTGCTGCGAGGCGATGCCCGCATGGAATTGAGTCTTCCCCTGCAGGTTGGGGGCTTGAAGTTGGTTCCATATACTTTGGTACGGGGGACGGCTTGGGATGATTCTCCCACGGGCGGCGGTGAGGGGCGCACCTATAACGCGATAGGTCTGCGGGCTGGGACGCAATTTTGGCGGGTATATGACAAAGCCCAATCGCGGATGCTGGACTTGTATCAAATTCGACACATCATTCAGCCTCAAGTGCACCTTTTTGGCTCAACGACCAACCTAGACCATGGCTCGCTTG
>SDBV01013685.1_pt1 | contig 10285 bp, 8 predicted proteins | sample 2277081 | NCBI WGS metagenome assembly SDBV01 (sample SAMN10402039, study PRJNA504765) | marine sediment metagenome | isolation source: marine sediment core GS10_PC15, 223 cmbsf | place: Arctic Ocean: Southern Knipovich Ridge | collected 2010 | reverse complement strand
GTAATCTGAAGTCATTTGGTGGATATCTATTATTTATAAGCAATTCAATCATCTTTCTAAATTGTCCAAGAGTCAATGGAACAATATTAACATAGTCCTCATCGTCTCCTCGATACCAAACTCCAATCCGGAATGTTTCAGCAGTATTATTATCAATAGTTGGAGCTATAAAAACCGCATAGACAGCTTTAGATGTATTTTCCTTTATGTCAGCAACATGCCTTCGAACTGATTCTCCTTCAGCAACAACTTGGCGACTTGAACCTGTCAAAGTGACTTCAACAACAAGAACAAAGTCATCAAATTCAAATAATAAATCTGGTCCACCACCTGGAGCCGTATGTCTTGGATGAAAGTCATCATCGATGGGAAAGCGTCTTGTTTCATTTATTGGAATAGTAATACTATCAATTGCCAAAAAGCCTCTCCATACCGCCCATTCTAGGTAAGCTGGAGGGTCTATGATTCCGAATTTCTTTGCTTTTCTTGAAGATTCCAGTGCATTCAAATACTCCAATATTTCTCCTATGGATTCAGTCTCCATTTGTAAATCTGCAAATTGCTGTTCCTTGATATGACTTAATTGCTCAATTAGTATAAATTTCGCTTGCTGAATTTCATTCAACGGGGATTGGCTTGAGTATTGAGATATGTCTATTTGAGGAGAGACCCCAAGTCCTTGCAGTTCTTCGCATAACTGATTAAGTTGTATAAGGGCAAATGCAATGTCATCCGTTGGCAAAGAAGCCCCCTCATACAATTTTTTGAGATACCCTAAAGGGTCACTTTCCGAGATAAAAACGGGTTCAGTTTCAAGCATTTTTTCAACGATATTTTTTTTATTCTGCCGAATGGAAATTCGAGTTTTGCCTTGAGAAATCAAACCTGTCATATATGAATAGCGAACAGTAGTATCGGCATAATCAACAAGAGTGTCAGGTCGAATACTTCGGGACCCAGATACATCGGAAAGTAATTGAGCATCAAACTTTTTTTTATCTCTCGCACTGTCTAAAGACTCTCGTTCCCTCCTATACTCCAAGATAGATTGGACTGTTCTGGTGACAGCATCTTCCGCGTGGTCAATAAATATTTGGATAAATGCTCCGATTTCAATTTTATTCAAACCTTGCTCATTAAGGTCATCTAACTTATTCAGTACATCTATCAAAAAAACAAAGGGCTTCATTTGACCGTTTGGGAAGCCAGTTTCAATTGCAGAAGGTACTTCAAGAGTAATCAACTGTCTCAGAAATACATCCTGTATTTCAGCAGTTGTCATCGCATCAAGAAGATGTTTCCCCGCAGGCGTTAATTCATAATCAAAACCCTGTAATCCTAAAGTAGGTTTTTGTTCAGATAATCGTTGAGCAAAAGTTTTTTCGAGAAAGTGTAGTGATTTAGAAAAGCCTGCGACTTTCGACACTATCTCCATGCTAAGTCGAATGAACCCGGGTTTCCCAAGTAAACAATGACAAACGAACTGAATTTTGATAAGATTATTGATGTTGGAAGGGCTGAATTATGTTTTTTAGACGACTAAATGGGAAATGTCAGCTTAAAAAGGATTATTTGATATGCAGGATGAGTCTGGGAAATCGATGAAACTTTCACTGATTGCTCTTTTGGTGCTGGTTCCAGCTCCGAGTTTGGGTACGATATTCGGAATGACTCTTATGCCGGAGCGGGCATTAGGGAAGGTGCTGTTTTTTGCATCGAAATTGTGGATTCTATTTTTGCCCGTGTTCTGGCGACTCGTGATTGACAAAGAACCTCTGAGTATTTCCAGGCCCAAACACGGGGGATTCAAGGTTGCAGCGGTGCTTGGGCTTGCGATATCCGTGATTATTTTTGCTGTGTATTTTACACTTGGCAGGATGCTTATCGATCCTGCGATGGTTAGGGATATGGCGGCGGAGACGGGGCTTAGTAATGTGTATGCTTATATCGGAGGTGCTGCTTACTGGATTTTGATCAACTCTGTTATCGAAGAATATGTGTGGCGGTGGTTTGTGGTTGAAAAATGCAGGGACCTGATGTCTTCCAGGGCTGCAATCGCCACGTCGGCGTTTCTTTTTACGGTGCATCATATCTTTGCGATGCATATTTATTTTTCGTGGCTTGTCGTCACGGCAGTGTCTGTAGGGATTTTTATAGGCGGCGCGGTATGGTCTTGGTGCTATATAAGATATCGCTCGATCTGGCCGGGGTATGTTAGCCATGCGATCATCGATCTTGCGATCTTTGTAATAGGATATCTTCTGATTTTCGGGTAAGCTGGCAGCAGGGGAGCACTATTGTCACTACTCCTGTCTTCCTGCTGGGACAACGGAGTTTGTCCAGTTTGAACGATAATAGGAGATGGGGCTATCTGGCAGTTCTGACAGTTTGAGATGCTGTGGGGCAACAGGGGAGCATTGACATAGGTTTTGTTTTCATCGCTCTTCATCACCCTGGTAATTATGAAATAGTTTTCACCGCTCCTTGGAGAGGGTATTATAGTGGGGTGAATTAAAGGTACCAGGTACCTTTTCTTATTGACAGGTGTTGTTGTTGGCGTTATTATGGTTCATTATGCCTCGTGCGAAGCGAAAATTTGTTGGTGGCGTTACGTATCATGTTCTCAATCGCGCCAATGGGCGTTTGCGTATCTTTCGCAAGCCTGACGATTTTGAGGCGTTCGAGCGTGTGCTTGCCGAGGGGATCGAGCGCGTAGGGATGCGGCTTTGCGGTTACTGCATCATGTCCAATCACTGGCATCTGCTGCTGTGGCCGCGGCAGGATGACGACGTTTCGCAATTCATGCAATGGATTACGCTGACTCACACCCAGCGCTGGCATGCGGCACACGGCACAACGGGGATCGGGCACGTCTACCAGGGCAGGTTCAAGAGTTTCCCCGTGCAATCCAACGAACATTACCTTACGGTGCTGCGATATATCGAGAGCAATCCGTTGCGTGCGAAAATCGTCAAGAACAGTCGCCAGTGGGAATACAGCAGCCTTGCAATTCGCAACGGCGCCGACAAGGAGGGCTTGAAGATAAGCGCCGGGCCGGTGAAACTGCCAGACAGATGGAACAGGCTTGTAAACATCCTGCCCGGAGGAAACGTCGATGTCCAACTGGAAAAGTGTATAAAACGAGGATGCCCGTACGGCAATACCAAATGGATCGAGGCGGCAGCACAAAAACTCGGCCTTGAATCAACGTTAAGATCAAGAGGAAGACCGAAAAAGGTACCTGGTACCTTTAGTTAACCTAGTTAACCTTTAGCTATTTGACTCATATTCAGACCTTGGTCTTTGAGCCGTATTATATCAGTAGCAAAGAGTTTTGGCTCAATATCGGTGGGCTCTCAGCCCACCGATAGATCAAGCAACAGTTTCACAGTTGACAGACTACTCGATCGGTTGTCCTAAGCCTGCTGCGCGGAGAGTTGCCTCGTCCGGACCGCGGTTTTCGCAGCATTGTGCGAGTTTGCCGTCAATCACGACGGCCGGCACTGATCGGATTTGTAAACCCTCGGCCCGTTCTGCAACGTCTTTGTCGTGCATGTCAAGCACGTGCACATCGCACGAATCACATGCAAGCCGTTTGACAAGGTCAATCGTGTGCTCGCAAACCTGACATCCGGCGCTGAACACTTCTATTTTACGTTTGGCAGTCATCTTTACGTCCTTTTCATTTGTCCTGTGTTCGCCTGTCGTGTGCAATGCTTCCGGCCGGAACACAGGCAGGACCGCAAGCATCGCTCTTGGTTTTTCGGGGCCATGAATTCCATACCGATGCCCCGATTAAAAGTACAATTCCACTAAATGTCAGTAATCCCCGCCCAACCACGAACCTCCCGCAGATGACAAGAGTCAGCGCCGCCAGCCCCACATAGAAAGGACCATAGCCTCGCCGTCTCTTTGCACGAAAGCCCAGGGCGCCAACCGCTATTACCAGAAACACCGTCGTAAGCGGCAACAGCCAGGGCGTGTAATTGAAGAATCCAATACCTAACGAACTCAACAGTCCTGTGTAGGCAGGCCAGCATGCCGGGCAACTGATGCCCGGTATCATGACCGCAAATGCACCCGGAACGATCGCAGACAAACGCTTCCACCCGTAGCGCCGCACCACATCCTCACCGCCCGGTCTGGAAGCTTCTTCACTGGCCCCCAACAGTGCCGAACTTATCGCTTCTACCGAAGGCACGGTGTTGAATTGCCCCCGCTCGTCGGGATAGAGGCGACAACTCCCGCCATTGGTTGCAGCGGCGATACCGGAGACGTCTTTGCCGTTTACCAGAATGCTCGGCGAACCATAGCCCTCGACGTAGTCGGGACTCCGGTCATCGGCCCTGTTCCACTCCCGCCACTCAGCTTCGGTACCGGCCCGAATAAATGCCTCTTTCAATTGCGCCCGGGCCCGCCCCACATTCGGGCAATCACTGTCATATATAAGTTCTACCTTGATCATTATGTATTCTCCTCTTGTTCAAAGGCGGCCAGAATCGGACACTCACTTATGTCGCTTTTGCCCCGGCACAGCGCGGTCAATTCGACAAGAGCCCTCTTGACATTCTCAAGAGCCGCAATCTTTTCTTCGATCACCTCTATTTTCGCCTCTGCCCGAACACGTATGTCCTCACAGCGTGTCGTCGAATCGACCCGCAGCAGCAAAAGCTCTTTTATCTCGGGCAACGAAAAACCGGCTTGCTGGGCGCCCTTTATGAACCGGATACGCAGCACCGTCGCAGGGGGATACTGGCGATATCCGCCGGCAGTTCGCGCCGGCGCCTCAATAAGCCCCTTACGCTCATAGAAACGCACGGTCTCAATTCCGACGGATGCACATTTGGCAACTTCACCTGTCTTTAATCCGCTCATCTTTTGCCCTCGCTATACCATATGAATAATCGGCGGCTGCACTACTGTCTACAACATATTACACCCCGTGCCTGACTACAGGGTTCGCAGGATTCTATTATTGTCCCAAAAATTGCAGGCTTGCCCTTAACTGCCGACCGTGTCATCCGGCTCTTCGCTAAGATTCTGAGATAACTTCTTGAAATATTCTTTTATTTGTTCAACAGGTCCAATTCGTTCGATCTTGCCCTGGCTCATGACTACTACACTGGTGCCTATCTGGAAAGCTTCCTGGCGATTATGGGTGACGAACAAAAGCGTAAAACCGATTTCTTCTTGAAGCCTGAGAATTTCTTTTCTGACTTTAAGGCTTAATTCTATATCAAGGCTGGAAAGGGGTTCATCCATCAAAAGGGCCTTAGGCTGCAATATCAAGGCCCGGGCCAGCGCGACTCGTTGCTGCTGACCTCCGGAAAGTTGTGCCGGCTTGGATTCGATATAGGACTCCATATGTACAAGCTTCAACATTTCAATAACTTTTTGCCTCCGCTGCCGCAGCGGCACACCCTGGGCTTTCAAGCCAAACTCGAGATTACCCTTTACTGTAAGATGAGGCCAAAGTGCTAAATCCTGGAACACCATTCCCAGGTTACGGTGCTCCGGTTCTTTTAAGTTTCTTCCCCTTTCAGCTACAGTCTCGCCATCGATTTCGATACTTCCTTCGTCGGGCGTGACGAAACCAGCCAAAAGCCGCAGTACTGTAGTTTTTCCACAGCCGGAATGACCAAGGATAACCAAACGCTGGCCCGCAGGAATCTCCAGTGAAAAATTACATACCGCCGGTTGGTCATCGAAGGATTTTGATACCGACTTAAAAACAATCTCGCTCATTATGCGAGTCTCCTTGGCTTGAAGAGTATGACCAGAAATCCCAGGGGGAGTAACGCAGCCACGACCATGATCACGCACAATGCTGCAATAAAGTCCGCTGATCCATTTGCCATGAGTGTAAATATGCGGACGGGAAATGTGTCGTGGCCGGGCGGATAGACCATCATGCTGATTCCCGTATCTCGCAGGCAGAATATATATCCGACCAGCCAGCCGGCCAGAAGCCCTCGCTTAGCCAGAGGTACGACAATCAAAGCTGTGCGGCGAAGCCACTGTGCACCTGTTATCCGGGCGGCTTCTTCCATCGAGGGGGGAATCTGAATCAGTGTAGACGCTGTGATGCGGCTCGTCAAAGCGGTATATTGAGCAATATAACCGAAGATGATAATGGCCGGGGTGGCATAGATGAAGTTCGTTGACGGTCTGTTCCAAAGAAGAATCAGACCGATTCCAATCAGTGTGCTGGGCAGAGCAAAAAGAAATATTGTCATGGAATCCAGGCTTTGCCAAAATGACAGCGCTTTGGTATGGATAAGGTAGCCGCAAAGGAAACCGAGGACGCTCAGTGCCGAGGCGCCGACGACTGCGTAGGTGAGGCTGGCAAGCAAGCTGTCACCGGCCCGTGTTATTGCCTGTACATAAGCATCGAAGGACATTGACTGCAGTATCAGCACCAGCACAGGCAGGATGACAATGAAGAAACAAAGGGCACCCACGAAAACCAGACACCGGTTGCGGATACGTCCAAGCCGGATCACCAAAGTTCCGTTGCCGGCGGAAGCAAGCTTCACCTCGTAGGTTTTCTTGCGAAGGAATATTCTTTCGGCAACCAGAACCAGAAAAGTAATGACGGCAAGGGGAACGGCGGCAGCGGTCGCGGCGCCTAAGTCGTAGAAGGCAGCAAACTGAGTGAAAATTTCCAACGGATACACATCGTACCGCAGAAAAGCAGGAACCCCGAATTCACCTAACGTCAGAAGGAACACCAATATCGAGCCTAACAAAACCCCGGGCAATATCAGAGGAACGGTAATTCCTTTGAGCACGCCCGGCCATCCGGAGGTGATTTTCCCTGCTTCCTCCAGGCGGGGATTGATTGTCTTCAAAAAGGTCATCGTTAGAAGCATCACAACAGGCAGGAACGTGGAGAACAGGACTAATACGCATCCCGGCAGATCGAAGAGCCAGCCGGATGTTACTTCCGCCGCAGAACTGCTCAGGAATCGAGCCAGAAAACCCTCTCTGCCCAAAAGGAGCGACCAGGAGACAGCCGTTATGTAAGGCGGCACCAGCAGCGGAACAGTGAACAGAACAGCAAAAACCCGACGAAAAGGCAAATCGGTTTTGGCCAGGAGAATTCCCAGCAACATACCGACTACCGTGGCAAGCAGCGCGGTCAATGATGACAAAACAAGACTGTGTTTCAGAAGCACCCACTGGGTTCGAGAGGTCAACACGTCTTTGTACGCAACAAGGCTCAAATGACCGTCCGCGGTCACGCTTTGCAGAAACATGACGAGTAACGGCAGCAGACCTATTACTACCAACACTATCGCTGCAAATATGAGAACGGCACGCCTGGTCATCAATAACCGACCCACTGCTTAAGATATTGCTGAATATCCTCCATTTTGCCGGCGACCCGTGCGTAGTTGATATTCATAGCTTTGATCTCCTCGATTGGCTTGACCTCCGGGGGTGTCTCAACACCGGGATGCAGCGGAATCTGCGCACAATCGGCAAAGGCCAATTTCCTCTCGGTTTCCTTCGACAGAAGGTAGTCGATGAGCTTCCTGGCATTATCAGGATGCCTGGCGCCCTTTATGAGCACCACGGCATTGGGCACGATCAGACAGCCCAAATCGTTTTCTCCCTGATCGGGATATACCATTTCAATGCTCTTGCCCTGTTTGATTCGACTGACGGCATCGTCACTATCCACGAGGCTGAATTCATACTGGCCGGAAGCGACAAAATCGGTGCTCTCGCCGTTGCTGGTTGATATTCCGACGTCGTTTTTCTTCATATCTTCCATGAACGCCTTGGCCTGAGCATCTTCCCACAGGGTGAAAAGAGCCGCTATCTCAACGGTCGTCGTTCCGAACAGCGGGTTGGCAATGACTCCTTTTCCCTTCCAGCGGGGATCGGTGTAGGCCAGAATCGAATTGGGTTTGTTTTTCACTTTCTTATTGACGACGAAAACCCTGGCCCGTGCGGAAAATCCGGTCCAGTAGTATTCGGGGTCCTTGTGAATGTCCGGGATTTCCAGGGCGTTGGGCGACTTATAGGGAGCAGCTATCCCCTTCTGCTTGAGGGCCTCGGCCCGGATAGGCTCATTAGCCCAGAATACATCAGCCAGAGGATTGTTTTTTTCAGAGATAAGGCGCATCATTACCCCTGTGCTTTTGGTTTCTTCGGTATCGTAAACGGCCTTGACCTTAATACCTGTTTGGCTCTCAAAGTCCTTTAATATCGGCTCGGAAAAAACCTGATCCTCACTGACATAGACAACCACCTCCCCGGCCCCGGACGGACCGTCTTTTCGGCAGCCGGCGACCCACATTGCCCCTACAAGAACAATGATAAATAGTATTGTAATAACCTGCTTCATAATCGAGATCTCCTGCTAATCATCCTGAATTCTACGTGGTGAGAAGTCATCAAAAGCTGTTCTGCCGTCCGCTTTGACCCACAGGCCGACCATGCCCGGCTCACTGAAGGTCGAATCCGCCAGCTCGACTACCTTCTTTCCGTCAAAGTATGCCGTGATCTGCGTTCCTTTATGCACAACCCTGACCTCATGCCAGATATTGGCGTCCGTTTTCACGTCGGCCGTGCCCAACTGTTTGCGGCGCCCGTCCTTGACGAAGTAAACTCTGAAGTTGTTCTCGAGCGGATTCCAGCGGCAGATATAATAATTGTCCGCGTCTTTGGCCCGCCAGATGGGTCCGCCGCCCTGGTCTTCCACTCCGGCAACAGCCTTGACCATAACTTTGACCTCAACGTCGGCGTAGCTCGTGCCCTGGGCCATCAACAGATTAAAGGTCGCGCCGTAATTCTCGTTGGCAGTGATAGCAATCGCCTGGGGCGGGCTGGGCGCCGACGCGTCGGCAATAACCTGCCACGTGGCTAATTTGCCTTCGCCGCCTGTCTCAGCCACCTTCCACCCACGCGGAACAGAGCCAATTTCGTTTCTGTCAAAGTTCATGCGACCGGATCTTCTCGTACCCGAATAAACGGTCATATCGTCAAAAGCAGTAGCCGCATCGGCCTTGGTCCACAAGCCCACCATGCCGGGCTCGCTGAAAGTGGAATCGGCAAGCTCAATCATCTTCTTGCCGTCGAACGAAACTGTAATCCTGGTCCCCCTGTGGTCAATTCTGACTTCATGCCAGACCTTTGGATCCGCTTTCGCCTCGGCCGTACCCAACTGTATTCGCCGACCGTCCTTGACATAGTAAACACGGAGATTATCTTCCAGTGGATTCCAGCGCGCGACGTAATAGTTGTCGCCATCCTTCGCCCGCCAGATAGGACCACCGCCCTGGTCCTGCTTGCCTGTGAGGGCCTTGACCTTAACCCTGATACTCAAGTCTCCGTATCGGCTCCTCTCGGCCATCAGAAGATTGTAGGTGCTGCCACGGTTCGTGTTTTTCGTAATGGCCACCGCCTTGGATCCACTCGGCGCCGTATCGTCTTTAACCACCTGCCATTTTGCCGGTGTGCCTTGTCCCCTGGTCTCGCCCACCTTCCAGCCGCGCGGAACAGAGCCAACCTCGTCCCGGTCGAAGGTCATACGCCTTGACCCTGTGCCTCTCATCGAAAACACGGTCGGATTATCAAACTTAGTCGCTGCGTCCGCTTTGGTCCACAAGCCAACCTTGCCGGCTTCACCGAAAGTAGAATCGGCAAGCTCGATCATTCTCTTTCCGTCGAATGATACTGCGATCCTGTTGGCCCGGTGCATGATCATGATTTCATGCCAGGCCCTGGGATCTGTCTTCACATCCGCCGAACCCAGTTGTATTCTCTTGCCGTCCTTGACGTAGTAAAGACGAAGATTATCTTCCAGTGGATTCCATCGCGCGATGTAGTAGTTGTCCGCGTCCTTAGCCCGCCAGATCGGACCGCCGCCCTGGTCCTGTTTGCCCGTCAGCGCTTTGACCTTAACCCTGATTACAAGGTCTCTGTAGCTGGTATCCTGTGCTATCATAAGATTGTACGTGCTGCCGCGGTTCTTATTTGCAGTAATCGCTACAGCCTGAGTTCCGTCCGGCGCCGAGTCGTCTTCAACCACTTGCCACGTGGCGGGAGTACCTTTTCCTCCGGTCTCAGCCACTTTCCAACCTTGTGGAACGGAGCCGGCCTTGTCTTTCTCGAACGACCACATATCGCGCCGTCCACCGCGACCGCGTTGGCCCCTGCCCGAGGCGCTGCGCTCGGCGCAAAAAGCCTCTCGCTCGGCCACCAGAACCAACCCGGTCATCACAAGAACCATCGACAAACATATCTTGTGTAGAGTTTTCATTGATGCCCCCTT
>SDBV01013684.1_pt1 | contig 10286 bp, 28 predicted proteins | sample 2277081 | NCBI WGS metagenome assembly SDBV01 (sample SAMN10402039, study PRJNA504765) | marine sediment metagenome | isolation source: marine sediment core GS10_PC15, 223 cmbsf | place: Arctic Ocean: Southern Knipovich Ridge | collected 2010 | reverse complement strand
GATCGTTCGCAAGGGTGCGATCTCGGCTCACGAGGGAGAGAGAGTTATTATCCCGCTGAATATGAGGGATGGCACTATTGTGGCCGTTGGGAAGGGGGCTGAGGAGTGGAACTATTCGGCTCCGCATGGGGCCGGCAGGGTCTTGTCGAGGAATAAGGCCAAGAAGACTCTCAGCCTGGATGAGTTCCAGCAGACGATGGCCGGTGCGGGTGTCTGGACATCGTGTGTGTCTGCCGATACGCTTGACGAGTCTCCAATGGCATACAAGGATGGAGCGGCTATCGAAGCGGTGATTGGTGAGACCGTAGAGGTCACCGGGAAGATGAAGCCGGTCTACAATTTCAAGGCGTCGTAGGATAGGGGGTACAAGGCTGATGGGGTGCTACGAATGCGGTGGTCACATCTGCTATCATGGCTTACAGCGCCGGCGGTATGGCGGTGGTCTACCAGCACGCAGTATCTGCGAGGAGTGCGGAGCAGAAAGGGATGACGGTGGCCGGCTATATGGCTACTCCCTGCCGTTCTACGAAGGGAAGTATGACCGGTCGTCCGAGGGGCACCAAGAGGTATGTCCCAAGTGCTGGAGGAAGCACGAAGGACCGGATATCACACAGCGCATCATCTGGCCGAGGTATTCGGCTGAGGAGATTGTTGAAGCGACTCGCCGGGTCAACTCTGGGTGGGAGTTTGTGTATCAGGGGCTGACTCTGGCTGATGTGGATATCATCATGAACCACTCTGGCTACTGGCGCAAAAAGGAAACCTGTGGAGGCCAGTCCGGCGGGTGCCGTAACCCACTTCACGGGTGTCTGTTCAACGAGATGGGGATACAGCATACGGTCACCTTCAATGATTCTCCTTGGCGAGATGAGCGAGGCCGCTTCACATCGCAGTACGCCACGTGGCGCATCCTGAGGAACGCCGCCGAGGCGGCTTTGCCGGTAGGGGGAGCGAGGTGAAAGGGAAATACATGGCACGCTGGCAACTACAGGAGTTGGTGATTGCTCTCGTCGCACAGGCACTTTGGGAACAGACGTTGAAGAAGGGGGAAAAGTGGTACTGACACACAGTTACATCGGGAAGAAGGAGTGTGGGTGTGTAGTTGCGGCCACTGTGATTGATGGGCAGACGCCTGAGTCTGTAGCTGCTGACGTGGCTGACTTCATTCGAGGTGGGCTCACCATCGAGAGGGTAGAGAGCGACTTCGTCCGGCTGCATTTCGGTGAGTGCCCTCACGACAAGACCATCCCGATGGCCGGAGGCAGTAGGAGGTAAGGGGCAATGATAGACGAATGGATTGTTGCGGTTGGGATGTTTCTCTGGGGCGTAGGGTTCACTGTAGGCGCGACAGTGATGGTGCTGGGCGGGGATTTGATGGGGGGCGGTCTGTTTATCGTCGGGCTACCCGGAATGGGTGTGGGGATAGAGCAGGCGGTAGAATTGTGGCTAGAGGGTAAGGGGCAATGAATTGGGATGGCCCTGCTTTCAGGGGCATAATGACGGGCTCTCTACTGGCCTTTGGGGCGCTATGCGTTGTTGAAGGGCCGGTGTGGCTCGGGGTAGTCTTGTCGGTGTTGGGCGTTGTTGATTTGGCGTGGACCTTCGGCCTACCACAACGCGTCTGTGGAGGTAAGGGGTAATGAACCCAGCACAGGTCGTCGTCACCGTCTATGTTGTCCTCGGCATCCTTTTGACGCTAAGGCCTTCCCTCCGCCTCCTGCGAGAGGGGGAATCGGTGGGTAGAGTGAATCTGTTTGCTGGACTCAGCATCCTTCTGTGGTTGCCCATCTTGGTAGGGTACGTGATATTCAGGGTGTGTGGAGGTGACTGGGACAAGGTGAAGAGGCAATGACAGAACGGACGGTTACCAGGCACCACCCGAGGTATGAAACCTGCCACTGTGGAAAGACGTACTGCTGTGTTTGCCACCACCTCTGCCCGGACTGTGGGCTTGCAGACGATCCGGCACCACTGCCTCCCGGCCAGGTATTCTGTCGGGAGAGTCTTAATGAGATGGGGAGGAAGGATTGATGACGACACCGAGGGAGAAGGTAGCGAGGGAAGGTTTCAAGTTGCTGCATGGCCCCGACATCGAGTGGGGTCATCGAGGGACAATCGATGATGAGAGTTGGCGTCGCGTGGAACGGAGGTGCCTGGAGTTCGCTGGCGCAGTTCTCGGGATCACAGGCCACCCGCCGAGTTGTTGGGACTGCAAGAAAGCGAGCATCTACGGCGGCTTTGGCGGCACCTATGAGATTCCGCCCGAGCCGGCGGCGTGCGAGTGTGCATACGCCACCGAAGAGCAGATGGAGAACTACGGTGATGACGAGCGGGCCTTGACCTGCGCCGGCTTCGATCCGCATCCGACTGGCCCCTGTGGTGAGTGCAAGAAGGAGATCGAGCACCCCCGCTTCTCCTGGCTGATCATAGTGATGGGGATGTACGTGAACTTCCCTTGCTGCTCAATGGAGTGTCAGGAGAAGGCCAAGGCCAAGGTGGAGGCCGAGGTTCAGCGTGAGATCGAGGAGCACCGATGAAGTTGCAGTTTGCGATGGAGGTATAGGGCAATGGAGAAGTGCGAGAGGACACAGTTAGCGGCCTTTGCCGGGGCGTGTGCTCTGGGCTGCCTGTTAATCGCCGCGATGGCGTTCAGTACAGGGCTGGAGGTCGTGGCTTGGGTTGCTGTTGGGGGCGGTGTGTTCCAGGGCTTGGTCTGCGGCGCGTACATCGCAGAGAGGCGAGGTCTGGATCGATGAAGTTGCAGTTTACGATGATTGGGGTGGCGTTGCTGTTGTTTGTGTACCTGGCTGCGTTGCTGTTCGGCAGTGGGCACGGTGCTTCGGCCTGGGTGTGTGTGGCTGGCAGCGTAGTCATGGTTGTCGAAGGTGTTCATCTTGAGATGACCCGGAGGCGTCGGCGATGAAGTTCAAGGACTGCACCTGCCCTTGCCATATGTTCGGAAGCGGCATGAGGTACATCTACACTCATGCGTGCTGCGACCAACCGTACAGGAAGAGGCGGAAGGAATACGACCTTGCCCCACCGGGGAGCCATCGTGTGACGACGAGCCCTCCGTGGCCGGAGAGAAGGCCATGAAGTCCAAGAACAGGCGTCAGCGGGCACTTTACGAGGCGCTGCTGTCGCTAGGTGGCCGTGCCAACACCAGGGACATAGCCGGAAGGGCCGGGCTGAATGTCAATGGAGCGTCACAGACGCTCGGCGTGATGCGTGGGGTGTGTTGCGCCGAGTCATTGAGAGGGGGCGATACCATTTGGCAATTAGCAGGAACCACCGGTGCGGATGATCAAGCGAGGATGATGTGACGAAACGCCTGCGGGTTATCGGTGTAGGACGAGTTGGCTCTTATGCCAAGGCCAAACAAGGGCACTATTCCCGGAGCCGTCGATATTGGGCGATTGCGCAGTGGAGCGATGAGTGTAAGCCCACCTGCCAGGGGAAAAGTAAGGGGCACCTGCATTACCCGGTTGGGCCGGTCGAAAGGAAGGACCTTCCGCACTTCCGAACAAAGACAGCAGCGGAGACCTACTTGAAGGAGATGGGCTGATGAGACAAGGCACCATCAGCGTCCTGTTCGGGTGCCACTCCTTCATCCACACCCTGGTGGTCATAGCTGCCTGGTGGCGGCACTACCGCCGGCCCCCGTCCTGGTGGCAGGTGGTGTGCATCCTAATCCACGACATTGGTCACTGGGGCAAGGACTACCTGGACGACTACGAGGCCAAGAAGAGGCACGCGGAGTTGGGGGCGAGAGTCGCCCGCTGGTTGTTTGGAGAGAAGGGCTACCTGCTGGTGGCCGGCCACAATGCCTACGAGGGACAGCCCCAGAGCGCCCTGTACTTCCCAGACAAGTATTCCTGGGTGATCGCGCCGACGTGGTGGATGATGTCTAATACGTGGTTCGAGCCGAAGCTGATACGTAAGGGCAGCACCCGGAGGGAGTCGGCGGTGATGTTCAAGGATGCTATGCGCGAGAACATGGCCGATGGCTTCAGCGAGTGGGGCCACGACATTTACCTGCGGCAGTGGGGTCACGCCGAGGAAGGAACACACTGATGACACTGGTCAGGGTTCTAGACGCCCCGGAAGGGTACAAGAAAGAACTGCGGGTCAAGGACAAGACAGAGAGCAGGTGGTGCGAATGTGCGGTGTGTGGGGCCTTTGTCGAAACGGGAGAGCAGTTCGTGATGGAGACGCTGCCCAAGCCGCCCGACCCCAAGACAGGACGGGTGCCGAACGGCTTTCTCAAGGGCTTCTCCCACTACCCGTCGTGCAAAGGCTAAGGAGATAGACTGATGGCACAGGTAGCCGTGAATCTTCGGAGGATCGAGCATGAGACCAAGTGGATGACCTTCCGGCTCATCGAGGAGAAGCCGAAGACGACGGTTTGGTCTATCCTGAACAAGTCAAGTGAAATCGAGATCGGTCGGATCGCCTGGTATGCTCCCTTCAGGCAATACTGCTTCTTCACGACGAACGCCGACGCTGTGTTCAACATAGGCTGCATCGCAGACATCACGGCCTTCATTGAGAAACTAATGCAGGACCGGAGAGCAGAGAGATGAGCAACGACAACAAAGTACTGAGCGAGAAGCTGGCGAAGAGGGCCGGGTTTACTTGGTATGATGAGCCTTGCTCCGAAGAGGGGTGTAGTGGTCATTGTGGTTGGCGCTATCCAAGCGGTGAGAAGATGAAGCGAGGAGGTAGTCTCGGACTTCCCGACTTCACTAAATCTCTCGACGCGATCTCCAAGCACTTACTGGTCCCGATGAACATTATGGATGTCAACTTCAGCTACGCTAGCAACGCTGTTACGTGCGATACAGAGGCGGACCAGCCCTTGCCGTCCGTGTTCTTCGAGGGCCACGTCGATGTGGAGTCCTGGGAAGAAGGTCACCAGAAGGCTCCACTGGCCCTTTGCTTGGCGCTTGAAGACCAGATCGACAAGGAGGGTTGATCGATGGTGATCTGGAAGTTAAAAGCCTGCCCCAGGTGCGGGGGTGACACCTACATCGACAGGGACCTCGATCAGTTGATTCAACATTGCCTGATGTGTGGGTTCTCGCGGGAACTCGGCCCCACGGCGGTGACGGCCAAAGAGCCAGAGAAGACCGGCTGAACAGCACCGAGTTCCTCGCTCTTCGTTAGCGGGTCATCGACGCCGGCTACGAGCGAGGACATCAAGGCAAGCGACAAGTGCCACGTCTTCAAGGTGGAGATTAGGTAACCAAGTACAGCAGCGGGAGGAAAGACCAATGAGACTCAGTCAATGGATACCGGAGTGGGGCTGGTGGGAATGGATTCAGGTGACGCTGTTCGCGGCAGTGCTTCTCCTCGCGCTCATCGCCGGCCTGGTTTGCGGTGGCGCGATGACCACGGGCGACATCAACGTCAAGGTGGATGAGGAGTTTGTCATCGAGTTGAAAGGCAACCCGACCACAGGCTACACCTGGGTGTGGAAAGCGAGTGAAATGGACGATGGTGCCGTGGTGCTGCTGGAGTCGTGGTACGAAGCCCCCGCCACCGACCTCGTCGGGGCCGGCGGCACCTTCAAGTACCGTTTCGAGGCCGTCGGAGAAGGTCGGGTGACCATGATGTTCGCCTATGCCCGTGAGTGGGAGGGTGTTCAGCCAACTGACGAGAGTCGTATCTTCAAGGTGGACATCAGGTGAGCATGATGAGGCTTGGAAGAGAGTGGGCTGGTAGGGGCCGGAGAGCGGCAGTCGTTGTTGGCGGGGTGGTTCTTCCGTTTGTGGCATGGGCCATCGGGAACTGGGAGGGGGAGTTGCTAAATGTCACCCCCGCCCCTACTCTCTGGGAGAATATCATACCTGCGACTTTCCTCGGGCTGGTCTCGTTCGCTGCTGCGGGAATAGGGCTCGTAGTTGTCGGTGTCCTTGCTCAGGAAATGTGGGAGCGACTTTTACAGCCGGTTGTGACGTGGGTGTGGAGGGGAAAAGAGTGAGCGGCCACGGCTTACTGATCCCCCTGACGGTGCGGGTCACCGACGAGAACGAGTTCGGGTACCGAGGGATTCTCGAACATCGCCTGCTGGTGATTGTCAGTAAGCAACGCGAGGGCGATGGGAAGATGTGGCTTCACGCCTCGGTGTCTCGGCTCGACAAGAAGATGCCGAAGTATCAAGACCTCAAGAGGCTCAAGGAGGCCTGCATCGGCGACCACCAGACGGCGTACCAAGTCTTCCCGCCGGCGGAGAAGCACGTTGACTACGCCGGGCCGGCGTTCGGCACCGAGGTGCTGCATCTCTGGTGCTGTCTCGATGGGCCTGTGACGCCTGACTTCCTCAGGGAAAAGAATGGAGTGGTGGGAGTCTGATGGATGCCGTCGAGTTCGAGTACCTCCACGGGCGTGTGATCGACTCCGGCTACGGCAGGGAAGTGCTGTGGCAGCAGAATCTCAAGCCCTGTGAGGACTCGGAGGAGTTCTTCGGCCAGTACGTCTGGGTAGTGTTGTCGTCTGGGATGAAAAACCAGATCGCCAGGCAGATCGAGAAGAAGGTGGACGCGGCGCTGAAGGCTGGCGTCTCAGTATCCACCGTCTTCGGACATCCTGGGAAGGCAGCGGCCATCGACATGATGCGGGCCAAGCACGCCGTGTTCTTCTCCCTCTACCAGGCCGCTGAGGACAAGGTGGCCTACCTGGGGACGCTTCCGTGGATCGGCGGCATCACCAAGTGGCACCTCGCAAAGAACCTGGGGCTCGATGTGGTCAAGCCCGACCGCCATCTGGTGAGGATCGCGGCCAAGTACGACATGACACCCGACGAGATGTGCCGCAAACTGGCCGAGGTGACGCCCTGGAAGGCGGCCACCATCGACTACGTGATCTGGCGGGCAGCGAACCTGGGGTTGGTGTAGTATGGCTTTCACGAGACGAACGATCAAGGACCACCTCGACAAGCTGTCAGAGAACTGGAACGACGACTACTGGATATACGTCGCCAACGGTGAAGTGTTCCTGATGCGGAAGAAGGACGGCCAGCGTGTGATGGATGCCGAGACCGGCGGTGTAGACCGGCGTTTCATATCCAGTGCCTTTCACGGCATGGACGCCGACGGGGGTGACTGGTAGTGGGCATCGAGAAGGGCTCACGGGCATGGTGGATATGGGTCGCCATCATCAAGTGCGCCGAGGAGTACCGCGAGACCGTTGGAGACCCATCGGCGACGCCCATCATATCTGACAACGCCGTGCTCCAGTTCCTTGACCGCGTCGAGGAGGACCCCGTCCTGAAGCGACAGTACCTGGAGACGATGGGAGAGGCTGAACACGGAGCCCTCCACGCGGTGCTCGGAGCGGATGTGACGTTGGTGGATGACAAGGGCGAGGCGACCTTCATGTCCGAGGTGCAGTAGCATGGGTAAGGGCGAACACAAGAGGGCCAAGGCCCGCAAGCGCGACAAGAAGCGGGCCAAGGAGACGGGGTACGATGCAAAGGATCGGTGGCTGAAGCGCATGGCTGAGGGCCAGCAGTCTATTCCTAGCCGCTTCGCGTCGGATGGGCGGCGATGAGGAGCTTTTGGAAGGACGGGAGCGGGAGTATTTACCACGCTGATGCTAGGGCAGTGTTGCCGGGCCTGAAAGGCGATTTGGTGTGCGCCGACCCACCTTACAACGTCGGAAAAGACTACGGGACTTGGGATGATAACCTACCCGAAGAAGAATACCAGTCTGCCATGCGCGAGGTCGTGAATCTCTGCCTCGCTGTTGCTCCGAATCAGTTTTGGGTAGTACCTACAAGTAAACTGCGCTTTTGGATGACGCTGCTGCCTGGTGCCCATCTCGTCGTCATCAAGCGAAATGCGGGAGGGCCGGTACGTGAAGGCTGGTCACACCAATATCAACTCGCACTCGCACTTGGCAAACCGTTGTGTTCACCGAACGCGCCGTGGGACTTGTGGGAGGGGATCAGGTTAGTAGGCGAAGGATACCTCTTCAGGGAAGACACGTTTGGGCATCCAGGGTATACACCTTATCCAATTATGGCTCGGGCCATAACTCTACTGTCTGAACCTGGGGCTACAGTTATTGACCCATTTGCAGGTGTAGGAAACACGATGGTAGCAGCGCGAGCCCTGGGTCGTAAGGCGCATGGGATTGATGTTCACGGCCCCTATTGTGAGATAGCCGCTAGCCGCTGCAAGCAGACGGTTATGGCTCTTGACGGCAGCGAGGGTGTGGCAGCGGTTGCCGCCACACCCGAGGGCGTTCCCTTGTGGATGTTCGATTGATGAGAGTGAACCTCCTGATGGACGCTCCCAAGCACAACCTAGCGTTGATGAAGATCGCCGCTCACCACAAGGCTCAGGGCGACGCCATCTTCCTCAACGAACCACAGCAGCCCTGCGATGTCTCCTACGGGTCATGGCTATATCACCAGGAGTATGCGACGACCTATGCTGGCGGGCCGGCGGTTGATCCGAAGATACGGCTCAACGGCTTTGACGATGTCCGGCCTGACTACGACCTGTATAATCTCGGCTACTCACTCGGCTACACCTGGCGGTATTGCCCTCGGCGCTGTAAGTTCTGCGTTGTCCCGGATCAGAAGAACCCGAAGGAGCATCACTCGATCTGGGAGTTCCATGACAGGCGGTTCGGCATGATCTGTCTCCTCAACAACAATACGTTCAGCGATCCAGAGTGGTTCGACACCTTCGTCGAGATATGGGATGCCGGCTTGACGGTGCGCGATGAGAATGGCTACGATCTCCGGTTGCTCGGGCATGAGCAGGCGAAGGCGTTGAAGAGAACCAAGTGGGAGACTTACCCTCGCTTCGCCTGGGACCAGATGAAGGATGAGGAGGCCGTCATTCGAGGCCTTGACATGGCGAGGCGCTACAATCTGACGCGGAGGTCTTACTGGCAACTAGCCGTCTATGTGCTGGTGGGCTACGATACCACACGCGAAGAGGACCTCCATCGTTGCGAGGTCATCGACTGGTTTGGATTCAACCCCTATATTATGCCATACAACGGGGGAAAGCATTCAGATCGGGCGTTCAAGCGGGCCATCGACCTGCGCTTCTACCGGGGGCGCTACCAGACCATCACCGAGGCTCTGGAGCACTACTATGCCTAGTGAGACAGCCCACTATGGCCAGAGAGCTTGGTTCGACCCGAAGGGGGAGGATGGCGAACTCATCGTCAACCCCTTGTCGAAGACAGAACTGGCTATCGCTCGTCTGAAGAACTTCGAGCCGTCGGGCGGCTACTACTTGGCGTTCTCCGGCGGCAGGGACAGCGTCGTCATCCTGTCGTTGGCGCAGCGTGCTGGCGTCAAGTTCGATGCCCATTATCACTTCACCACCTGCGACCCTCCCGAACTTGTCCACTTCGTCCGCACCTTCGAGGGCGTATCGATGGACCATGCCCCGGAGACGATGTGGCAGTTGATTACAGAGCGTGGTATGGCCCGTAGCCAGGGCGGGTGGTGTTGCGAAGAATTGAAGGAGATCGATGGCAGTGGCCGGACCGTCGTGACTGGTGTACGCCATGCGGAATCAAAGGGTCGAACTCGGCGGTCTCATCGCAAGATGGTGGAGCAGTGTTTTCGTGGTCCAACGAAGTGGTTCGTAAACCCCATTGTGGACTGGACCGATACGGAGGTCTGGGATTACATCGAGGTCAACAAGCTGGAAACGTGCTCGCTGTACAGAGAGGGCTTCGAGCGGCTTGGTTGTGTCCTGTGTCCGATGACCAGAGATGTCGAAAGGCAGGTGGCTCGGTGGCCGAAGATCGCCGATGCGTGGCACCGTGCGTCTGATCGCTACTACGCGAAGGGTGGCGAGGGCGTCAAGCGGTTCCCCAGTGCCGCCGCCTTCTGGGCCTGGTGGATTGACAGGGACGCCTCAGCCCCCAAGGCCGATCAAGGTTGGTTGTCTGAGGACGACGAGGATGATGAGTACCCTGAGTTCGGCCTGGCAGCCCGTGAGGACTACGCCTTCGACTGATCCAGGTTGACGGTCGTGGTACAATGGGGGAAAAGCCAGGAGGGGGAATCATGGCGAAAGCAAGTGGGCGGCATAAGGTAATCGGCGGCAAGCGTTTCTTCAGGTACCGGGTGGGTCTGTCACACGACGCTGCCAAGAAGATGGCGAAAGACCTTCGCGAGACCGGCAGGTACTTCGTCAGAATCCAGCGGCATGAGGGCGATTGGGCCGTATACTGCCGGGACAAGAAGTAGGGGGACTTGACAAGCTCCCAGAGCCCATGCTAGAGTAACACTGTCGTTGGCTTTACCCGGA
>SDBV01013683.1_pt1 | contig 10287 bp, 5 predicted proteins | sample 2277081 | NCBI WGS metagenome assembly SDBV01 (sample SAMN10402039, study PRJNA504765) | marine sediment metagenome | isolation source: marine sediment core GS10_PC15, 223 cmbsf | place: Arctic Ocean: Southern Knipovich Ridge | collected 2010 | reverse complement strand
GGCCCTGCGGCGGACGGCGCAGCCACTCGACTACGAGGCGCTTGCAGAACCGCTGCGCCAAGTTCGTCGAGCCTTGGGAACCGAGCGACTGCCGCCGCTGGCCGTCTCGGCCGACTTGGACCGACCGGTAATGGTGGGTCTGATCCGTCCGCTGGTGATCCTGCCGCAACACGTGCTGCAGACCCTAAACGAACTGGACCTTGCCGACATCCTCATCCACGAATGCGCCCACGCGGTTTGCCGTCACCATGTGGTCGGTTTTTTGCAGCGGCTCTCAGGCATGCTGTTCTGGCCACATCCGCTGGTACTTCTGCTGAACCGAGAACTGGCTCGTGCCAGAGAAGAGGTCTGCGACAACTACGTGCTGCGTCATAGCGACGCGCCCCGCTACGCGCAGACCTTATTAGAATTGTCTCAAATGCTTAACGGTGTATCACTAAAACCCGCAGCACTCGGTCTTTTTTTCCATTACCCATGGCGGCTGGAAGACCGCGTTGCCGACCTTTTAGACCGGAGGAGAAGAGCTATGACTAGAGTCAATCGTTTAACCGCCGCGGCCTTGACCGCCACATTTCTGTTGGTGGCGCTGCTGCTCGCGAGCACGACAATCGTTCAAGCAGAGCCGGCGGCCGGAAAGGCGCCGCTGGATGCCGACAAAGTGAAGCTGACTGCTGACAAGGTGAAGCTGACTGCGACGCCCAGTAAAACTACCGTTCGCGGCAAAGTGGTCGATGATGTGACCGGCAAACCGGTCGCGGATTTTTTTATACAGGGTGGGAAGTTTGATCCGGCTGATCCTGAAAAGGTTACCTGGGGCTACGGCGAGAAACGTGGCGGTCGCAAAGACGGCAAGTTTTCGGCCACGGTCCGTTGGTCGCAGGGCTGGACGGCGCGGATTGTCGCCGCCGGTTATCTTCCGCAACCCGTTCTCACTCAGGCGCCGTCACCGGGCCAGGATGTGGTCGAAGTGACCGTGCGCCTCCGGCGTGGTGGGCTGATACGCGGCCGGGTGCTCGACCACAGCGGGCAGCCCGTTGCCAAGGCGGGCGTCTATCTGGCCGGACGTGGAGTGATCGGTCTGGCCGAAGGACCGCGGAACGTGTTCCAACAAGCAACTGTCCACACCGACGTCCAAGGCCGTTTCGAAATAAGCGGCCGCGGCACAGATAGCAAGGCGATCTTTGTCAGCAGCCCGTCGCTGTTTGTCTGGCGGGCCGATTTGCCCCAGCCGGGCCGGGAGGCGGTCATCCGCCTGCCCGAGCCGGCCAAGCTGCACATTCGCTACGACATCGAAGACGGACCGCCGGACGCCCAGGTTCGCATCGAGCTTCGCACCTGGGACATGCCCAAGTGGAAAACTTTGGTCGACGTGGTCCGCTGGGTTACCGTCAAGGCAGGCGGCGAGGGCCTAGTCATCGACAACCTGCCGCCGGGCGTTTATGACATTTCGCGAATCAAGTACGCACGCGCCGGCAACAGGGGCACGAACATGATGCTCGACCGCCAGTTGAAGCTGACGCTCGCCTCGGGCAAGACGACCGCGTACAACTTTGTGCGCAAGACGGGCACGCCGATCGTCGGCGATGTGGTGGGTTTGCCGAAAGAAGGCGTCGACGGAGTTTTCGTTTACGTCCGCGACCAGCGAGTCAGCGGTGATCCACTTGATCGCAAAGATTGGAAACTACCCACATTCGACGGCCTGGCCCTTGAGGGCAACGGCCCCTTTAAGACCGAGCGCATCCCTCCCGGCAAGTACAAAGTCGTTGCCGAAGCGTACAAGCAGGAAACTCGGAAGGAAATGCGCAGTACAGGTATCCGACTGCCAAAATGGATTGGAACGGCCGATGTCGACGTGCCCGAAAGCGGCGATCCGCCGAAGGTGCGCGTGGAGATGCGACCGTACGATGCCAAGAGAAAGCGCCCGTCCAGTAGAATGCGCCGGAGCAAATAGCGGCGCGGTGGATCAGGATGGGCGTGCCACTAACCCATTGGTGCGAAGCCGCAAGCGGCAGGGGGTGTATTACGGATGGACTTGGCGCCCACCAAACCAAGTTGCACATGCCGGGGCGTTTTGATCGAAGAGGAGGCGGTGGGGGTCGGGGTCTTGGCGGTCGGGCAGGGGGACTATGGTGAGGTTGGCTTGGCGGCCGGGTTCCAGTGTGCCGAGTTCCGCGTCGCGGCCCAGGGCTATGGCGCCGGCGAGGGTGCCCATGCGAAGGACCGTGGACGGGGTGATTGTTGGGTGGCAGTGGGCGACATGGCGCATGTCGGACAATAGGTTCAAGTCGGGCGATGAGGCTCGCGAGTCGGTGCCCAGGGCGACGTTTACGCCCGAGGCCAGGAGCTTTTCCAGTGGATGCGGTGCGTGGGCGAAGTAGTGGTGGGTGCGAGGGCAGTAGACGACCGACATGGTTTGCGCGTGCTGGGCGATGAAGGCGATTTCCTGCTTCGAGAGATAATTGCCGTGTACGATCAGGAGGCGATGGGCAGGGGCCAACACCCGCAAGAGATCCAGCGGCCGGCGGCCCGGGCGATGGGCGGCCGGATCCCATTGGCCCAGACGCTGGAGCATATCGCGGAAGACGCCGCGCGAGGTTTTGAGGAACTCGATCTCTTGGGGCGACTCGGCCAGGTGGAAGGAGAGGGGGACTTTGTGGCGGGCGGAAATGGCGGCCGCCTCGGACAACAGCCGCGGATGCACGCTGTAGGGCGCGTGGGGACAGAGGCCGGGCCGCCAACGCTGCCCCGGTTGCCCTTGTTGATCGAGCCCGGCAGAGGCGATATGGCGATGGGCCAGTTTTAGTTTTTCATCGACGCCGGCGTCGGTGGGAGCGATCAGTTCGAGGAAAACCGTGCTGTCTAGCGGCGCGGACTGGAAATCCTGCGGCGACCAGTCTGCCTGCGCGATCTCGCCCAAGGCGGTGGTTCCGGCGGCCGAGCTTTCCAGCAGGCCGCGGGACACGGCGTCGGCCGGTGGTCGGCCTTCGATGCGTAATTGCGAGACCAGCGTGGCGATCCAGTCGCCCAGGGCCATGCCCCGCTGTCCGAGGGGCCGGCTCAGATGGCTGAACTCGAGATGAACGTGGGCGTTGACCAGCCCCGGCAAAATGGCGACGTTGCCGAGATCCTCGACGTTCGATTCATTGCCCGCCGCCGGCTCGACCGAGATGATCCGCCGGCGGTCGAAGGTAAGCACTGCGTCGGCGAGCGGTTCGCCGGCGACGGGAAAGACGTAGCGTGCTTTTAGGCGGGTAGGGTTCATCGGTAGTGATTATTTTCCCCTTCAGGCGGAGTTAGTTGTTGGTCGCAACCGCCAGGGGTTTCTGATCTTCGTCGGCTGCGTCTTTGGGGTGGTTTTGATCTTCGTCATCGTCTTCCTCGTGGAGCGGTTCTTCGTAGCCGATCTTGATGGCCTCGCAAAGCTTCTCTTCCTCCGTTTTGCGATAGGGCAACTGATGGAACCAGAAGAGCAGCATGATGGAAAACGCGGCGGCCATGATAATCGCCGGCAAACGATATGCAAAACCACCCTCGGCCGGCTCCATGATCGCTTGCAGCCAGGCGAAGCGGCCGTATATTTCGGGCGTAATTTTCGAGAGCAGCAAGGCCAGCGAGTTATGGGTTATGTGGAAAGCGATGCAGGGCAAGAGGTTCCCCGACTGTACGGCGATAAATCCGATAACCACGCCCACCAGTGCGGCCATCAGCGACTGTTGCAGGATGGCGTGCGTGAGTCCGAAAAAGATCGAGCTCCAAATAATGGCCCGCCACTTGTGGCCCATGTGGCGGAATCCCGAGAGGATGAAACCGCGGAAGGCGATCTCTTCGCAGACGGCCGGCAGCACGGCGATCAACAGTATCATAAGGCCGAAACTCGGCGCATCTTTGAAGAGCCCCTCCAGGGCCAAAATGCCCGGGTCTAGCGGATACAGCCGCATTATGGCCGACTGCGCGGCGTTGGCCAGCGGATTTATTGCAACGGCCAGCAGGAAAGCGGCCGGCACGGCCAACAGCAGCGAAGGCCGCCAGGTTTCCCGCCCCAAGAGCAACGTTTGCAGGGGCCGGCGGGTAAACATAATTGTCATCAAAAGCGCCGGCGTGAGGATCACGGCCAGTTGTGTTATGACTAGTATATCGGCAAGATCGCCGAAATCCTTGGGCGGCGCGACGCTGAAGCTGATGAAGAACTTGACCATAAGAATCAAAACGCCGCAGAACACGGCCGCGGCCACGGTGGGCGTGGGCATGCGGTCGCGACGAAGATGGTGCAGCCAAAGGCCCATGCTCAGCCGTTCGCTCTCGCGGAAGAGCACCGATTCCTGGTTGAACTGGTCGACGGCCCAACGGATGGCCAGCAGACAACAGAGCAGCGTCACGGCGATGACCGGCAAGGAGTATTGCAGTGCCAGCCAAAGGTGTCCTTCCAACAGGCAGCGCAGCAGCAAGACGATGTTGGTGATGGGGATCAGGCTGGTGCCCAAGTTGAGTTCCACGCTGGGCATCATGGGCATGATCACCAGCGGCATGGTGACCAGCAACAGGGGCATCAGGTAGTATTGCCCTTCTTTGGAACTGCGGGCGAAGGCCGCCAGGGCCAGGCACAAAGCGCTGAACAGGGCCGAAACGGGTATCAGTGCCAGCAACAGCCAAAGCGCCGCCCCGGCCGGCGGTGCGCCGAAACCGGGCAAACGGGCCAGGACCAGCCAGCCGGTCATGCCCACGCTGATGATATTCAAGACGGCCGTGATTATGCTGAAGAGCATTACCGTCAGCAGCTTGCCGCAAACGATCTCACTTCGTTCGGCGGGGCTGCACAGCAAGGTTTCCAGGGTGCCGCGTTCTTTCTCGCCGGCGCAAAGGTCGATGGCCGGATAAAACGCGCCTGTTAAAGCCCAGATGAGCAGCATCACGGGCAGGATTTTCGCCCACACGGCGATGCCGCTGGTGCCGGTCTCGCGGGCCATGTCGAAGGTCTCGACCTCGAAGGGATTGACGGCCGCAAGTGGAACACCGCTTGCGATCAGGTTCTGGCGAGAGATCTCCTCTCGCCAACGGCGCAAAACGTCGAACAAACGGGCGAAGGCGATTTGCGATTTCTCGTTGGCCGTGGTGTAGATAATCTCCGGCTGGGGAACCGCGGGCAAGGCCGCCGCTGGTCCGCTTGAATCGGCGTGTGGGCGGCGAACGTATCCCAACCGTTTGGCGAAGTCGCGGGGAAAGAACAAGGCGGCGTCGTAGCGGCCGTCGAGCACGGCCTCGCGGGTTTCCTCGGCGGTGCTGATCCGAGGCGCCGTCAAGAGGGTGGAATCGGCATAGTCGGGATCGGTGCCGGCGAAATGCAATTCCAGCAGACGATGATTGTCGGCTTTGCTGAAAAGGTTCGGCGCGAAATGATTGTTTTCGAGCAAGGCCGGGGCCTCGCCGATCTCTTCAAAACCAACGATCAGAACCGACGTGGGCTGTTCTTGCATGAACTGCGATATCTGGAAAAAACTCATGCCCAGCAAAGGGTAGAGCAGCAGCGGCAGCACCACGATCATGAACACGGTGCGGCGATCTCGCAACTGATCGCGGACCTCGCGTGCAAAAATCAACTTGATGTTTGTGCGGTTCATTTATGCTTTCGAGCGAATTGCTTTGGTGCGTCGCGGACGCACCCTACTTATAGTGCCGCGGTGCCTTCGAGGCAATCTTCGGCTGCCGCGCGAGATATCAACTGGAAGAACAGTTCTTCCAGGTCGTGTTCGTGGTAGCGGGCGCGGAGCTCGTCGAGCGTGCCCTCGGCGAGGATTCTTCCCCGGTGAACAATCGCCACATGGTCGCAAAGCTTCTCGGCTTCGCGCATGATGTGGGTGGAGAAAATGATGCATTTGCCGTGGTCGCGCAACTCGGCAACCGTATCCAAAAGCGCTCGGGCCACGAGGACGTCGAGCCCGGCGGTCGCCTCGTCGAAGATCAAGACCGGGGGGTCGTGGATGATGGCCCTCGCGATCGACACCTTTTGCTTCATGCCGGTCGACATTTTCGCGCCCAAAAGGTCGCGGATATCGTTCATTTTCAGTCGCGTGAAGACTTCTTCCATTCGCTGCCGCAGTTCTTGGCGGCCGATTTCGTGCAGGCGGCCGAAATATTCGACCATCTCCCAGGCCGTCATGCGGTCGTAGACGGCCGTGGTGGCCGACATAAAGCCGATTTGCCGGCGGACCTGGGAGGGTTGCGTGAGAACGTCGTATCCGTTGACAGTGGCGCTGCCGGCCGTGGGCCGCAGGAGTGTGCCGAGGATTCGCAGCGTTGTCGTCTTGCCGGCGCCATTGGGGCCCAGCAGTCCGAAAATCTCTCCCGGCTCGGCGCGAAAGCTGATCCCGTCCAGGGCCACGAAGCGGCCGCGACGCAGGTCGGCATAACGTTTCGAAAGTCCGTCAACGTGGATCATCAGTAGCCAGGAGGATTTTCTGTGTGGGAAAAGTTATGTTGCCAAACCGCAAGCGGCTTTTTGCTGCCCGATTAGATTCAAAAAGATTACAAAAGCCCTTATTATAGCTTAGCTTACGTTCATTGCCCGGGTGTTGCTGCGGGTGGCTCCATGAGCCGGTAGAACACGTTTCGGCGTCGCGGCGCAAACCCCGCGCTGGTGATTGCACGCCGCAGTTGCTCTTCGTCGATGCGGAATTTTGTACCAGCGGCCGCTACCACGTTTTCCTCTATCATGAGGCTGCCCATGTCGTTAGCGCCGAACAGCAGCGCGGTCTGACCGGTATCCAGGCCCTGTGTAACCCAGCTTGCCTGCAAGTTCTGGAAGTTGTCTAAAAACAATCTGCTGAGGGCCAGCATTCTTAGATAGCCGAAGGCGCCGACTTTGCGGCAGCCCGCCAAATCGGTATTGCCCGGCTGAAACGTCCAACAGATAAAAGCCGTAAAACCAGAAGTCTCGTCTTGTAAATCGCGGAGCCGCTGCAAGTGCTCGATGCGCTGGGCGGCCGTTTCCAGGTGCCCGAACATCATCGTGGCCGAGCCGCGTCCGCCTTGCAGGTGCCACTGCCGGCAGATCTCCAGCCAACCGTCGGCCGATACCTTGCAAGGGCTGACCTTTTGCCGAACCCGGTCGACCAGGATCTCGGCCCCGCCGCCGGGCAGGCTTCCCAGGCCGGCATCGCGGAGCCGGGCGATGACCGCCGACGTGGGCAGGCCGGAAACTTGACCGATGTGGTAAATCTCGGGTGGGCTCAGCCCGTGGATGTTGATCTGGGGAAAATTCGCGCGGATGTCGCGGAAGAGTTGCTCGAACCACTCGATGTCCAGGCCCGGATGAAGACCGCCTTGCAGAAGGATCTGGTCGCCGCCGAGATCGATCGTGCGGCGGATTTTCTCGAAGAGTTCCCGGCGTGCAAGCACATATGCGTCGGCGTCGCCCGCATGGCGCGAAAAAGCACAAAAGCGGCAACCGCTGGTGCAGATGTTGGTGTAGTTTATGTTGCAATCGATGTTGTAGGTGCGATACGCCTGGGGATGCAACCGCCGCGTGACGGCGTTTGCCGCTCGGGCCAACGGCGCCAGTTCGGCGTGGTTCAAGAGTCGCAGGGCGTCACTGGGGCTGATTCTATCGCCCCCGGCGGCCCGGTCGAGCAAGTTCGTTATCGGCAAAGTCAAGCTCAACTCCGGGCGTGGTTAGTATTTGTGTTGTCTTCTATTCTGCACAAGGGGCCAAACCGTGGCGGGCCGCCAGTTGGTAAAATCGCTGCAAGCCGCGTTGCTCCGCTGCGCCCAGGCGATAGGTCAAATTGTCGCGCAGATAGGCGTGACATTGCTGGACCGTAAGCCCTAGCGACGGGGCTTCCGATCGGGCGATTTCTTCTAACATACTTATGCCTCGGTCGCGGGCAAGGCTCAATAGCCGGTCGAGTTCGTTCAAGTCGCCGCGGCCGACGGGCAGGTCGCCGCGAGCAATCCACATGGCGAAAACAAACGGCAAACCAGTCCAATCACACCACTCTTGGCCGAGATCCCAAATGAACTCATAGGCAGCGTCTATGGGTATCATACCACGATCGCCAATGAGCATGACGGCATCGGCGTCGGAATCGGACGGCGAAGAGCCGATATCGAGGGTGGAAATCCGGGGATGGACATCAAAACGCTCGGCTAGCAGGATACGCGTCAAGGCGGCACTGGTTCGCGACCCCTCGTCCAGGGCGAGTGTACGGATTTGTGAAACTGGAACGCGACCGTAAAGTTTGACGCTTTCGACCGGACCGTTACAACCCACACAAGCATCGGAAACTATCGAGTACCCCCCGTGGCGAACATATTCAATAGAGGGAATCAACGCCACGTCCAGGCGTTTGTCGGCCAATCCCTGGGCCAAGCGGCTGGGCAAATCGACCACGATCCGCGTGTCGGCGATTCGAGACCCACGAATCAGTTCCTCGAGGCAATAAATCAAGGGCTTAGTGTTAAGATAGTTAACCGCGCCAATGCGTAATGAGGTGGATTTGTCCAAAAGGTGATCTGGATCACTGGGGTGGGGATTATGGGGCACGGGCTGTTCCTGGTGTGCATTGTGGCACGGCCATCCTGGCCGTGTAGTGTTTTCTTCACGGGCAGGATGCCCGTGCCACAAAAGTGGTGTTCTCTTCACGGGCAGGATGCCCGTGCCACAAAACCGGATTATATGGGCTGTTGGGGCGGTGCGGAAGGGCCGCACGAGATGGCAAATCATTCAGTACCTCTGCGGTGGCAAGGAACGACATCCGGTTTGACCGCTTACGTATAGGAAAGTATTGTTTTACTGGAATGAAGTAGAGCCGTAACGTCTTTTTTGTTTTTCGAGAATAATGATTTTGCCATGGCCGATCAGCTTGATAATACACTCTTGGCCCGCCTGGCGCGTGGCGAGCATTCCTCGGAAGAGGCCGACCGGCTGGCTGCCAGCACGCCTCGGCACGACGAGCAGGACCAGGGCTCCACGGCGGTTGCCGAAGACGATAAGCTCGATGCGCTCTTCGAGCGTTTGAATAATATGGGCGATGGCGAGCCCACCGCTAGCGAGACGGCGGCAGAACAGGCACCCGAGCAGACGCGAGTGGATACAAACACGTTTCTGCCCATCGAGCCGGAATCGTTTCGCGAGGCGCAGTTGACCGACTCCGAAGTCGAGGCCCTGGCCCTAAAATATCTCTTGGCCCGGGGCGATGTTACGGGACGCGACATTGCCGCACAGATTCGGCTGCCCTTCGTCTTGATGGACAAGTTGCTGTGGACCTTGAAGAACGAACAACTGGTGGTCCATCGCGGTTCGGCCCCGATGAACGATTATCAGTATCAATTGACCGACTTGGGTCGCGAACGTGCTCGATGTCATTCGATGCACTGCACCTATTTCGGCTCCGCGCCGGTTTCCTTGAAAGACTACATCGCCGCTGTCAAAGCGCAATCATTGGTGGGCCAGCGTATCAGCGACGAGGACTTGCATCGGGCGTTTTCCGATCTCTTGATTAACAAGAAAATGTTCTCGCGGCTGGGTCCGGCCATGAATTCGGGTCGCGGCTTGTTCCTCTTCGGCGCGCCCGGCAACGGCAAAACCAGCATCGCCGAGCGGATTACCCGCGCCTTCGGGCGCTATATCTGGATCCCCCGCGCGATCGGCGTGGACGGCGAGATCATCCGTCTTTACGACCCGGTGAACCATGTGGAAAAACCGCTGGAAAGCTGCAACGGCGTGTTCGACAATCGCCATATCGACAGTCGCTGGATACAAATCGAGAGGCCCACCATCATTGCCGGCGGCGAACTGACGATGGACGCCTTGGAGATCACCATAAACCGCTCCACGGGCATCAGCGAGGCGCCGCTGCAATTGAAGAGCAACTGCGGCACACTGGTAATCGACGACTTCGGCCGCCAGCGGATGCGAATTGACGAGTTGCTTAACCGTTGGATATTGCCTTTGGAAAAGCGCTACGACTTCCTCAGTCTGCCCAACGGCAAAAAGATCGAGGTGCCCTTCGACCAGCTTATTGTGTTTTCCACGAACCTGGAGCCCCGCGACCTGGTCGACGAGGCCTTTTTGCGTCGAATACCCTATAAGATCGAGGTCGTCGATCCCAGCGAGGAAGAGTTCCGCGAGCTGTATAGGATGATGGCCGAACAACTCGACTTCGAGTTCACCCGCGAGCCGCTCGATTATCTCATCGCGGAACACTACGCCAAGGCCGGCCGCTCCTTCCGCTGCTGTCACCCTCGCGACTTGCTGATGCAGGTGAAAAGCTTCTGTCTGTATATGAACGAGCC
>SDBV01013682.1_pt1 | contig 10287 bp, 9 predicted proteins | sample 2277081 | NCBI WGS metagenome assembly SDBV01 (sample SAMN10402039, study PRJNA504765) | marine sediment metagenome | isolation source: marine sediment core GS10_PC15, 223 cmbsf | place: Arctic Ocean: Southern Knipovich Ridge | collected 2010 | reverse complement strand
AGAAAGCTGTACATCGCCATCTTTTTCAAAGCAGACTGTCTTAAAGCGATCAGCATCACACTCATCAGATGAGATGTCTTCTTCCCACTCGTCCATGTCATCCATGCATGCTACTTCTGGTTCACACACATCACCCATGCAACTAGGATCATCTAAAGTCCATCCTGCCATAGTAGCTTCAAATTCTTTAGTATCTTCGTTGAAAAAGCTGTTTATATCGGCAGCATCTCCATAGGCTAACATTTCTGGTTCTTTTGCATCGCGAGAATAACCCTGAGAATTTTTATTGTTGCCTCCACCTCCACAGCCTGGAAGACCTAACAATGCTGCCACTAAAAGAAAATATTCTTTTTTCATACACTTCTACCTTTTTTTAGGAATTTTACCCACACCACTTTGAGCATCTAGGGGAACTTTATCACACTTTTTTAGAATTATCTACTCATATTTATCAATATAGATTATAATAGGAAAGAAAGAGTAGATAATGAAAATAAATGACTTTTTATAAAAAAATTAACAATATGGATTTAGGTTCAAGTAATAATAATGAAAAAAATTCTAATTAATGATAATGAATGGCAAACGCGTATTGCCATCACTCAAAATGGAAAACTGCAGAATATATATTTTTCTGCGCACGTTGAAAATCCTTTGGAGCGTTCCTTTTTTAAAGGAACTGTCACCAAAGTCCTCCCAGGCATTCAAACCGCATTTGTTGACATTGGTCAAGAGAAGGCTGGTTTTTTGCATATCTCTGAAATAGACCACGATCTCGCTATTGATCGGCTCGAAGAAAAAACTGAAGTTGATGAAGATCGGGAATCTGAAACTAGAAAACGTCGTGAGCCAAGGCAACAGCGCAACATAAGTGATATCTTGAAAGAAGGTGATTCCGTTCTCGTGCAGGTCAGTAAAGAGCCTGTCTATGAAAAAGGAGCAAAGCTTAGCACGTGTTTCACCCTCCCCGGAAGATTCATCGTTCTTATGCCTAACATCCCACGAATTGGCATATCAAAAAAAATTAGTGATCGCGATGAGCGGTCTAGACTCAGAGACATTGTCAGAGCACATTTACCTGAAGGTATGGGCGCCATTATTCGAACTACATCTGAAGAGAAAGCGGAAAAAGAAATAATTAAAGACATCAATTTTCTTGTCAAAATATGGGAAACCATCCAGACAAAATATAATACGGCTAAACCAACTGAAAAATTACATGAAGATATTGAGCTTCCACTTCAAATAGTACGCGACCATCTAGATGATGATGTTGAAGCAATTATTAGCGATAATAAAGAGGTGCGCAACGAAATTATACAATTTGTTAAAGAAGTTGCTCCCGAATATTCACATAAAATTGCACTGTATACCGGAACCGATCCAATATTTATTCATTTTGGCGTTGAAAAGCAAATAGAATATGCACTTTCAAAAAAAGTGCCATTGAAATCTGGTGGTTCACTTATTATTGAATCCGCAGAGGCAATGACGGTGATTGATGTAAATACCGGTAAATTTACTGGAAAAAAAAATCTCGAAGAAACAATTTTAAAAACCAATATCGAGGCTGCCGAAGAAACCGTTCGCCAGTTACGTTTGCGTAATATCGGTGGTTTGATTGTTATTGATTTCATTGATATGTTTTCAGGTTCAAACAAACAAAAGTTGTCGCGATTTTTTGAAAAAAAATTAAGAGAACAGGATAAATTTCAATCAGTTGTCCTAAAGGTTTCAGAATTTGGTTTAGTACAAATGACTCGTAAGCGTTCGGGCAAAACACTGGTTCAACAATTGACTGACACCTGTAGCTGTTGTCGCGGACTTGGCTTTGTTAAATCTTTACAAACCGAAAGTTATGAAATACTACGGGCATTAAAAGAAATGATTAAAGATGAAAAGCCCAAAACTGATCTGATATTATCAGTAAGCCCTTCTATGTTTGAATACATTTCAACCACAGAATACAACTCAATTTTTAAACTAGAAAAGCTCCTTGAACACAGAATAGAGATCGAAAGCCTGCAGCATTTGTCTAACAACCAATACAAAATAGAAAAAAAATGATAGTCTAATAAAAAACTTTCTTTCAACCAAATCGGTGCAACAAACAAGGATCTACGTGACCAAAGAAAAATCTATTCTCGACCGCTATCCTGATTACGAGGCAACAATCGGTATAGAAGTCCATGTTCAATTAAAAACTAAAAGTAAAATTTTTTGTTCTTGTCTTAATAAGGTGACCAAAGAACCCAACGTTAATATTTGCCAAATTTGTTCTGGGTATCCCGGCGCGCTTCCTGTACTCAATAAAAAAGTTGTGGACTATGCCATTCTTTCTGGGCTTGCAACAAATTGTTCAATCTCGCGAATTAGCACTTTTGCACGCAAGCATTACTTTTATCCTGATTTGCCTAAAGATTATCAAATCACTCAGGGTGAACGACCTATTTGTACCAACGGTTTCATTCCTATCAGACTTAAAGATGGCAGCATTAAAAAAATTCGCATCATGCGTATTCACATGGAAGAAGATGCCGGTAAAAATATTCATATGCCCGATAGCAACGAAAGTTTGGTTAATTTAAATAGAACGGGAACGCCGTTACTTGAAATTGTAACCGAACCTGACATTGCAAATGCACAAGAAGCAAAGGCATACTTAAAAGCGATTCATTCTATCGTGCGCTATTTAGGCATTGGAACGGGTAACATGGACGAAGGTGCATTCCGTGCTGATACTAATATTTCAGTCAAGAAAAAAACTGATAAAGAGCTTGGCACGCGCTGCGAACTTAAAAATATTAATTCGTTTAAGTTTATTGGTGATGCAACTGACTATGAAATTGAACGCCAACTCAAATTGATTGCAGAGGGCGGAACAGTCAAACAAGAAACTCGACTTTGGAATACCGTAAAAAAAGAAACTGCCCCTATGCGCACCAAAGAAGAAGCAGCTGATTATCGCTATTTTCAAGATCCTGATTTGCCATTGATTCAAGTTAACGACGAATGGATTAGTCGTATTAAACAAATTCTACCTGAGCTTCCATACGAACGTTTTGATCGTTTAGTCAAAGAAGGTTTAACTCCTTATGAAGCTGATATTTTAGTTACTGATCTTGCCCTTTCAAACTATTACCAAGAAGCAGCGCAACATACAAAAAGTAAACATCTTGTTAATTTAATTTTACGCGATCTTATGGGCCATTTAAAAGAAAAGAAAATTTCTTTGTCTGAATGTAAGGTCACACCAAAAAAATTAGCTGAGCTTGTTGATTTGCTTGATAAGGGAACGATTAATAGTCGTGCAGCGCAAGAAGTTTTTACAGTTGTTGCCCAAACTGGTGGTGACCCAAGTGAAGTAGTAAAAGACAAAGGTCTTGAACAAATTGGTTCAGTTGATAAACTAGAAAAAATTGTTCAGGAAATTATTGCAACTAATACAAAACAAGTGGAACAATACAAGGGTGGCAACGAACGCGTCTTTGGTTTTTTTGTTGGTCAAGCAATGAAAAAAACACAAGGTCGTGGCAATCCAAAAATATTACAAAATTTACTTAAAAAATATTTAAAGTAGACGACTTGATCAAAAAAACACTTTTGATACAATCACAATAAGTAAAAAAAGGAGAGCCTCATGCCTACATGTGTATTGAATAATGATGTGTATGACAAAATTAAAATTTTACATGAACTGAGCAGCGTTGCATGGTTCATCCGTCAACACGCAGAACGCGACGCAGTAAAGCGTGGTGATAATGAAATGCAAAAAACTCTTTCAGAATTATGTAAAGACTTAGACAAACATATTAGAGAAATAAAAAAGCAGTTGTAAAAAAAACGTGAAACAACAAACTAATATCTCCTTTTTTTTCAGGGGATGGAAAATGTTTTTTATATTGTTAATTCCTGCACTCGCAGCGCTACTCTATTTTGGTCCCTTCTTAAACAAAAAAAATTCGCAACTCACAATAGGCTTTGGCGGCGATACCATGTTGGGTCGTTTAACAAATGAAACTATTTCAAAATGCGGATATGCCTATCCATGGGGAAATGTTTTATCGCTGCTACAAAAAACAGATCTAAATATTATTAACTTAGAAACCACTTTAACGACAAGCACAAATAAAACTCCCAAAGTTTTTAACTTTAAAGCTGACCCTGACAAAGTTGAAACGTTAATTGTAGGCAATATTGACGTTGTTAGTTTGGCCAACAACCATATTTTAGACTTCGGCGTAGAAGGTCTGCAAGAAACAATTGAAACACTTGATAACGCAGAAATAAAACACGTTGGTGCTGGTAGAAATATAAGTCAAGCGAAAAAACCTATCATAATAACAAAAAATGGAATTGCCATTGGTGTCATAGGATATACTGACAATGAACCTGGATGGCTTGCAACACAAGAAAAACCAGGGACTAATTATATTGAGGTTGGCGATATTGAAACAGTTAAAAAAGATATTGCAGCATTACGAAAAAAAGTCGATATTGTAATAGTTTCAATTCACTGGGGCCCGAACAAGCGACAACGGCCCACACAAAAATTTCAAAACTTTGCTCATCAAATAATTGATGCTGGCGCTGACATCATTCATGGACACAGTGCGCATATTTTTCAAGGGATAGAAATGTATAACAACAAGTTAATCCTGTATGACACCGGCGATTTTGTTGACGATTATGCCGTTGACGAAACACTGCGTAATGACCAATCATTTTTTTATACAGTCACTCTTTCCAAACACAATGAAAAAATAAATATAAGCAACGTTCAGCTTACGCCTCTACTCATTGACAATATACAAGTTAATAAAGCAACCGAAGAAGAAAAGAATGAGATTATCAAACGAATGCAAAAATTATCTTTAGAACTTGGAACTAAAGTTGATTCCAAGGGCAACTTACAATGGATAAAATAATACTTGTTGTGTTTTTGTCTCTCTTTTATTCTAATACCGTTGCCATGTCACACAATGATCCCAGGAAAAAACTCCTGTTTGATCAATGGATTAAAGTCCAATCAAAAATTGTGGTTAGCGCAACTATGAGTCCAGAAGAACAAGAAAAACAAATATTAAAAGCGGCCGTTAAAAAAAGGGTCAAAAATGCTCTTCCATCTGATATGTAAAAAAAGAACGATGGACGATTTCTAAGAGTTGAAAAGTTTTAACAATTTAAATATAAAGAAAACAGCTGCCAATGGTTTTGACCACCAGCTGTCGTTAAATATCGAGTTCCATGAACTGCCTGAAGATTCTTCTGTTTGGCCAAGAACTTCTTCAAATGCCTTAGTCAATAGATCAATTGCAGTCAAGAGTTCTTCTATAGGCAACGAATTAATTGTCTGATACAAGGCTATAATCTGAGCTATAGCATTTGCATCTTTAGTTTTTACTGCATGATTAACAATAATATTTTTTTCCGCAAGAAAAAGTGCCACCATGCTTTCGCGAGCAAATTCATCATCACCCATATAGGTAAATTCATTAAAATCTTCCAGCAAATTGATCAACGAATCTAAGTTGCCTGTTAAGGTCATCCCTTGCACTGCACGCTTAACCCGTTGATGCTTAAATGTAATTTTATCATCAAGTTGATGCTCAGTAGCTTCTTGGCCTTGTGTGTCTTTAAAAAAGTTAAGGTCAAGTCTCTTGAGAATATTTAAAATATTGAGCTGGCTACGCAATCGTTCAACATGGTAAAAACGATGTAATACACGCTCACTATCAACTTGTGAAGTAATATCATCAAAATTATTATTTTTACTCAGAGCAAATATCTCTTCAATCTCATCAGTTAATTCATCAAGCGTTCGATGTCCACGTAAAAAACCGCCAATAGCGGCGACTAAATCAACCCGTTGCTCTATCGATAAATACGATACCTCATCAAGCTTACTTTTCAATACTCGCCTAAGGGCCCCTCGAGCAGCAAGTTCCTCAAATAATTTTGCCTTAGCGACAACAAAAATTTCTTTGGTAAATTCTTCAACAAATAAATCATCTTCTAATCGTTTGTATATACTAAAATCTTCCCACATCATAAAAAGTGGCTTTAATGCCTTAGGTATACAATTTTTTTTTACTTGTTTTAAACATGTTTGGTTGGATCTTACAAGAAAATTACACTGGTCAAGTTTTTCATTGAGTTGTGCTAAAACTTCCATAGTAGTGTGCAGCCGTTCAACAAAATAAAATCGTCTATGCACTTTGTTTGAAAATTGAGTTATGGGAACTGTTTGATCAAGTTCTGCTTGAGACTCTGCATGCACATAGTTAATAGAAAAAAGGGCGCACGCAAATAGTAGTTTAATTGTTTTCATTATCCCCTCATAAACAGATACATAAGTATTCCACCCAACGCACCGGCTGGTAACAACCACTGTGCAATCACTCGCCTTAAGCTCACCTCATTTTCATTTGCTTCTATTTCTCGCAATATACCACTCAAATGATCAGTAGCCGTGTCAATATTAGCAAGTAATTCTTGTCCACTTAATTGAGAAATATTTTCATAAAGAAGCAAAATATTATCTAACTCATCGGCAATTCCACTTTGTTGAGTAGAATCAATAGCATGAGTAATTAATATTTTTTTATACGTAGCAAAAATACTCATGAGCATCTCTTGGAAAAACCGTGAATCATCTGCATACCTAAATTGTTCAAGTTCGTCCCATAAACCAAGAAGTGGCGATAGATTCTTTGATTCTATCATGGCTTTAAGCATCTGCTTAACACTATCATGGGTAACAATATCACACAGCTCTTGCAACGGATCCTTAACCCGAACTGAGTGTTTGGTAGTGTAAAATTTGGTTCCCTCTGTTCTTTTGAGAATTTTTTTTGCTCGCTGCAAACGCCTTATTTTATAAAAGTGAGAAGTTACTCCATCTACACCTAGCGCACGATCTCTGCTTTCTTGCTCAAGTGATATGTCTCTTTTAATTACTGGTCGCATTCTCTTTTTCACATAAAGATGCATCCGGTTAATGCCAGAAAAAAGATCATCTAAATTATCTGGTGCGCTACGTATATTTCCTTTTCGGATGTAGCGGTCAGAGTCCCAAGATTTATCTTCTTCTAAAATGCAATACAAAACTTCAAAAACTTTTTTTATAAACTCAATCTGAAACTCAGTATCATTAAGCAATCTGAACTGATGAAAGTTCTTCCAATCTTCAAAAAAAGCTTCATTTAATAAAGCTTCTAGATCTCGTAAAACACCTTTAGAATGCAATGTATATAAAAATGAGACTACTTTATTAATCCGAGCAACACAATAAATCCGTGAGGTAATTGATTCAGTAAATGGCGATACACTATGTTCCAGTTCACCTGCCTCTTGCGCGCAAGAAAGATTTAGAGTTAAAGCCATACTAAAAAGCGACAGTACTAATAATTTTGACTGCATGAGCGGCCTGAGCTTTACATTCATTCTTCTCACCTCGCCATAATTCTTACTTTTTTAATTTTCTAAACCACAACCATTTTTTATTATCCTATTAAAATAAGTAGAACTTCTTCAAGAGAAAGGACTATAAAGATCAAAATATATACTGCAAAAGCAAATACCTATAGCTTTTTAATGATTGTTTTTCGTAATATTAATAGAGGCATATTGACCGCAATATGTGTAATCTCATATACAACAACATATTTTCTGGGGGGGAAATATATGAAGTTAGGGATATTATTTTTGATATCATTATCACTTAGCTCTTTTTCTGTAGACTGATTACAATCTAGTGAAAAAAAAGAACAAACAATTATTAGACGGTCAGCGGTATCAGAAAATCAACTACCAGTTGCACAACCTGTTGATAAAAATGATGAAAATAAAGAAAAAAAAAGTAAATGCCAGAAAATAATGGATAGAATTATTGGATGGTTCTTGACTCATTGACACCATAATTAATAGGAAAAATAATAATGCAGAAGTATATTTATTACTCAATATAAAAAAGATCAGCCTTTTTTTTAATAATGCCCTCTGAACACAAGCCCTGAAGTGCTTTATCAATACGAATTGATTCACGGTCAATAGTTTTATAAAAACAATTCAAGGTTGCTTTTGGTACTTGTGTTAGCTGTTTTATAATCATACCTCTAATTTGTCTGTCAGAACCTTCAAATTTTGATTGCTTAACGTGATGTTTGCTTCTCCTGCTTGGGTTTTTGCATTTTTTTTTCAGTTGAACTCCGTAGTCCATGAGTGCGTAATACCATTCGCGCGGATTATTTTTATCAACCGTTGCAGCAATTAATGGCATTAATTCTTTGTCAGAAATTTTTTCAATATCTTGGAAAAAAATATGTATAAAAACTGCACGAATATTAGTTTCAATAAAAACTGTCGGCATATTAAAAGCAAATGCACAAATTGACCCCGCAGTTGCTTTGCCGATACCAGGAAAGTTGACTAAAATTTCTGGATCAGCAGGCAATTGTCCATCATGCTCGCCCACAACTTTTTTTGCAATTTCATGCAAATATTTTCCGCGCCTGTTATAACCAAGCCCTTGCCACTCAGCCAAGACAGACCGCAAGGGCGCACAACCAAGAGAATTAAAATCAGGAAATGTTTTAATAAATTGAGGGTATCTTTTTGAAATGCGATCAGTTTGTGTTTGTTGCAACATAATTTCTGAAACAACTGTTTTATACGGATCTTCAATATTGCGCCATGCAAAGATACGTTTGTTTTCTTTATAAAAATTCCATATAAAATTTTGAAATGATTCAATCCTTATTTTACTTAATTTCATTGTTTTTACTATTCGTTTATTGCATTGTTGTTCATGTTTTGCCTACAGTAAGGGTACATTTATTTAAAAACTTTTAAAATAAAAAAAGAGAAAAAAACATGAAAGAATCTAAAATAACTGTTATTGGAGCAGGTAATGTTGGGTCAAGTGTGGCCTATGCACTCATATTAAAAAACATTGCATCACACATTGTATTGATTGATATTGATACCGTGCGTTGTAAGGGCGAACTGCTTGATCTTTCGGATGCAATGCCTTTTTGCAGAACTTCTGAACTCACAACAGGGACAACCAAGGATGCACGCGATGCAGACATTATAATTATTTGCGCAGGCAAAGCCCAAAAACCTGGAGAATCACGAACAGATCTTTTACAAGCAAATAAAAAAATCATTGAATCAATTTTTAAAGATTTAAAACCAATTAATAAAAATGCCATTGTAATAATCGTTAGTAATCCCGTAGATATTTTGACTTATCACGCACAACAACTTTCCGGTTTACCTAAAAATCAAGTCTTTGGATCTGGAACATTGTTAGACACGCAACGCTTGCTGGGCATCCTCAGTAAAAGATTAGGTATTGCAGAACAATCAATTGACGCATATGTAATTGGCGAACATGGCGATTCACAAGTATGCGCATGGTCACTGGCAAATGTTGCCGGAATTCCACTTACAAATTTCAAAGAACTAAAAAAAGGCGATTATAAAAAAATTGAAGACGAAGTAAAAAACCAGGCATATGAAATAATTTCTTGCAAAGGCTCAACACATTATGGTATTGCTACATGCGTTGCTTCAATATGTGAAACAATCATGTATGACCAGAAAGGAATACTTCCTCTATCTACTTTTATTCCAGAATTTGATGTTTGTTTTAGCATGCCGGCGGTCTTAGGAAAAAATGGAATAGAAAGGGTTTTATACCCAAAACTCAGTAATGATGAACAAGAAAAACTAAAGCAATCAGCTTCAAAACTAAAGAAAATTCTATAAAAGTAACCATTTCATTGATTTAGTTTTTCTTCATTTGATATTTTTAAATGAAATAGTTTTTATCTCAAAAAGGAAAAGTCATGAAAAAAAATATAAAATTGCTTAGTATTTTATGCTGTTCATTATTAATTGGCACCCAACTCAACGCTCAATGCAATAATCCTGCCAACCTGGATACAACTTTTGGTCCGCAAAATAATGGCATAGTTTTTATCGGAACTAATTGGCAAGGCAACGGAGGTATTCTTATAGATGACCAGGGAAGAATAGTTTCCTCTGGCACCACTGGGGGGGATTTTGCAGTTGCTCGACTTCTGTCAAATGGAACTCTTGATGATACATTTGCCGGTAATGGTAAAACGACTATTGATTTTAGCGGAAGTGATGTAGGAACTGGTGGAGTAGCTAGAGATTGCCAGGGACGATTAATCGTTGCAGGAGATAGTGATGGTAAGCCTGCAGTTGTGCGCCTTTTGTCGAACGGCTCTCCTGATCCTTCCTTTGGAACTAATG
>SDBV01013681.1_pt1 | contig 10287 bp, 11 predicted proteins | sample 2277081 | NCBI WGS metagenome assembly SDBV01 (sample SAMN10402039, study PRJNA504765) | marine sediment metagenome | isolation source: marine sediment core GS10_PC15, 223 cmbsf | place: Arctic Ocean: Southern Knipovich Ridge | collected 2010 | reverse complement strand
ATAATAGCAGACTTATTTGAAACTACGAGCGCTAGGCGTAGTAGAAGAGGGCATGCGAGACCGCTCTTGACCGGGTTCGAGAATGACGACCAAAGGAAAATAATGCTGCTAGCAAATAAAAAAGGGACCGTTTGAGGGTCCCTTTATATTCGCATGTTCTTACCTTAAGACGAACGAAGTCGGCATGTGGTTAGCCGGACGCTCCGGCATGTTACTTTTCCCTACCACGTTCGAAGCTGGATGCTCCAGCAAGCATTGTAATTTCTGAAAACGGTCGGGGCGTAAGCAACCAGTTTAAAAGGGGTTTTGCCCCTTAGAAGCCGCGCTTGATCTCTTCCGAATCGAAGTATTGCTGGTAGAGGGTATCCCATTCCGGGCTGCCCTCTGGCACGTGGCGCGATAGCGATTCTATTTTTGCGCGGACCGCATCGTCAATGTCCTGGCCGATCTTCAGCTGCTCGAAGATAGCACGGCGGATGGCGTGGCGCACAGTGCCTTCTTCCTCGATGATGTCTATGGTGTCCTTAGCCAGCAGCTCCCTCAGGAGCACGTGGGACATGTGGGTGACCTTGTCGTCTGAGAGCATCATACGATTATCCCCCGGTCCCTGATGATCTTATGCTTTGTGAGGTCGAAGAGCTTGCGGTAGTCGTATCCACCGCGGTCTATCTGGCCCTCGTGCTCGCTGAGCATCTTGCGGACCTCGTCGTTCACGCGGTCTTCGACCATGAGTTCCTCAAGCACGATGCGCTCCACCTCTTTGGCCAGCACCTTTGGGTCCACGTCCTGCACGACCAGTTCCTCGCGGTAGAGGGTGTCCACTATCCGCTTGGACATGGGGGAGAGCCATGTTTTTGGTATTCTCATTTTTCCATGTAGGACAGGATGGCTATGCTCCTTGCCCGCTTGATCGCAACGTTAACGTCGCGCTGGTGTCCTGCGCAGTTGCCGGTGACGCGGCGGGGGAGTATCTTGCCCCTGTCGGTAATGTAGTTCTTGAGCGTCCGCGTGTCCTTGTAGTCCACGAACGCGATCTTCTCCGAGCAGAACCTGCAGAACTTCTTTTTCCTGTGAAAACGCTTCTGATAAGCCAATTTATATCACCTCACGTTATATACTTTGATTGGTTTTTTAAAAGGGTTCAACGCCCGATGCTTCTTCCGGTGGCGCGCCTGAGTAGCTTTTGCCGCCCCCGCCTGAGGAGCCCTCGTCACGTCTACCAAGGAACTTGACGTTGTTGGCCACTATCTCCATCTTGCTTCGTTTCTGGCCGTCTGATTCCCATGAGCGTTCCTGCAGCCGGCCTTCCACCAGGATCTGGCGTCCCTTGCTCAGGTACTGGCTGCACGACTCTCCCTGCTTGCCCCAGACGGTAACGTCTATGAAGAGGGTCTCTTCCTTGAACTCCTCGCCCGATTTGAACTTGGAGTTTATCGCTATTCTCAGGTTGGCAACCGGCGTACCCTGCGCAGTATACCGGAGTTCCGGGTCCGCAGTAAGGTTGCCTACCATTATGACCTTGTTGAACATAAGCTACTCCTGTTTGGTTGTCTCAGCCGAGCCGGTTGTCTCGTTGGGTTCGGTTGTCTCAGCCGGTGCTGCTTCTTCGGTAGCCGGTGCGGCCTCTGCTTCAGGCTCTGCCGGGGCCTTCTTGGCTTCTTCAAGGGCCTTCTTGGCGTCCTCAAGGGACTTCAGATTACTTGCGGCCTGCTTCTTCTCCAGCTTGACGATCATGAACTTGACTATAGGGTCGTAGACCTTGAAGGTGCTCTCAAGCTTCTTGTTCACGTCAAATGGCGCGCGATAGAAAAACAGCACGTATAAGCCGCGCGCATGGTGGTTGATCTCGTAAGCGAGTTTTCTCCGGCCCCAGGGGTCGGTCTTAAGTACCTCGCCGCCGCCGTCAGTGATGATGCCCTGGATCTTCTCAGTTGCTTCGGTGATTGCTTCGTCGGTAAGACTGGCATCAATGATGGTTATGCATTCGTAGAGGTTCAACGCGGATGTATCCTCCTTCTTATGGGTTTCAGGCCCCAAGGGCCTGTTCAGCCCTCCCTGTCCCGATCTATTCCAGATGGGCAGAAGAGCAAGAAGCCATATATTATTTCACAGGGCAATGGCTGATATCAAGTGTGATGCAGGTTCACAGGCATTTAAGACACATATCAGGCAAAAGCAGATATAGTTAAAATTATTGCTGGTAATGAGAAGGAATGGGTGCCACGGGCACCTTTTAAACTGGAGCGTTCAGCTTCGAACGTTTGGGTGCCACAGGCACAATTTAAACTGGAGCGTCCAGCTCGTGAGCGATTCGTACCGACTTCGAACGTTTGTGGGAAAAGATGGTCGGGGCGAGAGGATTCGAACCTCCGGCCTCGCGATCCCGAACCGCGCGCGCTACCAGGCTGCGCTACGCCCCGAACCATTGGAATACATACTATAAATACCACCCACAGCCTAAGTCAACCAAGTCAACAGGCTGGATAATCATACTTTTACAGCCCGAACAACAAGGCCGCCTGATGCAGGGACGGCCTTGTTTAAGCTTTTGAACTTAACTCATTCAATTCTGGCAGGATGCAATTCTGGCTGAATAAATGCTGTGCCCGTATAATATTCAGATGAAAAAGCTCTATGCATATCCTCCACTTACTGCTGGAGTGTTGATTAAACGATACAAACGCTTCCTGGTCGATGTCAGACTTGAGGACGGACATATGGCGACTGCCTTCTGCCCGAACTCCGGCAGCATGATGGGGTTGGCTGACCCCGGCACTCGTGTGCTGCTTTCCCCCGCTGACAATCCGGAGCGCAAGACCCGATGGACGCTTGAGGCCGTAAAGCCTGGCCGCGTATGGGTGGGGGTGAACACGCATCTTACAAACACACTCGTTGCGAGCGCTATTGGCAAGGGTCTCTTAAAGGGCACGCCTCTGGGAGGGTTCAGGGTCGAGCGAGCTGAGGTCCCCTATGGGGACTCCCGTTTGGACTTTTTACTTTTACGCGACCAGGCCCCAGATGTGACCCCAGATGTGACCCAAGATGTGACCCAAGATGTGATCCAAGATATGACCCGAGATGGAAACAAATGCTATCTGGAAGTAAAGAGCGTGACCCTGAAGCTTGATGGCAGGGCCATGTTCCCTGACGCTGTGACCACGCGTGGCGCGCGTCACATGAGCGAGCTTGAAAAGATCGTATCAAGAGGGGGAAGGGCAGCGGTGTTTTTTCTCGTACAGCGCGCGGACTGCTCCTGTTTTGCCCCGGCCGCCCACATAGACCCTGCCTATGCGGACTCATTAAACAGTGCGGCGGACTCCGGGGTGCACGTTATAGTCGCGCACACAAGAGTCCGCCGCACTGGCGTTTATTTTGAGGGGATTATCCCTCTATGTAATTAAGGTCCAGTTACTTGTTACTGGCCCTGTTCTTCTTTCTTCGGCGTCTTCCTTCTTCTGCGCAGGGCCAGGCCGCCTCCTGCTGTGCCTAATACCATGGCTGCGATGAACGCCCCCGGATGCTGCACGCCATAGACCACGGGCGCAAGGGCCACCCTGGTGGCAACTCTTAATGCCTTGTGCTCTGCTATGAAATCAGCAAATGGCGGCGAGTAGCGGTAGTACATTCTGACAAAAGCCTTGCCAGCAGGGTTTGTCAGCAGGTAATTATCCCTGAACTCCCGCAAAGCCATGACATGGTCCTCGGAGTACGCTCCATACGCGGCAGTGGCGATAAAGCATCCGCCGCCATCTCCGCCATCATCATCATCATCGTCAACTGGCGTGTCCCCGCCTCCAGCGGCTGCCGGACAGCTCTCGCCAAGCAGTGTAAGGGCCAGTTCGTATGCGCCGCCATCATTGTTCCAGTACGTGTATGGCACGAGGAACTGCGCGCATTCACCCCCTGCGGCAATCTTCGGGTACGAGGCGGGCATTTCTGAGTTCATTATCGCCACGTTGCTCTCGATGAGCCCGCCGTCAGCGTTTATGAACTGTCCGTAAATGCGGCCTTCGTCAATCCCTTCACGGTCGTCGTTCCATATCACCATGTACCCTTTGCCCTTGCGGCTGTAGGCCGCCTCTGGCCTGGGAGTGGTGATAAATGTGAATGCCTCGCTTATGGCGAAGTTGGTGGGACCAACCGGGTTCGCGTATCTGACACCCGCAGCAGCAATGTCAGCTATCCCGCCACCCATGACAGTAATACCATCCGCGTCCAGTACGTCGCCGTATACAGGATTTGTGTCCCGGTCGTCATACCATGCTGTGACAAAGTTTCCGTTTATGCTGTCATAGGCAAGTGCAGGGTAGTTGTGGTCAAAGCCCCCGTCAGTCACAGTGAACTCGCCCCCCATGGTCCCGTTGGTGTTCACTATCCTCCCGTGGATGCTTGCCGCTAAATTGCGGTCCCATAGCACCATGAACCTGTCGTTTGCCGAGTCATATTCTACAGCGGGCTGGTAATGGTCCACACCGCCGCCGTTCATAATGGCAAAGGCCGTGGCGTTAAGCACAGTGCCGGAGGCATCAAGGAACTTGCCGTATATGCTTCTGTCGCCCCCCTCACGATCGTCCTGCCAGGCCACAAGATAGCGCTCTGTCACAGGATCAAAGGCCACAACGGGAGACACGGCTTGAGAGGCCTGGAGGTTTCCAATAGCTATGCTGCTGGTTACGACCGATCCTTCAGAATCCAGCAGCGCACCCAAGATATTCATGTTCTGTGAGCCGTTATCCTCATCCCATACGGTCAGGAACCTCTGGTTTGTGCTGTCAAAGGCCATGTCCAGCGTGCCAGTATAAGGTGATAAGGTGTAGTGGATGCTCGTGGCAGTGCCCTCAGGGTCTCCTGCCCCATCCACGGGGATGGAATATGTGTCGTCGCCGATCTTATACGCAACCATGAACCTGCTGCTTATGCTGTCATAGGCAACAGCGACCGATTGCCCACCAATGGCAGCCGTGCCATAAGCGGAAAACGCCAGCTCAAGCGGCATGTCCTTCTGCACGCCGAGTTCCTCAAGCGGCACTTTGAACTCATAGTACTTGTGCTCGTAGCTGGCCTCGTCCGTATATACGAAACCGGCCCTGCCGTATTTCTTTGAATCTTGCCGAAGCTCAAAGCTCTTTATGCCATGAGCGGTCTTCACATAAAGCCTGGAGTAGTCAGCCTGTCCGTCCATGGTGTTGTCAGGGGCAAAGTCCACGGCAGCGTAGAGGTACTTGCCGTCGTCCATTACCCAGCCTGTGGTGAAGGTCGGCGGATGGCCCGATGCGGTTGCCGAGAAAGTACGGAACATGGGCTTGCCCATAACTCCTTTATCAACCAATCCGTCGGCTACCAGCTTTCCTGCATTTGTGCCCGGCATGTAGGTAAAGAACTCCCTCGGCATGTCAGCGCCTGATCTCACGTCCTGGCGCGGGAAGGTAAATGGTATTTTTGAGATCTCAACCGGCTCCACCCTTGCCGTGATCTCAAGCCTGCCGCTCCCTGCGGGGAATGCCAGCACGAGGGTCTTTTTCGTGGCCTCAAGCACATCAAGGTCGCGCTTAAAGAGTTTCAGCTTTGCGTTTTCAGCCCCGCCAGCCACCGAGAGGGGTGCACTCCCCCCAAGCCTGACCGTATCAATATGCGCGGCCCCTCCACCTCGTTGAGTGAGCCTTATCACAATCTGCCCGTCCTTTGTGACCGGAAGCGTACCAAGCTCAAACGTTTTATTAGAGGGCCATTTGCCAAAGCCCGGACTTCCAAGTGCCTGCCAGCCCTCAGTGGTCTTCACGGCTATCTCATATGAGCCGTTGACCACCTCTGCCACCTGCGGCATTGGTGCAATAGTCGTCTTTACCGGAATCGCAAAGGCGATTGCGGCTGATAAGGTTAGAGCCAATACAAAACAAGAAAATGCGATCAAACTTTTCATCATTACCTCCCCAGAAGATATTTTGAGCTTCATGTTTTTTGCGGCTACATTTTATGGTTACTTATAGTAATACGGTTGAAAGAGCATGTAAAGGAGAATCTATAAAAATTCCCTTTAAATTAAGTGAAGTACAAAGGAAGTGCCTGAAAAGATAGAGTATTTGAGTTTCTGAACAATGCACTGGTTTATGGCCACTGGCCTCTGGTTTATGACCGATTCAGTGGTGGTAAGCCTCAGGCGTTCCCTGCCCGTTATTGCGGCGTCAATATGTCCGCTTTGTGCAGCATCGTGTTTGCGTGTGCGTTGGGTGCTCCTGTGTGTTTAAGAGTGCTCGTGGTTGTCGTGGTTATGCCCCACTGTGGCTGATCGTATTACACAAGCCTCTGGCTTATGACCGGCTCCAGCGTGGCGACGATATGCCCGCCCTCAAATATTGTCACGCGCCCGGTGCTCTCGGAGACCACCAGGGCCACGGCCTCGGTCTTTCGGGTGATGCCGGCTGCTGCGCGATGGCGCGAGCCAAGGCCCCTGAGCTGCTTGGTCACAGGCGAGGCCGCATCAAGGTGGCGGCCTGCGGCTTCAACCACCCCGGCGGTAGAGATGATAATCGCTCCATCTATCAGAGAGAGCTCCTTGATGCTCTCCACCACCTCGGGGTTGGTTATCATCTTCTCGCGCTTTGGGTAGCCCTTAAAGGGGTTGAACACGGCCTGGCGCGAGGACCTCAGCACCTTCTTTGAGTTTCCGATAACCAGTATCGTGCCTACCGGTTTACCCTCGCGCCCCAGCGCGCCGATGTCAAGGGCGATGTCCACGGCCGCCATCACGGAATTGAAGGACTTCTTTGCCATAAGCGGCCTTGGGTCAAAGGGGAACTCAGCGCTCCACGAGAGCGCGAGGTCATGGACAGTTATGGTATCCAGATGGCTCTTGCCCCAGGGCCCCAGCACACAGACCACCTTGCTGTCGGTGCCTATGATCTCTTTTTGCACGCCGTGGAGGAAGGCGTACTTGACGCGCGAGAAACGGCTCTGGTTCCCAGACCAGCTGCGGATGGATTCGTACCCGGCCTTTTTTATCTCCGAGTCTTTTACCTCAGAGCGCATGGGCACGATGAGCACTACGCTGCATACGCTGTGGTCGGCGCTCATGGACGTTAGCTGTGCAAGCCCGCTCTTCATTACCCAGCGGCAGTCCTGCTCAGTGTCAAGAAATACGAACAGCTTCTCGCTGCCTGTCTCAAGGGCCAGGCTGAGTGCGTTCTCAAGTATCGCGTTCTTCTGGTCTTTTTTCTGCGTGGCCATCAGTCAGTCAGTGTCTCCTCCGGCAGGCCGCCGGAGCCGGGGTCAGACGTCTCATGTGCCGCCTTCCCAGCCTATGGAGGCTTCTCCATCGCGTAAGATCACGGGGACCTTTCTACTGCCCCCGCTCCAGGTGAGCATCTCGATAAGGCGGAACCCGTCCGCCATCACGTCGTGGTACTCGGCTTCCGCACCAAGGGCCTCACGGGCCGCATCAGTGTAGGGTCACCCGCTTTTTCCGTAGATGATGATATTGCTCATTTGTTTCCTCCTGCCCTCTGCCTGCCCTCTGCCGCCCTCTATATGAGGCGTTAACTGGTTGTATTATAGCTGAAAATTGCGTGTAGTGTAAGCTTCACTTAAAAAGCGAGTCGCTCATAACCTGGCCCGGGCTGAATCTTAATATCTCGAACCTCTCCACGGGCACGCCGTCGCGTATGTGCAGGGCCTTCTTTGGAAGCATCGTGCTGTTTAGCTGGACGTAATCCTCAAAACGCCATTCTATGGGCAAGCTACCGTCGTCGATCTCCATACGCGCCGTGACCTTCACGATGAGCCCGGTCTTTACGTCCACGTCCACTCCCAGCACGGGGGCGCCCTTGCGCTCGATCAAAAGTGAATATACCAGCCTCCCTTCATAAGACGCGCTGCCGAGGTAAGCGGCGCTGTATGAGCCAGTGGAGAGCAGCAGAGGTATGGTCAGGCTGGTGCGCTTAAGTGTCAGTTCCTTCAGCGCAAGCCCTTTGGTCTTGTAACGGCTCAGGCCCTGTATGCCTTGGTATGAGTTCCAGCCATTTAAGACCTGTGTGTTCGTGCGCCCGTTGACGATCAGATCGGTACGCAGCCTGCCCCCGGGTGCGAGGTAGTACATGTACGTGTAGTACCTCTCGTCCGCGAAATCGAACATGCGGCCTTTTGCAAAGACGCTCTCTGAGGCTGCTATGGCAACATGCCCCCCGTAGGCCTTGATGACCCTGTCTATGACAGCCTGGGTATCGGCGGAGAAGAACTCCGGCGGGAGGTTCCCTGTGGATGGTTTCTCGTCGTCCTTTGTCCAGTCCCTTACATATGGGGCATATGGGACCTCTGAAGCGGGCGGGGTCTGCTCAGCAAAAACCGGGGGCGCAAGCATGGCCATGACGGCTATGGAGGCCAGGAGGGCCGTCTTCATTCTCCCACCACCTGTACCACCAGCTCACGCGAGCGGGGGCGGTTGTCAAAATCAATGAAGACCAGCTGCTGCCACGTGCCAAGGGCCATCTGCCCGCCGGAGACGGGCACGGTCACAGAGGGCTTCATGAGGGCCGCGCGCACGTGAGAGAAGCCATTGCCGTCTCCCCACCTGGCGTCGTGGTCGTAGTGGTCGTGCTGGGGCGCTATCTTCTCAATGGCGCGCTTGAGGTCTTTGACCACACCGGGCTCGAACTCTATTGTGGTTATGGCCCCGGTAGAGCCCTTGCAGAACACGCACACAAGCCCCTGGCTCACGCCGGAGTCCGCCAGCACGCGCGCCACATCAGCGGTTATGTCGTGGACGTCAGAGAACCCTTGTGCCTCAAGTTTTATTTTTCCAGAATACACCATGCTTTATTATGCCATTTGCATTCTGCAAACACCAAAAATCTGTTAACATGAAAGTGGGGAGAGAGTATTAAAATAAGGCGAGGTGCCCGTGGTTGCGGAGACAGGAAAAGACAAGGCTCTTCATGCGCTTATACTTGCCGGAAACAGCCGTGCCTACGTGCCTGTGGGCAGGCGCAACAAGGCCCTCATCCGTATTCAGGGCAGGCGGCTTGTGGAGTACGTGGCCGAGGCCCTTGACCGCTCGCCTCTGGTTAAGAGCATAACGGTCATTGGCAATGTCCAGCGGCTTTCATTTTTATCGAAAGAACTGAAGTTGTCAAAACCCCTTGAGGTTATCCCCCAGCGCGAGAACATAATAAGGAACGTCCTGCACGGCTATGACCACATCTTGCCCGCGCACGACGCCCCGATACTTGTTGCCACAGCGGACATCCCACTTCTTACCCCCGGGGAGATCACACACTTCATAGGCAATTCCGGGTACGAGGACTATGACTATGTTATGGGCCTCACCTCTGAGGGCGCGCTTGAGCCCTTCTACCCCCAGGGCAGAAAGCGCGGCATGCGCATGAGCTACCTGTACTTCCGCCAGTTTGCCGCGCGCATCAACAACCTGCATATCATCAACCCCAGCATTGTAAAGCACCCCGAGTACGGCGGCATCCTCTACTCGCTGCGTTACCAGAAGCGCATAGGCAATTTCCTGCGCATGCTTAAGGAGCTTCTCAGGAAGGACATCCCCACATTTGAAATGGCCAAGTGGGGCACCCTGCTGGAACTCGCGCTCCAGTGCGACCGCTTTGGCTGGTATGGCAAGGCCCACGAGATAGGGCGAAGTATTGACCTGCATGATATTGAGGCCCTCGTATCAAAAGCCCTTGCCATCAGGTACAAGACCTTCTGCCTGGATTTTGGCGGCGCGGCCCTGGACATCGACAACCGCAGGGACAAGACCACCATGCAACGGAGGTTCCAGGAGTGGCGTGATGTAATTGCCGAGGGCGAGAGGGAGTTCCTTAATGAAATTAAATAAGTTCAAAGCATTTTTAGAACAGTTTCTTTAAACAAAACAAGTCCAGGGGTGCCACGGGCACCTTTAAACTGGTGGCAGCCGCCTCAGACGTGTTCAGGAAAAGTATCGCAAAGGATTCCAATTAATAAATAACTTCATTCCTTGCGCTTCCCCTATTCTGCCCTTATGCCCTTATGAAGGTCAGGGAATTTGTGACGGAGGGCAAGATTCTTTTTAAGATAAATGCAGTTGACCTTAAACCCTGCAATAGGATATTTCCAGCGAGTATGACAAGGCAAAGAATTCCAATTAATAAATGACTTTAACATTGAGCCTCCCCCGTTCTGCTTTGACTGGGCATCGGTGCCGGTGGTGCCACAGGCACCTTCTTTTTCCGTTTTGCGCGCCCCTGCGTGAACGCTAAAGCAAGCAACATAGAGCAGGGGTAGACGGATAGCGGGTTCATGATG
>SDBV01013680.1_pt1 | contig 10288 bp, 13 predicted proteins | sample 2277081 | NCBI WGS metagenome assembly SDBV01 (sample SAMN10402039, study PRJNA504765) | marine sediment metagenome | isolation source: marine sediment core GS10_PC15, 223 cmbsf | place: Arctic Ocean: Southern Knipovich Ridge | collected 2010 | reverse complement strand
TATGGTTCCAGAGCGTTGCCCGGCACACGCCGCAGGCCTTGACCAGCGAATCGCCGCCGAGCGCGCCGATCAAGTCGCCGCGCCCATCCGGCGGGTCGCAACGATTCACGATGGTCTGCAGCGTGTGCCGGATCTGTGCGGGCAGCTGCTGGTATGTCGGATCGGCAATGATCCATGGAGGAACGTGGTTGAGCCAGGCTCGGCGGGGCGCGGGCTCGATGGTTGTGCGTACGGGTTCAGGCATCAGATCCTACCGGTTCGTTTGTCAGGAATCCCAATCGCGCGCGTTGTGCGCTCCTGTTGCAGTCGGTCGCGGAAGTCGAGCTCGCTGATCAACAGCCAGAAGCCCGCCGAGTCCAAAGTGTGTAACCCGAGCATATTCGCTTCGAACGGCCGTCGCCGGTGTTCGCGTACGAAACCGGGTGCCCGCTGCCAGATCAGTCCGAGCTCGTCGTTGCTGAGTGCATCGTAGTTCTCGCCAGCCTGAAGGTGTGCAAGCCACTGTTGGAGTCGGTGGCGTCCGATGCTGCGGTAGGCGGCGAGCAGTGATTCGCAGAATCCCGGCCACTTGTGGGATACGCGGCCCTTCGAGAGGCCCCATGCGGCCGCCACGTCGGCGTTGCGGAAGCCCGCCTCCAGATCGGATTTGCGCCCTCCAGCGACGGGGGGGCGCAACTCCTCTTGCGGGGGGCGCAACACTGATCCGGGAGGTAACAAATCTACCTTTGGGGGCATTATTTCGACTTGCCATTGTCCGCGCCTCCGTGCTGGTTAGACTTCCAGTCGCGTACGACCTCGACGAGGTCGTAGCCGAGTTCACGGGCGTAGGCCCGGATGGCGAGCGATACGACTGCGGCCAGAGTACGGTCGTCCTTGGCAGCGATCGCTGCGATCTGATCCTTCATTTCCTTCGCGACGTAGAGGGTCGCTGACATTGTGTGCTCCGCAGTTTGAGACCAATCGAGAACACCTGAATGATACAGTAAGCTGAAGAAAAACAATACAATACGATAGATAATATACAGCAACATGTAACCTATTTACTTACAAGCACTTATGGATGAGAATCAGGGGAATGAGCATGGATTGGCGTCAAAAAGTGAGCGCTTTCGTGGAGGCCCGAGACACCACGATCCCCAAACTATCGAAGCGCGTAGGGATTCCATACACGACGCTGAAGCGCGCACTCGATAGGCCAGGCGCTTGGGCAACTGTTCTCGGGGCCGTTCGGCTGGCCGAAGCAATGGGCATCAGCGTCGAGGAGTTATTCGACCCGGACGTCGATTGGCCGCCCATGGCACAGGAAGCGACCACGATCAATATACCCATTCCGGAGACCGAATATCGTCGAATCATGGGCGTTCTTCAGCGGATGAAGGACGCCGGCATCGATGTGAACGAGCTCGGAATTCGGCAGGCAGACATGGGCAAAGCCGAAGCCGAGGCTCCGGTACAGGCGGCATCGAAGATCGTTCAAAAACATCAGCGAGCTCGCGGAGTGACTCGCAAGAAAATGAGGAAAGCGTGACCACGACACGCCCGATCGCTTCGGCCTTCAGTAACACCTCGCACCTCTCCGACTTCATGGGTAGTCCCCCTCGTAATCGCCTGCGGCCCTCATTCCAGAATATCGCATTCGGCTGCCTGATTGCAATCTTCGTCTCGTTGGCGGGCGGTTGCGCCAGCTCCGGCAAGCGATTCGACGCGTCGAAGGTTCCGATGATCGTCGCCGGCGAGACGACGAAGGCCGAGATCCTCACGCTGTTCGGCGAGCCGAAGAACTACTTCAACCGGAACGCTTCCGGAAAAGGGGAGATGTGGCAGTACGTTTATTCTTGGGCAGGCCCTCTCGGGGCTGGCGCGCGTGGGCTCACAATACAATTCGACAAGGACGACGTGGTGGCGTCGCACTCATTTCAGGAGCACTAGCGGCCCTTTTTGGGGCCATTGGGCCTATTATAAACCGCGGCGGTTTTCAGAATTGACAACGGCCGGCCAGGCAGCCATAATAGAGCAGACAAAACAAGTGTCCCCGCGATGGCTCAACATCCGGGGACGTGGCCAACCACTTAAGAAGGAGTGATTGACGTGCCAAGTCTAGCAGAATTCCCAGCGAATCGAAATGACCCGCGTAGCGCCGCGGCCCAGGCCCCGCCCGAAGCCTACGCCCGGCCGCCGTTTGTGACGCTGCGCGAAGGCGAATCGCCCCGCGGCTTTGATCGTGTCGAGCTGAAGTATGACGGCATGTGGTGCGGGGCTGTGGTCTGCAACGGGCGGGCCGTGCTGCGGGCGCGAAGCGGCAATATCAAGCTGGAAGTTGACGTCGCAGGACTGCCCGCCTGCGTGCTGGCCGGCGAATACCTGCGGGGCACTTCTTGGAGTAAACCCGCCGAGCATAACCGGCGCTTCATGGTACACGATCTTCTGGAGTTGCGCGGCGTGTCGCTGTGCCCGCGGGCGTTGCGTGATCGCCGCGTCAAGCTCGAACGCCTGTTTCAGAATCCGCGAATCCCGAAGTGGATCGGCCTGGTGCGCCAGCATCCGATCCGGCAGTGGCGCTCGCTGTGGAAGCGGCAGGTCGCCGGCGGCGATTGGGAGGGGTTGGTTTTCAAGAATTCAGCTCACTGCTATGGCGCACCCTGGGGCAGGAAGAAGCGCGTTGTGACTCAGGAGTATGTCTGCATGGGCGTCAATCAGAGTGAGTCCGATCCCGAACAGGCCGCGTCACTTCAGGGCGGCCTGTTCACGGGTGGCGTGCTTCGCCACGTGGTCAACGTCGGCGCGCTCGGCAATGAACTGCGGGCGGAGGCTTGGACTGATCCTCAGTACTTCATCGGCCGGGTATTCGAGGCCCAGGGCAACGCGCTGTTCGGTTCTGGCGCTCTGCGTCACCCCTTCTTTGTGCGCTTCCGCGACGACAAGATGCCTGCCGAGTGCGTTGTCGACGCATGATCAGTGGACGCTCTGCCCTTTGATCCCGTCCACCAGCGCGTGGATTTTCTCCTGCCAACACGCGGCCTTCCGTTTGCCCCGCCAGGACATCATGCGGTCCACCAGCCAGGCCGTCGACACCAGAGCTACGAATCCCAGAAACCCAAGCACCGGCCACTTTAGATCATTGATGATCGTGCTTTGTCGCTGATTCAGCATGGCGGCGAACGTATCGCGCTGAGCGGCATTGGTCCGCAACATGAACGCCCGGCTGGGCGGCAGGCCGCTGGCCCGCCGGGATTCGGCGATCAAATCAGCATCGCGCCCGTTATCGAACGCCGACACGTCGCCGCGGCCGGTCAAGCTACAGCCGGCGCACAGCAGCGCCGCACATAAAGCGGGGAGGGCGAGGCGCCACCGGGCCTCGAACCCTCCCCTGGGGCCGGGCCCGGCTGCGCTCGTCGGGATGCTAAGGAGGTGGCTGGGGGTTCGCACGATTCCATCCCAGGATTGTGAGGATCGCCGCGCGCTGATCATCGGACAGCGTACCGGACAGTTGTGCGATCAGCGCCTCGCGGGCGCCTTTGGGCAGTTGCGTCCCGCCACCTTCCGCCTGCAGATCCACTTCGCCGTTGACGCCGACGATCCGCACGCCCGCCGTGGTCCTGACAGAGAGATAGGTCTCCAGGCCGGGGTTCTGGATGTGGCCGTCGATACCGGAAGTGAATTGATTCAACACGCCCTGGTCGGTGACCATGGCCGTCATAGCGTCGGCCACTTCGGCAAACTCTTTCGGCAATCCGGTGGGCAGGTTGCAGCCGGTAGCGAAGCCTAGAACAACAAGAGACACGAACACACGGAACTTCATGGTGGACTCCTTTGCGCCGGCGGCGCGGATTGAATAAGCGGCCGGGGACGGCCGCCACGGCTTTATACGTCCCCGGCCTTGCACGTCAGGTTCACAATTAGTTGTCAGTTCTCAGTCGTCAGTTCTCAGTTGTCATAGCCCCAGGGCGCTGAAGTCGCCGGACAACAGCAAGGGCAGGACCTGGAACAGGAAAAGAAGGAACTCGATGAACTCTTGAATCGCTTCCAGGAACATGGCAGTTCTCCCAGGACAGTAGCGGGTAACGAATAGCGAGTAGTGAGCCCCGACCCTACGGTGGTGCGCGCGCACGCGCCTAGCCTAAAAGTTCGATTTATTATCCGCCCGCCGATTGCTGGGCCTCGATCAGGGCGGACAGGCGCGCGGTTTCCAGGCGGACGTCGTCCAGAAGGCCTTGTTGGGCTTCCAGCGCCGACGATATGTCTGTGAGTTTCGCCAGGATCATCGGCCGATCTTGAGCATAGGGCGAGTATATCGCGATCATTTCGGCGATGTCGTCGCGCGGCACCACGTCGCGGGCGAAGCCGAAGTACGCGGTCACGGTCCCAGTCAGACCGACCACTAACAGCGCCGCCAATACGCCGGCGATCCATTTCCAGCTTCCGTTCGATTTCATGTGTTCCTCCTTGAGTCACGACGCCGGCAAGGCGTAGCCCGCCTTCAGCGCGACAATGATCTCGTCCACTTTATCGCTCAGCGTCTGAACTTCCGCCTGCGTGGGAGGGCTGCTGATGGCCTGGCCCAGTGTGGCCACAAACGTCCCGCTGATGGCCACGGTCTGCCAGTCGGTGCCGTCGCTGTACTTCAAGAACCACGTGCCGCCCGATTGGTGGAAGATTACCGATTGATCCCAACTGCCGGCGGCCGGCAGACTGCCGGTCTCGTCTTTGATGGGCAGGGGATTGTCTTCGAGCCAGGCACGAAAGGTCTCGAACATGGTATTGACCGTCGCATCCCACGCGGCTTGTTGGGGGTTGATCGTCAAAACGGTCATGGTCGGTTGTGGCATGGCAGTGTTCCTTAAACCAGAGTGATCGTGATCTCGCGTTCCTTGTGATGCCGTCCGTTGGCGATCGGCCGTATCCGCGCTATGAATGTTGCGGGCTCGCTGCCGAAGTCCGACTGCAATTGTGCGTTCGTGTAGTTCTGGCTGGAGCCCACTACCAGGAATTCGTGCTTGAACTGGAAGCCGCCGGCCTCATAAATTCGTATCTGCTGGAGTCCGTCGGGCGGCGTGCCGATGGGCACGCCCGCCTCGCCCTCGCCGGCACCCGTACCCTCGCCGGCGCGCATGCGATAGGTCCACTCCAAAAGGATATCGTCACCCGTACCGTAAGTGTCTTTTGACCAAGTAGTCGCGTTACCTCGGAAATTGTTGACCGGCCAAGGCCCCTGGTCCAGGCCAAAGAAATCGTGCGGGGCCGATGGCAGGCCGGTGTGATCGACGCCACCGATGGGGCTGAAGGGAGCCGTCTTGATCACCAGCGGTTTGGGCACGTTGTTGACTTCATCCATTCTGGGATGATGGTACGCTTGCAAGTCGTCCCTGGGTGCGATGATCACAACGTCGCCGGCAGCGTGGGCGTCCTGGTCGGTATGAAAACGCCCCCGGATCACTTCGTCAAGTTGGAACTGGTTCGAGCCCAGCGCCGTCACCGACTTCACAAACCACATTTCCTCGCCGATCAGCGCCCACTGCTGTCCCATGCGGAAAGCCACGTCGTCCTCGGACAAGTCCAGCACTTGCAGAAAGTCGCCACCCACCAGCGTGATCGTCGGGCCGGGTGATAGGCAGGTCAATCCGCCGGCAGGAAGCGCGGCGTTCAATGTTCCGCCGCTATGATGGCTGGGCATATCCCCGGTGAAGTAAAACAGCGGGCCGTTGTGTTGGAAACGAATATGCGCGTAACGCCCCTGAGTGTTTGCAGCGATGCGAAACGGCATGATCGCGGGAGCAACGCCGTAGAAACTCCGGGGCGGCTCCACCCAATTGATGGCCAGATCGGGCTTGAGTGCAATAGGCAGCCCCTCGGCACTGTCGTCGTTCCCGACCACGTCCTCCGGGCGGTGCCCGCTGTCGATCACGCCGTAGTTGTCCAGGACGGCGTCGATCGACGCGTCGACGGTATCCGTCTGTAATTGCACGGTCAGTACGCGCAGCAATCCCCAGCCATCCACACGGAACATCGTGCCGGGGCGGAAGTTCCGGGCACTCCGGCCCAGTTTGAAACGGAACACACCCCCGCCGGCCAGGGCTTCGGCCGCCCTGCGCTGGGCCACCTTTTGAGCGGTCTTTTCGTCGGTGATGGTGGGCATGGTCGATTTGATTTCGGTGATACGGTTGGCGGCCTCAGACACGCCGTCATCGTCAATAACCACGGCCGATTGCCGAAGGCGGCTTCGGAAATCCTTGAAGGTCAGTACGTAGCGTGTGGCACCGGTGCTGTGATCAATCTCTTGCTCAGCTTCGGGAATTAAAATCATATCAGCCGGCAAAGTAGGCGGCGGGCTGGACACATCCGGCGGTCGCGCTGCCTCGAAAAACAGCTTGTGATCCAGATGTGCCGCCACCACGCCGATATCCTGGAGTATGTCCGCAATCTGGCTGGCGGCGTCCACGCCGTCTTTGGCCAGGATGTTGACCGGCAGGTGTTCCTGTTCGCAGATCACGCCCAGCTTCTCTAGTGCGGGCATGTCAATCAGCGTGGGCGACAGGCCCATGCCGTAGGGGTAATCCCCGGTCAGCACTTGCCAGAGGGCGTGGGCCGGATTGGCTCCGGCGTCCTCGATGTTCTGTGGGTTGTCGGGGTTCGTTGGCGTGCGGGTCAGCCAGCGCTGTGACTGAATCAGGGCACCCGTGTTGAACGGGCGACACTCAATATCATATTCCATCGCCGCCCAGATCGGTTGTGCGCCCAGGAACTTCTTATCCCAATGCACATAAGCAATCCGCGGCCAACGGCTGGAGACCTGTTCCGGGCTGCCGCCCAGGCCCAGCTTTGTCGCTAGACTCACAAAGTCCATGCGCGCGTTGATCGGCTGATTCGGCTCTCCCCAGTACATATAGAAAACGCCCTGTTGATTCTTGGTCAGTTGCGCCTGTGAGTCGAGCAACTGAGCGGCGAACGGCGTCAGGGATTCGGCGGGCGTGCCAGAGAGAACGATCCCCAGCATGTCGGCCCACAGATCGATGGTGACGTGCAACGGAAAATGTTGGCCGCTCGGAAGTGTCAGCGGCGTCAACGGGAAAGGCCCGCCGGTGATCGTGTCGATCAGAACAGGCGTCCCGTCGTTGTAAATCATGTGCAAAGCCTGGATCGGTCCGACGCACAGCCAGTGCGTACCTTCCTCACACCACGCTGGAGCCAGCGCATCAATGCCCTCAGTAGCGAGGCGCAGAAAGAGACTCAATGAAATCTCGGCGCACTCCGTGGTCACGCCCGTGAAGCCCACGATCGGCGCCACCCGCCGGCGGCCGATCAGCAGCGGCAGGTGTTCGCCCTGCTGACTTAGCGTCTGCTCTTTATCGTCTCGAAAAAACAGCGGCGGTTGATCGCGCTTCAAGATCGCTGCCAGCACAGCACCGCCGGCGTTGAAGGTTTGTTCGGGGGACAGCTCACCCATTGCGGCACCAATTCTCCCGATCGGTCATGCGGTAAGCGCGGACGGCGCGGCCCAGGAACATTTTCAGCGGTGCCTCGCAGACTTTGGCCCCTATGCCCATCGGTACATGCCAGATCGTGTTGCGCTCCGGCCCGATTATCGCCAGGTGTCCGGGGCCTCGGCCGTAGCGCAGGACGACCGTATCGCCAGGCTCAAGCGGGCTGCTGACACGCCTGGCGGCGGGGAACATCTGCACGATTTCACGCATGACTTCGGCGCCGTGGCGCACACTTTGCTGCCCGGTGCCCGGCTTCCAACGGCGGATCGGACGCGGCGGCATCGTGCCGTATAGCTCGTCCAGCACGGCACAAACAAAGTGTGTGCAGTCCACGCCGACACCGGCGCAGCACTGCCCGGCCATGAATGGGGTGTTGATCCAGGGCTTGATCACCAAGTCGATGGCGTGGCGTACGGCGGGCGTCCCTGGCGCCCAGTCTAACGGTTCGATCGATCGAATCACGGTCTACCTCACAGCGGCGGATGAAAGACCTTGTAACGACTTTTCAGGTGAGCGATCACGGTTCCCATTTCCACGTCCGTTAACGCCCGATTGTACATCACCAAACAAGCGCACTCCAAGTGCCCGGTGACCGCCTTGTAGCCCGTGCTCCCGGCCATAGCAGCCGGCGGGAATGACGTTGTAGCGATGATCGAAAATGGCAAAGTCCCGTGTGACGTGAAAGATTCGATCTTGTCGCCCGGCGTGATCCGCAGGCCGCAAACGCGCCAGTTGATCCCCACCGGCGACGCCGGTCCGCTGCCCGTTACAATGTCCAGTGGCCCCCCGCCGATGAACTCTTGCGGATCGCCGGACCCGGCCCGCTGTACCACAAAGCCGTCCATCCTAAACTTCCAACTGCCGACCGCTTCAAAAATCAGCGATTCGTGACCGCCGTGGGTGGAAAATAATTTGTTCTCATTTGGTTTGGTCAACAGCGCCGTCTGGAAAACGCGGTTGCGGCACACGGCAAAGAAAGTCAGGCCCCCGGTCGGGTCGTGATATTGCGGCGGATCGGACATGAGGAGCTCGGACAACATCTGACTGTTTGAGGCGCTGACCACTAGGTCAATGCCGCTGAGTGTTGACACGAATCCCGGCTCCGGCCGGCCAATCGTGTACGCGGCTTCCCAGTAGAAGTCATCTTGTGAGCAGCTGGGATCGAGTAGTACGGTGGAAGTCCAGCCGCGTATCGCCCAGCGCGAACCGCCCAGGGCTGCTACGTTGCCCCAATCCCATTCTGGTCCGCACAGGACTCCGGTGTCCTCTGGCGTTTTCAAAACGAAATTGTCGCCCTCGATGGCCGTCGCCTTGACGAATTTGGGGCGGCTTGACAAAGTGCCTAACTGCCACAGCGTCCTGTTACGCCCGCTCAAATCATCCCACGAAAGCACACGGTCATCCCACTGCCCGTCACTGGTGGTGTTCCATCCCGTGTCTGTTCCCTCGGCTACGAAACGACGTTGCGAAGTGGGGAAGCCGCCCTGCGCGTTCAATGCCCCTGCGCTGATGGCACTGCGGACGCCGATGAATGAATCGTACAAGCCTGTCAGTCCGTCAATCTCGCCTAGAATCGAGGTAGGCGCGTCGGTGACCTTCAATGAAACGTCTGAGAATTCGATCTGCGGATGGCGCGCAGGCATCGCGAAACCCAGGCCCGCGAAGTGTTCGATATTATCCCAGCGCTCTTTACATACGCTCAGCGTCTTGTCACAGCCGGGCGTGCATAGGATCGACTGTGCTGCCCAATTCGGTGGCGGCCGGCGGGCCAGGTAGAACACGTCCGGCGTATCGTAACGCCGTATGGCCAGGCGCAACCCGTCGATCTCCACCCAGCCGCGGAACCAATACTCCGCTGTCGTTGTGGTAGTCAGTCCGGTGATCGTGATCACGTCGTCGGTAACCGTGGCCACCGTGCCCGTTTCCTGCAAAGTGGGAATGACCAACTTTTGACAGTTGGCATCGCCGAAGCGCCAGGAGCAGGTCCGCATGACCAGCACGCCCAGTGGGGACTTCAACGTGGCCTTGATAGCGTCCAGTTGAAAAACCGCGATATCTTTGTTGCCGCCCTTTCCGCGCCTGGTACGCGCCACCCAGCCCATGTACAGCGCCCGCAACGTGGCGTCGTCGCCCGGTAGGATCTCCCAGACCTTGACTTGCACACGGGGATGGGCCGGCTGGCTGGTCAGGGTGTCTGCCGGCGGGAGCGTGATCGGCCAATCGAGTTGCGCCGGGCGTTCCGTGACGCCGCCCTGTTCGCGTGGCAGGCGGATGCCGATCCGCGGCTCGGACAGATACGTCGCCGGCGATACCACCACGTCCTCGGCCCAATTCGTGTAACGCACAATGCTGTTGTGCCAGGAGACTTCAAACAGCACGGCGTGTTGCTTGGCTGCTGCGGTGAGCAGGTCGGTCATAGGTCAGTACTCAGTATTCAGTAACGAGTAGTCGGTTTCACGTCGGCACATTCAGCACCACGAATTCACGATTGCCCGCGCCGTCGACCGTTGCGGTGATGCGGTCGGTCACGGTGCCGGCGCCTTTGATCACAACGGTATCGGTTTCGGCGCCGGCCAGTTGGCCGGCCATGGCGGCGGCCATAAGTGACAGCGCTTGCCGGGCGTTGATTCCGGGCTCGATGATCACCGCGTCCAGGCCGTCGGCGGCCAGTTGTACACTGCTGACCGATTGGCCGGCGGCGTCCAATGCTTCGGCGGCCGATCCACTGGCAATATGTGCAGCGATCTGGTCCAGCCACACCGCGTCGGCGGCGTCGGCGGCGCGGAGGTTGTTCAATGCAGCGATCATCC
>SDBV01013679.1_pt1 | contig 10288 bp, 11 predicted proteins | sample 2277081 | NCBI WGS metagenome assembly SDBV01 (sample SAMN10402039, study PRJNA504765) | marine sediment metagenome | isolation source: marine sediment core GS10_PC15, 223 cmbsf | place: Arctic Ocean: Southern Knipovich Ridge | collected 2010 | reverse complement strand
AGTGTCGAAACATCCGGCGGCGTTTAATATGCCCGTCTCGGTTCCGATCACAAGGTCTGCGTACTTCGTCATTATCAAGCTCTTCCTTAACGTCCACTTGCCAGACCTTTGAATAGTTCGTGGATGATCCCATTCAAGCAATCGGCACAAGTCATCGCCAACTGTTATGATAACTACATCTTCGTAAGCGTCAAGAAATGACCTTGCGGCCTGTTCCGCCATAGGCCACGATTTATGGTGAGAACTACCAGACAAAGACCACAGAATAACAAACTTGCCCTTATATTTCTTCATCTCTTCCCTTGCCCTCATCTTCTCAACCGGGCTAAAATAGAGTTCGCCATTCAGGCCCGTCTCGTCCCTGCCGCCAAGCACAAGCATTTCATCGTAGTAATTTCTATTTAATTTTCTATGTCTTTTCGCATGAGACCAGCCAAACTCTTTCTGCCATGACGTGACAAGTAATCCATTTTCTATAGATGCCGTCAAGTTTATATGCCTGTCATATCCCTTGGCAAGCTCGTCAAGATGGTCGTCCAGTTTCTCCATTGGAATGGAATCGTCATGCACGACAAACTCGTCAATATAGGGATTACATTTCAAAACCGCCTTGCTGTATTTCTTGCAGTTTAGAGTTATATGGTTTCCGTCCTGTTTAAGAAGCCGCAGAAGTGGCGACACCATTATCATGTCGCCAATGGCCCCAAGTCTCGTTATAAGTATTTTAGTCGCCAAAGCTATCCCAACACGTGTAACAGTAATAAGGCGGATGCTCACCGTTCTCTCTCGGTATCGTCATCTCCCGCCCACACATATTGCATTTGACAACTACATGAGGCGACCTTTTTTGCACGATTATTTCCATTGCAGCACCCCTTTTTCTTCTACGACAGTTGCCGCAAATCCCTTGGCTTCGGCATTGTCGAAAACGTCTTTGGTCACGGTGGCTCCCATGCCTATAACGGCGTTCTCGCCAATGACAATACCTGGCAACACGCACACGCCCGCGCCTATACGAGCGCCTTTCTTGACTAAGGTTCGTTTCCAATTGCCTTTGCCGGATGGCGGGTACTTGTCATTGGAAAAAGTACATCGCGGCCCGATAAACACGTCATTTTCTATGGTTACGCCCTCCGGTATAAAGGCGTGTGCGCCTATCCTGACGTTATCGCCAATGACTACGTTATGGCCTATCTCGCTGAAAGCCCCTATAGAGACGTTTTCGCCTATCCTGGCACTTGGGTATATATTGCACGGTTCCCACACCACAGGGGCCGTCTCGGGCTCTTCGGCGTACTTTAAAACCTCGTCAAGCATGGGGTTGGGGTGTTGTTCGTTCAATAGCCGGGTGTTCTGGGTTACGCAGTGACCGCCTATGGTATCGGTCAACTTATCGAATATCGGACGCTGCAAGTCCTCTCCTACGTGCTCGTTATAGTCCTTGTCCCACTGACAAGAATGGTGGTAGTCATCTCCTAGTATCTTCTTCTGATAATGAGCAAAAGCCAAGGACATACCGTATTTAGCAAGGCATAAAAGCTTTAGTGCCTCAGAAACATCGCTGTTACCAGCCGATGTGGGTTGCATCCCTGTCCCTGCAATATGGTCTCTAACTTTAACGTAAAGGCTTTCAGTCCCACCAATATACTTGTCGTAAAGAAGCAAATCCTCTTTCATTCTGTCATGCCGGCCCTGTATGGGGCTGTGAACGGCGTTGGGTATCTGCATTGTCGTGCCAATGGGAACGGTGCTGTGGATTATCGTGACTTCGGGCTGATATGCTTTCTGATAGGTCTGGACTGTCTGCACAAAAAGCTTGTTGTATGGAATACATATGTGCATAAACTTGACAGGTTCAGTATCGGGCATATCGGCATCCCAGTCATAACCAATCATGTCAGGATAGGCTTCTTTTAGAATCTCAAACAACGGCTTTCCTGTTTCGCCAAGACCTATTACTATCCCTGTACGCATACGGCCTCCTCAACAATTTTAGCCACTCGTTTATACTGGTTCCATCCAAAATACAGGTTCACGTCTTCAAGATATTCCCTTGAGTTATAACTGGAATGTATCATCTCAACCGCTTCAGGCACGGTATTAAAAACGTATTGAGCGAATTGTGCGTGCGCTCCCGGCCATGCGTGAACAACTGGCTTAATACCCTTTGCCATAGCCTCTATGACGTTATTGGGATTGCCCTCTGAAATGGCGGTTGAAAGCAGGTAGTTCTTGTCCTCAAGCCAGGTATCCATATCTTCTACGTGACCGTTCAAGAAAACCTTTATATTCATGGCCTCGCCCAAATACATCAGATAATCCATAGTTTCATTGCATTGATTTTCACCAGCAATATGAAGCTCGTAATCGCGGGGCAACGCCGCCATTATCTGTATAGCCAAAGGCAGGTTCTTTTTCTTATTGATAAACCCCACCCACGCTATCTTCTTGCCATGACCACGCTCTTTGAATGCCCAACTGTCGGGATCGATGCCGTTGTAAATAACCTCTGCGGTTACACCAGTTCTTTCCCTGAATATCTCTGCCAGATAGTCGTTTACGAATATAATCTTATCCACCTTGTCCCAATTAAAATCTAATGGGTCAACGGCGTACATTTCATATCTTCGACAAAACACTATCCAGGGACAGGTTTTCTCCGCGCCATTGATATACGTCATGGCCTCGCCATTCATCCACATAAATATCATAACGTTTGAATCATCCGCCACGGGTTTCTTAGTCCAACGCACTTCATGGCCTTTAAAAACCTTGTTGTAGCCGTCAACCCACTGCATGTGAAATGGCGTGATTATCTGTATTCTCATTCTTTCTCCAATATAATCCACTGATATTTACGTTTTCCCCCAAGGCCCCATTCCTTCATAAGCGTTACCCTTGAATTGGTAAGTGCGCACAGGTGCAACAGGTCTCCGCTGTCAAATCCGTGGTCAAAAGCCTTGTCATGCTCCGATGTTTCGGCATCCAGGGGATTGTTTATAAACATCAAGCCCTTGCTATTAAGCACTCTCTCTATCTCGTTATATGAATCAGCCCTCTCCCCGGGGTGGATGTGTTCGAGCACGTCAAACATGAATATGGCATCGAACTCGTTATCCTTAAAAGGCAGTTCGTTGGCTTGAGCGATATGGGTGTCAAGGCCGAACATGCTCTTCGCCCCTTTTGCAAAGACGGGACTGACATCCGTTGCCTTGAGGCCGATGTTCTTCATGTACATTAATCTCATCGAAGCAGAAATAATGCCTATGCCACATCCTATTTCCAAAACTTTAATATCTGTCATATCGTACTCAAGAAGCTTTTTTGTTATATATCTCACCTTGGCATAATTAACTCGTATCAATTCCGTTTCCATTGGGTCTTTGCCGCTATAGCAATGAGTGGCTACGGAATCCCAATAGTCTTGAGTTGTTATTTTCTCCTTTACTAGCATGTCGCCACCTTCTCGTACAACTCTTCAAGTTTATGAATATGTTTTTCCATAGTAAACCGTTGTCTGATCTTTAAAAGTGTTTTACGGCATCTGGTGTGTTCGTCCCATCTCTGAGCCAGTTCTTCAAGAGACTTTACCTGGATGCCAATGCCGTGTTTTTCCACAAACTCTCCACAATCGCGGGCGTTCATGGCAACAACTGGAACACCAGCGGCTATATATTCAAACAGTTTATTTGGCATAGCCACATCCCATTCAGAGCTTTCAAATGAATTGCCGACAAGCCCCCAATCGTGTCTGCCCACATGGGCAAGCATGTCCTCAAAAGGTAAGGCGGCATGGACAAAGGCTATATCGTCATAGACATCCATAAAAGGCTTGTCTGTTCTGGTGGCGTATAAATGGAAGTCCATATTCATTTCCTTGGCCTGTTTCGCCAACTCCTCATACACGGCATATTGAAAACCCCTCATGCGTGGAGTTTCGTCTATAGCTGCTTGTAAGTCACAACGCCCTTCATAGACAAGGCCGCCAAGCCAGGACTTGCCATGATATTGATAGAATTGCCGCGACACATACGATGGAAGAATTATATACGGCACATCGAGTTTGAACTCTTTTAAGATTATATCGGCAAATTTCTGCGCAGGAAACACCAACGCATCGGCCAATTGAAAGTTATTGCGCTCTTCCACGCTAACTCTAAATGTGTCCAAACCCTCTTCCCTCTGCCTGTCTTCTTCTTCTGGAGTTGTTCGGGCAAGGAAGGAATCGTGTACGTCCAGAACCACGGGAACATCGCATCGTTCCTTTATAGCCGTTACAAACCAAGACGGCTCATTATGGACATGAAAGACATCGGTAACGCCTGCGTGCATGTCAATAGCGTCCACATAGTTATTAACGCCAAAAGTATAGGTAAAGGTCTTGTACCATTCAACAAATGGCACTTCCTTTTTGGCTATCAACCTCACGTCATGGCCTCTATCCATTAAAGGTATACCCATCTTGTGAACTCGTATACATGCGTGACCAGCCACCTTTGTTATTCTCAACACTCCACCTTTCGGGTTAAGGCAGGGGGTGGCCCTAGAAACCACCCCCTCTGTCGCCGTTTATGCGTATTCGTCATCCTTGACCCAGTTCCCACTGAACTGTCGTACCCAGTCAACGAAGAACGCGACCGAGCCAAGAATGGTGCCGATGTTCGAGGTGCCGTTGGCGGTGGTTGCCGAAGCAGTCCTTATCTTCAAGAACCGTCCGTCCTCGACTTCCTGCGAAGCAAGGCTTGAACCAGACACGGAAGCAATTTCATACAAAGCAGTTCTCCCCGTAGCCTGTGCCACAAGATGTGCCGTTCCCATAACCACAGAAGCAGTGCCGCTTGAGTTCGTCTTCAGAAGCCTGAATGGAAGCCAGTCGGACTCATTTGTGGCGGGTGAAGACAGCGTTCCAAGAACCTTGCAACCGAAACGCAGGATTTTAATGGGGCCTTTAGGCTGCCAACGAGTGATTTTGTCACTCGTGGTAGCGCTGCCAGAAAGGGTGATAATGGTTCCCGAACCACCATATTTCTGGGTGAGGCCAAACCATTTGCGCTCCACAACGCCAAACATACTTTCGTCATAAATAGCCATGTTGTCTAACCTCCTCTCTAGCCAGCGGAATCCCACTTGATTATACGGGTGTTGCCTTCGGTCTCCCAGTAAATCTTAAATCCGCCAAGGAAGTACCAAGCCAGACCATGCGAACGGCCATAGTCGCTGGCTTCCTTAACGCGAATCTCTTCCGGGATAGCAACGGCTTCCTTAACGGTCTCTCCGCCGAACATATAGGCATCGAGAGACTTTGTTTGCGCCCACGACTTGGCGGTGGCGGTTCGGGCATTGGTGTCGTAAATGAAGCGAGAAGCAAACCCGTCCTCCACAAACCTTACGCCGTAGTACCTTCCAATCTCGCCCTCAAGAAGCTTTTTAAGCCCTCTATCGCTGTATTGGAATATTGACTCAAGCGCCCCCATCATACTCTCAGCCGCTTCGTGTGAACAAATCGTTACGTAGTCGCCACCGAGCTTGCCATATCCGGGTACGTTACGTTTTTTCAGTTCCAAAATCATCTTCCGCATATGGAAGGTGTTGAGGATACTCGTATTCGTAACCGTGGCAGTGCCGTTTGTGGTGAGGACGTAACCAGTTGTAGACGTTCCCACATAACGAAGCTTGGTCTGGTTGAACTCGCGCTCTACAAGCCCGTCAAGACACTTTGCCTTGTCGTCCCTAAGTCCCGTAGTCACTATCCTTTCAAGATCGAACTTGGAAAGCGTGGTCACCTTCTGCGTAAAGGGTATGCTATTGCCTTCCTCGTACATCGTAAGCGTTCCAAAGGACTTGCCTTGCGTGGACTCGTGCATGGTGTTGGTTTCTGTTAGCCTGCCTCCAAATGTTCCAAGGTTAGCCACTCGAAGCCAGTTCACCGATTCGCCTTCGTGTTTGCCAAGGGCAGACTTTACATCCGTAAACTGCCGGAACTTCTCAAGAGGTTGTGCCGAATACACAAACTTCTTAGACAGTTTGACGTTTGATAAAAACCCGCCTTGGTCTATCCAGGTTTCAGCCATATCTTATGCCTTTCTCCCGGCACATCACATAATCGCTCTCTTGTTTCTGGTAGAGAAATAATCTTCCTCGTAATTACCGGGTTCTTCTTTGGGTTTCTCGAACCCGCTTCCAGCTTTTTCCACAGGCGTTGGCTCCTTAACCTCTTTGCCTTCAATGCTTTTCGTCTTGGCAATAACGGCTTCAAGTTCTGCTATCTTTGCCGTCTTAACCTGGAGGTCATGAAAAGCACCAACTATCTTCGGTATCATACTACCCAAGGGATAACTAACGTCTCCCTGTGGTGTTCTGACGTTGATTACAGCCGCAGGAGATGTGAGAAAGCCAATGGCTTCCTTTGTGAAGCCGTAGTCGGTAACCGCCATCTCGTTAAGAGATTCTATCTTGTCGTCATAATCGGGAACTTCCTTTCTCACGTTATCGAATACAGACGTTGACATAACCATGTCTCTGTTATTGTCGGTCTGTGCAAACATGTAGCTTTCGATAAAGTGATCCCGAAGATTTCTGAGCTTGACAACATCTTCGCCCAACGGGTCTTCGACTTCCTTCTTCGCTATAGCTGTTCTCAACTCCGCCAAAACGCCCTGTGGATTTTCCGCAAACATCTGATCTACTGTCTTCTGGCCCTGTTGCGGTGGTTGGGCCTGTGCTTGCTGAAAACGGGTTTCCAACTCCTCGACCTTCTTCTTGAGTTCGCCCCTCTCCTGAAGCTTGGCGGTGAGGCCACCCTGAACGGCGTTTATTGCCAACTGCTGTTCCGGTGTAAGCCTGCGCCTGTCAATCTGAGGCACTTCCTCCTTTAGAAGCTCCTGAACCTCATCGTTGGTATAGGGTGTTACGTCTTCGGCCTTCTGAGGCTCCGCAGGGGTCTCCTCCGGGGGTTTCTCATCGGGTTCAACGGAATCCTTACCATCAGGTTCTATTTGATCTGGAGACAACTCCTCTTCGTCTCCGTCTTTTACAGGTTCGTCTTTTTCGGGTTCCGGCTCGTCAGGGGTAGTTGATTCCTCACCCTCCGCTGGTTCTTCAGGGGCTTCGTCCTCAACGCTCTCGAACCGCATTCCCTCTGCTATCTCAACTTCCTGTTCTTCTACCTGGTCTTCGCTCATAAAGCCTCCGTACACGCCCTTGCGGGGTGGTGTTGTTTAAGTTTTATCCTCTGCTTCGCCCTTCTCTGCATTAAAAACAAGCTTGCCGTTTAAGACAAATGTCTCAAGTGTTTGTTTTAATTGCTTTATTCCCTCCATCTGGTATTTCATGCTTACCATACCCTCAGAAGTCCATTCTTCCGGTGGAGACTCAAGTGCCATTTCCCGAAACTCGTCTTCCGCCGCCTTAAAGAATAGCTGCAATGTCGGGTGATTCAGCAACTCCTGGGCCTCCCGGCCCAACGACATCTGCTCCTTGGGGCTGTGCCCCTGGTGCTCCTGCTGGTAGTCCCGCTCCTCCACTTCCCACCTCCTGCTGTTGTGGCACGTCATCTAACACGAACTTAGACGTATTCCTGTACCCAAGGTCTTCCCACATATCCTGTAGCATGTTCTTAATATGCTTTGGCCCAAATATCTGCGTTGTGGCGGGGCCGAGAACTTTGGCGATTTGTCCGTATATATTTAGCATTTGCACCTTTTGCTGATACTGCATATCCTTTGACCCCGTGCCACTTCCCACTTCTATGATAACGTCATATTTGCCACTTATTGTTTCGGCGTTAAGAGTGACCCACTCCTCATTTATCTTGACGTTCTCTTCCTTGTCAAAGTAATCGAGGTTCATCTGCACCAACGCCTCTATTAAATCCTTAAATCCTGTTTCGGCATATATTCTCGCCATAAGTTCGGTACGTTTTTGAGAGGCGTTCATTATCTGGGTAATGCCAGTTGCGGTCTTGTTAAGGCTTTTAGCGTCAAGACCTTGACTGTACTTTGTCACTCCAGTTCTGTTGGCCTTTATATCATCCGAGTATTCAAGCATTTTAAGCACGTGAGGAGCTATTGGTTGAACGGGCAGGTCGTACACGGCCTCGTTTGGATTGGTGTCGTATCTGGTAAAGGCCACGCCACCGGGCTTGTTGCCGTTTAGATAACTGTTTATATCTATTCGATATTTATTTATTATTCTAAATCCATTGTTCTGGAAATAAATGTTGTCGAGAATGTACCGCACAAGCGCGGTGTGAAGTCTTTGTATTTCCACAACAAGCTCGGCAATGCTTCTGCCGCAAAGCCTGTGTGTAACAAGGATTGGCGATATTACACAGAACGGCGGTTTCTTGTAACTGTTCTTCTCCGGCGTGCCAAGCACTTTCCGGCCAAAGAGCAGGGCTTTCATAGGCACTTTCTCGCCGTCTTCATCGTAGTCGTTGTAATAACATTCGTATGTATATACCTTGGTCTCCTGGTCTATTTCCTGCTCGTCAGTTACAAAGGCGCGACCGCCAAGGTCTTCAAGTCTGGCAATTCTTAAATGCTCGCCCTCTGTGGTGCTGTCGAAATAATCTACCTCGCCCTTAACGTCTTCATGGCTTATGCCGTATTTTTTAAGTTTTTTCCAATGCACTTTCTTTCTGTGGGCGCAAACGCTGTTGCCGAGTTTTTTAACCCTTATATCAAACATAAACTCTTCGGGTGGCACGCTCTCTATAACTGGCTTGGATATTCTCTCTATCACGATTTTGCCATTTAAGTCGAAAAGAGCGTCCGGGTAGAGATCGATATTTTTCAAAACATCTGTTTTTACCGTCTTTTCCGTGCCGTCCTCCGCTACAAACGTGGCCTTAACAGAGCCTACTATGTAATCGGGATCGGATACGATAGTCATAATCTCATCGGCTGAAAGGTCTTTATAGTTCTTACTCTCGGTGATGTCGCGCTTTTCCCACCAATATTTAACAACGCCCATCTTATACAGGAGCGAGTCTTTGATAAAATCGTAAATAACGTTAAAGCCGTCATTCTGTTTTTGAATATCGAAATTTATCTTCTCCTCCATAAACTTCGCCGCCACCTCGTCTTCTGCGCCCCGCCTGCCCGATATTTGCACCACGTTTTTACCGCCGTAAAATATCTTCATAAAATCAGGCATGAGGGCTTCAATTGTGTCGGAGACATCGGACATGATTACATTGGAGCGGCCCTCCACTTTCTTACCCATCTTTTCAGCTAAATAGTATTCGTGCAAATCCGCTCGTTGGGTCGTGAGTTTGTCCATATCAATTTTAATGCCGGCAAGCGCTCTCAACAACTTTCGCTCAAGCGGCGTTTCTTCTTCCATTGTGGGTATGCCGACATTGCCCCTGGACGTGCCCGTGATTTTTGTCTTCTCCACGGGCTTGGCGTTTTTCGGATATGCGTTTTTGCCGTCATATGCCATTTAGCCCACCACCTTATCATCTGCCAAACCTGAGAAATAGCCGTCTATAATATCCCCGCGTTTACGCTCTATCACGATTTTGCCATCACGATATTTCTTCCACGCGCCAGTTGCTACCATTATTGTTTCCATATGCACGCCACAGTAAAGCCTTGGAATTGATGTCCCGCACAAAGACACTTCCATAGTCCTTTCACAATTTGGGCAAACATACTCAAATACATAATAACCATGACTAATACTTTTATAACTTTCCATTTAAATAATCCCCATTTCCATGTATTCGGGTTCGCGGTTCATCTCAATAGGGTCTGTGTATCTGATGCCAAAGTTCATGTACCTGTACCAGCTTTCGGGGAAATCATCGTCTTCTTTCTTGGGCTTGCCTTTGTCGTCAAACACCCACCTCATCATTTGATGGCGGTGCATGTTGCAGGTATCGAACACAAACATTGTTGGCAAACCATTTGGCCCCTTTAGCGCACGTCTCATATTATCTATTCCACTGACTTTATCCTTACTGCCCACTTCTAAAATTATGCCGTGTTGTGACAGCTTCTTCTTTATAATGGTAAAGGAGTTCTCCATGTTCCCGCTATTTGTCATGCGGTTTTTCATATAGCCGAGATCGCCCTTGCTAAGTGGGTCTATAAAAGCCATTTCCAGCCGCCACGTGTTCTTGTGTTTCTTTCTAATTATGTCATCGGCAATGTCTTCAGAACTCATATTCTCCCAAACCTCGTCAATTATGTATCGCATACCAGCGGCATTGACGGCGTAATACGATATGGCGTGTGGTTTTTCAAGGTGGAAGTCAATACCCGCCACAACGGGCCAATCAGTT
>SDBV01013678.1_pt1 | contig 10289 bp, 8 predicted proteins | sample 2277081 | NCBI WGS metagenome assembly SDBV01 (sample SAMN10402039, study PRJNA504765) | marine sediment metagenome | isolation source: marine sediment core GS10_PC15, 223 cmbsf | place: Arctic Ocean: Southern Knipovich Ridge | collected 2010 | reverse complement strand
GGCGGGCGCTCTCGCCGACGTGGGCCTTGCGGACTATGGCGCGCGCCTCGTGCATGAACTGTCCGGCGGCCAGCGGCAACGGGTCGCGATTGCGCGGGCACTCGCCAGCCGCCCGGCGGTGATCATCGCCGATGAGCCGGTGTCGGCGCTCGACGTGACCGTGCAAAAGCAGGTGCTCGACATGCTGGTGGCGTTGCAGGCCCGCTATGGGTTTGCCTGCCTGCTGATTTCGCACGATCTTGGCGTGGTGGAGCAGATTGCCGATCAGGTGGTCGTGATGCTGCGCGGCCATGTGATCTAAACGGGCAGCCGGGATGAGGTCTTCGACACGCCGCGCCATCCCTACACCCAGCGCCTGTTGCAGGCGGTTCCCGAGTTGCGTGGCGACCGGGAAAGCGGATTTAGCGTGCAAACCCGCGCGGTGCCCGCCGACCCCATGCCGCAACGGGACTATTTCAATCCCGAGCAGGGCGAGGGTGGCGCCGCGCACTGCATATTGGCCGAGGCGACGCCGGGTTGCCCGACACACCGCGTCGCCGTGCGCGGCGCGCCGGCGTAATCACCTGCTCACGATCGCGACGCATCCTCGCGCCGCGAGCCGCCGCCGACGCTTCGGCCGGCGTCGTGTGCCATTTGCCAGTAGCCCCAGATCGACACCAGCGTGAGCAGCCCGGCGCAGAGGAAGGCGATGCGGAAGTCGTCCAGCGTGAAGACGTGGCCCGAGGTCTCGCCGTTGAAGACGGCCGCGCCGCGCAACGCCACGGCGCCGAAGGCAATGCCGAGGCCAATTGTCATCTGCGCCGCCGCGCTCCACAGCGTGCTGGCCGCGCTCATCTGCGGCTGGGCCACGTCGGCATAGGCAAGGGTGGCGAGCGTCGAGAACTGCATCGAACGCGCCACGCCGTACACGAACACCACAAGCAGCACCCACGCCAGCGGCGACTCGGGCGTCAGCAGGCCGCAGGCGATCGTAAACACGCCCGCCACCGCCACATCCACGATCGACACCAGCCGGAAGCCATAACGCTGCAGGATGCGCGTGGTCAGCGCCTTCATGCCCAGGTTGCCGAGCGCGCTCGCCAGCAACAACAGCCCTGACTTGAAGGCCGACAGCCCGAAGCCGATCTGGAACAGCAGCGGCATTAGATAAGGCACGGCGCCAATTCCGATGCGCGTGAACGAGCCTGTCACCACCGTCACCGAGAAAGTGGGGATTTTCAGCGTCGAGACGTCGATCAGCGGGTGCGGATGGCGTTGCGCATGGCGGAACGCGATAAAGCCGAGCACCAGACCCGCCGCCACGAAGGCGCCGGCGATCCACGGGTTTTCGCCGGGCTGGCTGGCGAGTTCCGCGCCGTACAGGACCGAAGTGAGGGTGGCGCCGCTCAGCAGCAGGCCGACGACATCGAGCGGCCGGCGTTCGCTGCCGCGCAGGTTCGGCACCAGCGCGACGACCGCCGCCATGACCGCGATGCCGAACGGCACGTTCAGCAGGAAGATCCAGCGCCAGTTGGCGTAGGTGGTAATAAAGCCGCCCACCGGCGGTCCGACCACCGGCGCCACAATCGCCGGCCACGTGATGGTGGAAATCGCCTGCATCAGATGGCTCTTTTCGGTGCTGCGCACCACGATGAGCCGGCCGACCGGCACCATCATGGCCCCGCCCATGCCCTGCAGCAGACGCGCGGCGGTGAATTCGGCGACGTTTTGCGACATCCCGCACAACACCGAAGCCAGCGTGAACACGGCAATGGCGCTGAAGAACACCGTGCGCGAGCCGCAGCGATCGGCCACCCAGCCGCTGACCGGAATGAAAATTGCCAGCGCCAGCATATAGGCGGTCATGCCGAGGCTGAGGCTATTCGGCCCCACGCCGAAGGAGCGCGCCATTTGCGGCAAGGCCGTGGCGATCACCGTGGTGTCGAGGTACTCCATGAAAAAGGTCGCCGCGACGATGTACGGCAGCCAGCCAATGAAGCCTGGACGTGTTGGTGCGCCGCTCATTGCATCCCCCCGGGAGGCCAGGCTGGGACGGGGGCGTCGGCACGGACACGCTGCCGTTCGTGCGGATGTTGTCTACGTTTCATGCTTTTCCTGCTGTCTCTGAGGTAGAATAGCAAATCCCAATCACTGCGATTTAAACAATCAACTTTTTCTATTAAGCGTTTCTAGACATACTCTACTCACTTTCTCAACCACGTACCAAAGAGGACGCAGCAAATGCCGATCATCAACAGCCAAGTCAAACCTTTCAAGGCAACCGCTTACCACAACGGCGACTTCAAGACCGTCACCGAAGAAAGCCTCAAGGGCAAGTGGTCTGTTTTCGTGTTCTACCCGGCGGACTTCACGTTTGTGTGCCCGACCGAGTTGGGTGACCTGGCCGACCGTTACGCCGAATTCAAGAAGATTGGCGTTGAAATCTACAGCGTGTCGACCGATACGCATTTCACGCACAAGGCGTGGCACGACACCTCGGACACGATCCAGAAGATCCAGTATCCGATGATTGCCGATCCGACGCTTGCTATCTCGCGCAACTTCGACGTGCTGATCGAAGAAGAAGGCCTCGCGCTGCGCGGCACCTTCGTGGTCAACCCGGAAGGCGAAATCAAGCTGTGCGAAATCCACGACAACGGCATTGGCCGTGACGCCGGCGAACTGCTGCGCAAGGTGCAGGCAGCGCAATACATCGCGGCTCACCCGGGTGAAGTTTGCCCCGCCAAGTGGACGCCGGGCGCAGAAACGCTGACCCCGTCGCTCGACCTGATCGGCAAGATCTAAGCGCTCAGCCTAGTTCGCTGCTGCTTCACCGCTAGTTCAGATTCATTGCATCACGCGCCACTCGCTGGCGTGTCTCCGTGTGGACCGCTTCGCGCCCAGGCAGTTTCTGGCGCAAGCGGGCCGCACGGCTCCCCGCCACGCCATGTGTGGCGCCTGGAGCCCAACCTCTCGTCACGGAATTCGAATAGCCATGCTGGACGCCAATCTCAAGACTCAGTTGAAATCGTACCTGGAAAAGGTAAGCCGGCCGATCGAGATCGTCGCCTCGCTCGACGATAGCGCCAAATCGCAGGAACTGCAGGCGCTGCTCGACGACATCGCGTCGCTTTCGGAGCGCGTCACCGTGGTCGAGCGGCGTGGCGACCAGGAGCGCAAGCCCTCGTTCTCGATCGGCGAACCCGGCAAGGAAAGCGGCATCCGCTTCGCCGGCATCCCGATGGGACATGAATTTACCTCGCTCGTCCTCGCGCTGCTGCAGGTCGGCGGCCACCCCGTCAAACTCGACGACGCCGTGATCGAACAGATCCGCGAACTCGACGGCGACTATCAGTTTGAAACCTATTTCTCGCTGTCATGCCAGAACTGCCCGGAAGTCGTGCAGGCGCTGAACGTGATGGCCCTGATCAACCCGCGCATCCGCCACGTGGCGATTGACGGCGCGGTATTCCAGAACGAAGTCGAAGCGCGCCAGATCATGGCGGTGCCGACCATGTTCCTGAACGGCGAAGTGTTCGGCCAGGGCCGCAGCGGCGTGAAGGAAATTCTCGCCAAGCTCGACACCGGCGCAGGTGCCCGTGCTGCCAAGGAACTGGCGAAAAAGCCGGTGTTCGACGTGTTGATCGTCGGCGGCGGCCCTGCGGGTGCAGCGGCGGCGATTTACTCGGCGCGCAAGGGCATCAAGACGGGCGTGGTTGCGGAACGCTTCGGCGGCCAGGTGCTCGACACCCTCGCGATTGAAAATTTCGTCTCCGTTCAGGAGACCGAAGGACCGAAGTTCGCCACGGCGCTCGAGCAGCACGTGAAGAGCTATGAAGTGGACATCATGGACGTGCAGCGCGCCGAAGCGCTGGTTCCCGGCCGTATCAACGAAGTGCGCCTCGCGAACGGCGCGGTGCTGAAGGCGAAGACGATCGTGCTTGCCACCGGTGCCCGCTGGCGCGAAATCAACGTGCCGGGCGAGCGCGAGTACCGTAACCACGGCGTGGCCTACTGCCCGCACTGCGATGGCCCGCTGTTCAAGGGCAAGCGTGTGGCGGTGATCGGCGGCGGCAACTCGGGCGTCGAAGCGGCGATCGATCTGGCCGGCATCGTCCGCGAAGTCACGCTGCTGGAGTTCGGCGCGCAACTGCGCGCTGACGAAGTGCTGCAACGCAAGCTGCGCAGCCTCGCCAACGTGACCATCGTGACCCAGGCGCAGACCAGCGAGATCACCGGCGACGGCAAGAAGGTCAACGGGCTTGTCTATAAGGACCTGCGCTCGGGCGAAACGAAGCAGATCGAACTGGAAGGCGTGTTCGTGCAGATCGGTCTGGGGCCGAACACGGAATGGCTGAAGGGCACGGTCGAACTGTCGAAGCATGGCGAGATCGTCGTCGATGCCCGCGGCGCGACCTCCGTGCCGGGCGTGTTCGCGGCCGGCGACGTGACCACGGTGCCGTACAAGCAGATCGTCATTGCCGTGGGCGAGGGCGCGAAGGCTTCGCTGTCCGCGTTCGATCATCTGATCCGCAATAGCGCGGACGATGAGGTGGCAGTCGAGGAAGACGCCGCGCTCGTGGAAGGCTAAGCGTTCTTCGCACCCGGCGGGCGTGTCTGAGCGCCCGCCGCCCGGTGCCTGGCCTGTGTTGACTGCTGCATCGCAATAGAGCCCGCCTGAGTGCGGGCACTATTGTTTTGTGCTGCCGTACTGCCCAGCGAAGGCCTTGCCAGCTTGCACCGGCGTATCTTGCGCGCGTTTTATTCACACGCTTGACCCACGCCACCGCTCACGCGGCCGCCACCACTTTGTTTGGAGTCCGATGCCTGGATTGATTGTTTGGTGAAGCGACTCGTCAGGCCATATAAATCTGAAAGCCCGACCAGACCTTTCGCCGCAAGCGCCTCAACGTATGCGGACGACGGGCACCCTACAACAAGGAGGGAGACAATGGCATCTACGCAAGCGGCGCCTGCGCGCTGGGTCGACAGCAAGCGCTACCTGTGGCTGCTCGGAGCGCTGACGATTACTTTGCCCTTGCACGCGGCCAATCTCGCGTTGCACACCGGCTGGCATATCTTCTGGTGGTTCGGCCCGATCTTCGTGTTCGGCATCATCCCGGTTCTCGACTACGTGATCGGCGACGACCCGAGCAATCCGCCCGAGGAAGTCGTCACCGTGCTCGAACGGGAGCGCTATTACCGGCGTATCGTCTACCTCGCGACGCTGATCGAATACGTGTCGTTCTTTGGCGCGCTCTGGATCGTCGGAACGCATGCGCTTGCCTGGTACGACTATCTGGGCTTTGCGCTATCGCTGGGCGCGGCCACCGGCGTCTCGATCAATACCGCTCACGAGCTCGGACACAAGACCGACCGCTTCGAGCGCTGGCTCGCCAAGCTCACGCTGGCGCCTGTTGCCTATGGGCACTTCTTTGTCGAGCACAACCGCGGGCACCATGTGCGGGTGGCCACGCCACCTGATCCGGCCAGCGCCCGCTACGGTGAATCGTTCTGGGCATTCTTGCCGCGCACCGTGTTCGGCAGCATTGCGTCGGCGTGGCGGCTGGAGAAGGAACGGCTGGCGCGCAACGGTCAGTCGCCGTGGACGTGGCGCAACGAGGTGCTGCATTCCTGGGCGATGACCGCTGTGCTGTGGGGTGCGATGATTGTGTCGTTCGGCAAGGTGGTGGTGCCGTTTCTGCTGATTCAGGCCGCATACGGTGCGTCGCTGCTCGAAGTGGTCAACTATCTGGAGCACTACGGGCTAGGCCGCAAGCGGTTGCCGAGCGGCCGCTACGAACGCTGCCGCCCTGAGCATTCGTGGAATAGCAATCGCGTCGTGACGAACCTGTTTCTGTACCAGTTGCAGCGCCATGCCGATCATCATGCCAATCCGACCCGCTCGTATCAGGCCCTGCGCCACTTCGACGGGGCGCCGCAACTGCCGTCGGGCTACGCGACGATGATCATGTTCGCGTATGTGCCGCCTCTGTGGTTCCGCGTAATGAACCCACGCGTGGTGGCGCATTATGGCGGCAATATGGAGCAGTCCAATATCAAGCCTGCGATTCGCGAGCGGGTGCTGGCGGAGTTTGCGGTGGCGCGGGGCTAAAGAAGGGCGATCGAGTTTGCCGAGCTAACCACTAGACCAGTATCTTTTAGGGATAAATCTGCCTAATAGATAGGTTTTTAAGAGGCAACCGTGTGGTGTCGGGCTCCGGCGGCATATCTTCTGGAATGCGTAGAAAAGAGAAATGGAATGGCCTGCACCCTGCGACTGTGATTGCTTTGCATCACTGGTAAGATCAATGTCGTCCGCGCGTGTGCCGATGATTTGACCACTTACCAACTCATTCCCGAAGCAACCATGGTTGATATTTCACATGAAACTGTCGAGCAAACGGAACATCGTCTCCGACGAGTAATCACAGAGGCGCGATTGCTGATATACCCTGACGCATATACGTTCGTTGAATTTCCGCTGGATCAATTTCCCAAGGCTGTGAGTTCCGATGCGCTTGCCCTTGTGCGAGACGACAACGTCTGGAGTCAGCTTGTTCCGAGCCGTGGTGTGGAGAAAGAACAATTCGGCATCTTTCGGTTCCATTTTCCTGCAGGTGCAGACAACAGCGGTTTCGTCGGCTGGCTAGCCACGCATCTCAAGAAACGATTTGGTACAGGCGTATTTGTGACGTGCGGACAGAATTACGCAGATGGCGGTATCTTTGATTATTGGGGCGTTCCTGCGGCGCTGGCAGAAGAAGTGTTTGATGAGATCAGGCAACTTGTCCAGGGGGCGTAGCCATCACCCTTAAAACTCACTGCCGGCGGAAACAGTGCGGATGGCGGTCGTATTTCGTTCATACGTTCACCGGCGGTCCGGGGGCGCAAGCAAGTGAAGCGAACATGAGATGGTTGCCCGCAAATTCGCAATGAACGCTGCCGTGCGCAGGCGTTCGATCGAATAGTCCGCACGCGAGATATTTGCAACTTGCCGCTCGGTGACAATCATACGCATACGGCGCCCCCGTCCCGTCAATTGCCTGATGTAGCTCGTACTCAATCGACCCCGCGAACGCCCGAGTGCCAGTCACGTCGGGTCTAGGCTAATACAGGCTATTGCCCAACCGGCATATTTTCCTGCGCACCGGGAAGCGGGTTAAAGCAAATCGCAATCAGGCCGTAAACACAGGGAGAGATCGGCAGCATTGTTAGAACGATCAGGAGGGCTGCATCATGACCGAGTCGGGACTGCAGGCAACCAACCTCACCCTGGATCAGGCGTCCGAGGCACCGCCGCCGGCTGCGGCAGCCTCTCCCGGCGAGCCCGCCGGACCCTCCACCGGGATAATTCCGGCCGAGCCCGCCGCTCCTTCCCCCATCGTCCTGCTCGTCGACGACGAGCCGAGCATTCTCTCGGCGCTCAAGCACGTCCTGCGTTCAGCGCGCTACGAAGTGCTGTGCGCAGAAAGCGGCGCCGCCGCACTCGAGATACTCGCCGCCACGGAAGTCGACCTGATCGTCTCCGACATGCGCATGCCCAATATGGACGGCGCGCAATTCCTGGCACAGGCGCGAGCAATCTATCCGCAGACCGTACGCATTCTCCTGACCGACCATGCCGAGCTCGATCCGGTGGTCGGCACGGTCAAGGAGGGTGGGATCTACCGTTGCCTCACCAAGCCTTGGGACGACCACGATCTGCTGCTGACGCTCGAACAGGCGCTTGAAAAACGCCAGCTACTCAAGGAGACCGAGCGGCTGGTCGGGCTTGCGCAGCAGCAAAACGAGGAATTGCGCCGTTTCAACGCCAACCTCGAAGCACAAGTGCTGGCGCGCACCGAGGAGATCGGTCAGACCTTGATGTTCCTCGAAGATGCGCAAAAGGATCTGAAGAACAATTTTGCGGCCATGGTGCAGGTCTGCGCGAGCATGATAGAGCTGCGCTGTGGCCTGTTGGGCGGCGAGTCGTTGCGGGTTGGCGAAGCGGCAAGGCATCTGGCGTTCGCCTTCGACATGAGCCCGGCGCAGGCGCAGGAGTTGTTCTTCGCGGGGCTGCTGCACGGCATCGGCAAGCTCTCGCTGCCCGACGAACTGCTGCATAAATCGCTTGACCGGCTCACAGCGGAGGAAAGTCAGCTTTACTACCAGCACCCGCTGCGCGCGCAAATGGTGCTGACGCCGGTGCATCAACTGGATCGTGTGGCCTACCTGATCCGCCATCAGTACGAACGCTTCAACGGCCGCGGCACGCCCGATAACCTCGAGGGTGCCGAGATCCCATTGGGTGCGCGGATTCTGGCGGTGGCGCGCGACTTCGAAGGGCTGCGCCGCGGCGGTATTGTCCGCCAGCCGGTGTCGACCGAGCAGGCGCTCACGATGCTCAAATCGCAAGCCGGCACGCGCTACGACCCGGAGGTGGTCGACCGTTTCGTGGAACTGGTGAGGAATCCGGCCGGTCTCGGCGGCGCGGCGCAGGTGCTGGAGATCAACGGCTCGCAACTGGAGCAGGGCATGCGGCTTGCCGACGACCTGCGCACCGCGCGAGGCGTGCTACTGCTGACCAAGAACAGCGTTGTGTCGAGCCATCAGGTGGCTCAGGTGCGGCAGTTCGAGGCTCAGGAGGACGCACCGTTCTGCATTCTGATTCAGGCGGATTCGGTGCCCGGCGCGCATCGCGCGGGGCATGAGGTCAAGGCAGCCGCTGTGTAGCACGCAGCGGCGCGCGCTCAGGCTTCGCCGTGCTCCGCGTGATCGTGGCGCACGGGGGTTTCGTCGGCCACCGCCGCGCAAACGGCGTCGGCAAAACGCTGCAACGAAGAGAGCGAGCCGCTGACGCTATGATAGGTTTCCCGGCCAATGCGGGCATCGAGCAGGATCTGTAACCCTGCTGTCCGGGCAATTTTGACGATATCCATGGCCGTCCCCTGGTGAAGCGGCAAGCAGACTGTTATTCCGCATCGGGCAAGTCGCATCTTGGTGCGCTGGATCGCTTGCTCGCGCGAAGCTGGCGAATGAGCGTGGATTCCTGTGAACCACGCTTGAATCGTAGTTGCGCCATTTATCGGGCGATGGTTCGAACAACAGGCAATATGCGGGGCAATTCGCTTGTTCGGCGTGCTGCGTGAAGGGGGAAAGCAAGGGCGGCCTTGTCGTGACTTGCGGCACGGGCCCGTGCTGGGGGCGCGTTTCCTCGCGCCCGATTTCTTCCATTAAGACCAAAGCTCCGACATCTCGATGTTGCGCAGGTCGAACACCAGCACTTCGGCGTCGTGCCCCTGCGTGAACGTCAAGACCTGTTCGTTGCGCACCCGCGCGCCGTCGCCTTCTCCGAGCGCAACGCCGTTCACGGTAACGCTGCCGCGCGCCACGTGGACATACGCATAGCGGTCAGCGGCCAGTTCCAGGCGGGCGCTCTCGTCGCCGTCGAACAGGCCCGCGTAGACACGCGTGTCCTGTTGCACCATCAGCGACTCATGGGCGCCGTCCGGCGAAATGACAAGCCGCAGCGCACCGCGTTTTTCCGCCGCGCCGAAATGGCTTTGCTGGTAGCGCGGCGGCGTGCCTTTGAGCGCCGGTGCAATCCAGATCTGCAGGAAGTGCACGGGGTCGCTGTGCGAATGGTTGTATTCGCTGTGGGCGACGCCAGTGCCCGCGCTCATCAACTGGATGTCGCCAGGCACGATCACCGAACCGGTGCCCATGGTGTCCTTGTGTTCCAGCGCGCCTTCCAGCACGTACGAAAAGATTTCCATATCGCGGTGTGGATGCTTGCCGAAACCTTGAGCCGGTGCGACGCGGTCGTCGTTGATCACCAGTAGGTCGGAAAAGCCGTTCTGCTTCGGGTCGTGGTAGTTGGCGAAGGAAAACGTATGACGCGAGCTGAGCCAGCCGTGCTCCGCGCGGCCGCGTTGATTGGCGTGTCTGATGTCGAGCATGTTCTTTCTCCTTGACTGTGCGATCCGGCGAAGGTTGTCGTCCGTGATCCATGAACAGCAGTGTACGTCAATCAATGTGCTTATAATCATGCCTGAATCGGAAACACTGTCGCATTCAGGTAGACAATGTTCGGGCAGCAATCAGGCTAAGTGGTCAGGAGCAAGGCAACAGGAGTAAGGCGATGCAACTCGAAGACATGCGGATCTTCGTCGCCACCGTGGATGCGCGCAATTTCACCGCCGCGGCCAACCGGCTGGCGCTGTCGAAGCAGTTCGTCAGCCGGCGCGTCATGGCGCTCGAAGAGGCGCTCGGTGTGCGGCTTCTGATCCGCAACACGCGCAAGCTCGCCGTCACCGAACTCGGCCAGG
>SDBV01013677.1_pt1 | contig 10289 bp, 10 predicted proteins | sample 2277081 | NCBI WGS metagenome assembly SDBV01 (sample SAMN10402039, study PRJNA504765) | marine sediment metagenome | isolation source: marine sediment core GS10_PC15, 223 cmbsf | place: Arctic Ocean: Southern Knipovich Ridge | collected 2010 | reverse complement strand
TCATCCTCCTTTATTCGACTTAACCACTCTAGTAACGTCTCTTCACCACCAACGTCACCGAAGCTCTATACTGTGGGAAAATATTCCAGGATTTGCGTCTGTTTGATAATCTGTGCCTTTTCATCCAGTATTTCCTGAATATCCTCTATAGTTAGCCTCATATCATTGACTAGGGACTTAGCAAAAGCTCTCTCTGCCTCGTTTAAGGTTAAGCCTAATGCTGCCTTAGCTAATTCCTCCTTCTCGGCATCATTCAAGCTGACTACTACTGGCGGCTTACCGTATTCTTCAATCATTGAGTTCAATAAGTCGAGAATATCTGAGAGATCAGGTAGTGGAAAATCAACATAGGTGATATCCTTATAGAGTTCATCCGGGATATATAAAATTGGGCAGACAAAGAAAAGCGTGTGTGGGTTTACTCTGTTGGCCGCTGCCACTTCTCTGACTTTACGAATGTATCTGATATCCATACCCGGCTTCAGATAGTGATGAAAGTCATAGAATATGAAAGATGTAGCCACCCGTTCCTGTAAAATATAGTCTAGCGCTATCAATGGGTCGGCTGTGCTTGCTGCCACCTTTTTACCATCTTTAGTGAGCCCACTGGTACACGACCACGATATCACCTGTTTCCCCAAATCTGCTGATATCTCACTTATAGCGGTTCCAACACGGTCTTCCTCCCATGAAGTTATATAGATAATAGGAAAGTTGGCTACCGTTAAAAACCTGATAGCTTTAAGGTGCTCCTTTACCTCTTTACCTGCCTCTTGGTTCATTTTAGCCACTCCCCCCCAGATTATTGCCAAATATATCATGCATACTGAGAACTGTCAATTCATACAGGTCATGTTATGTCAACTTCTCTTCGACACGAATATCTAGCTAGGCTATACATGGATAAGGTTTAGTGGCTTGCCGCTCGTCATGCTTAACTTCCGGATGTAAATAAAGGTCTCTAAATGGTTAAAATCATGCTAGTCTGACAAGGCCTAGCAGAGTTAGCAGAGGCAATAAAGGATACTACATTTCTAGGGGTGACGGTGTCAATACGACTATTATTCCGTTTTTAGCATAATCTGAATTTCTCTGTCTTTCTTAATCACCTGTTCTACAAGTGGCATTCCTCTTAGGATATCCATTAAGGGGATAGGCTTCTCTATCGATACAACAATCTTAGTACCTTCATCTAGCGAGCCCTCAATCAATACTAGACGCAGGTTTTGAACTTGGCGCAAATATTCTTCCAATTTCCTCATCTGACCTATGTCTACTGGTGACAGCACCGCCAGCCTCATTATTCCCTTGGGAAGCTCAGCACCTACCGCTTCCTCTTTAGCCGCCTGCTCGGCTTCCTTCCTTGCCTTCGCCTCGGTTTCTTTAGTTCTCTTGGCTTCTTCAACCTCTCTCTTGGCCCTCACCCTGGCTTCTTCGGCTTCCCTCTTTGCTTCCTCTTTAACTGCCTGCTCGGCTTCTTTCCTTGCCTTCGCCTTAGCTTCTTTAGTTCTCTTGGCTTCTTCAACCTCTCTCTTGGCCCTCACCCTGGCTTCTTCGGCTTCCCTCTTTACTTCCTCTTTAACTGCCTGCTCAGTTTCTTTCCTTACCTTCGCCTCAGCTTCTTTAGCCATTTTAGCCTCTTCAGCCTCTCGCTTTGCCCTCGCCTTGGCTTCTTCGGCTTCCCTCTTTGCTTCCTCTTTAGCCGCCTGCTCGGCTTCTTTCCTTGCCTTCGTCTCAGCTTCCCTAGCTATTTTAGCTTCTTCAGCCTCTCGCTTGGCTCTCGCCTTGGCTTCTTCGGCTTCCCTCTTTGCTTCCTCTTTAGCCGCCTGCTCAGCTTCCTTTCTTGCCTTCGCCTCAGCTTCTTTAGCCATTTTAGCCTCTTCAGCCTCTCGCTTGGCCCTCGACTTGGCTTCTTCGGCTTCCCTCTTTGCTTCCTCTTTAGCCGCCTGCTCGGCTTCCTTTCTTGCCTTCGCCTCAGCTTCTTTAGCCATTTTAGCCTCTTCAGCTTTCTCGGTATTTTTACTCACTTGTTAAGCCCTCACCATTATTATAATAAGATATAATTACCACTGTTTCCTCAATGTAACAAGGTATTTTCTATATTTACTATTTACTCTCAGTCTGAGTTTAAATCCAAGCTACGCTTGTCATAAACACTGCTAAACCAGTGCCTTATTGAACGACAAGACTACTCCAACTCACTTATTAGTATAAACACAGTCATAAGCACTGTCAATCATCTTAACGAAGGGCTACCGATCGGAGATAGCAGGAAGGCTCACTCTCATCTGCACCAACACCTAGCCTTCCCGCTATCCTGCTGAGCTAAAGTTCCGATGGCAAGACATGAACGAAGGCAGTAGATACAGTAGCCAATTTCCACTTAAGACAGCCTTTCGGCTATTCGTCTTCCCTTTCCCCCACTATAGTATGAAAATACTATTTTTATAGTACTTTTTACTTCTTCCAATTAGCCCATTTGGGTGATTGTATTGGAAAGTAAGATAAGGTAGACTAGGGAAAGATAAGTTTAAGATAGTTTAAGAGAGGAAGTAGTATATGTCAAGTAATAAAGAGATCAACTCCATGCTGACAATAAGTAATGTAGCTCAACTTCTTAATGTTCATATTAACACGGTGAGGCGATGGAGTAACCAGGGAATACTAAAGGCATATCGTCTCGGCTCCAGGGGTGACCGGAGGTTTCAACTAGAAGATATTACTAGCTTCCTTTCGCAGAAGTCAAAGGATGTAAAAGAAAAGGAACTCTCCCTTGATACACCAAGTTCTAGAGCTGATAATGAGCTGCTAGATGACCAAACGATATAAAAGATTGTGGGAGTTGGCTAAGTGGATAAAATTACGCTGATAATAATTGATGAACAAGCATTTTTTAGGGCTGGTGTACGCCAGGTATTATCTCAACAGCCTGACTTTAAGATATTAGATTGTGACCCAGCCCAGGACCCTTTAGGACTAATTGAAGCCAATCTCCCTGATGTCGCCTTGTTAGGTTCTGACCTTACTACCCTCAGCGGGCTTGAATTGGGCAGAAAAATTACACGATACTACCCAAATACTAAAGTAATAATGCTAAGCCCCAACCCTAATGACGAGGAGCTTTTCGAGGTTATTAAAAGTGCAGCCGTAGCCTGCTTAAATAAGAATACCGCTGCCGAAGAGTTAGTTAGCACTATAAGACGGGCTTATCGTGGTGAATACCCCATAAATGAGAGCCTTATAACTAGGCCTAAGGTTGCCAAGCATGTATTAAAGCAATTTCAAGATATACTATCAGTGGGGAAACCTATAGAAACCGTAATCGCCCCTCTCACTCATCGGGAAACACAGATTCTGAACTACATTGCCGAAGGTAACACAAATAAACAAATCGCTCATATCCTAGGGATTAGTGAGCAAACAATTAAAAGCCATGTCAGTGCTATACTCCGTAAGTTAAATGCTAATGATAGAGCCCACGCTGTTGCCCTAGCCATGCGTAGTGGCTGGATTTCAGCGGAAGGAAAATCACAAGAGGTATCTCAACAGGATTTTAACGAAAATTAAACGTTAATTTTACAGGTGTTTAATCTCAGTAGGCTAATATTAAAGATGGATAAGTTAAATAAAGAGGAGACTGGGGATACGGATGGCACACTTGATTTCTGCCAATTGGCGAATTACGCTCTACCCGAGGGGTTGAAAGTTGAAAACCGAGAATAAAGTGCACCAATTAGAAGTACTTCCGGCGCTAAGCGCCCAGATGGGGGAATATCTACGAACTCAGGGTTATGAGATAACCGAGGGAGCTAAACTCCTTGGGAAGTCAGGGATTGAGCATACTTTTGACATGCTGGCTCAAAGGGATGACGGTTTTACTAACTACACTATTGCTATTTGCATAACTGCTGGGGGTAGTAGAGAAACAGAAATGGGCACTATCTTCAGCTTTGCTAACAAAGCTTACGATACTGGTATCCTTGACAGGATTCTTGTTGTCACCCCGGAACTTAGCCAAGAGGCAAAACAATTGGCTCAAAAGCAGCGAATAAAGGTCTTTGATGGAGAAAGAATAGAGACATTATTAGCCCAAAAGCCTGTGCAACCGGTTAAGTCAGAGGAGCCCTACAGGTTTGAAACCAAGGACCAATTAATGAAATCTTTGGTCAAGCGGGGCTATAGAATTGAGGAAAAAGCCAAAGTTCAAGGCAAGTCGGGGCTTGAATATAGCTTTGACATATTGGCTCACACTGATATTGACGATGTTGGACACAGCCTGGGTATAGATTTCCTCAGTGGAGAAAAAGAAGTAGACCTGGGGCAAGTATCCTTATTTGATACTAAAGCCTTCGAGGCTGGTATTGATGATAAAGTCATTGTTGTATCACCAGGGCTTAGCCCTGAGGCGAAGCAATTTACCCAGCACCAGCGGATAAAAGTCTTCGAGTTAGATCTTAAAGTGGAAAGGACAACCAAGCAAGTTGAAGCAGCGCCACCATCCACTAAGACTCAGACGAAGCTGCTAAAAGCTTCGCCTCAGCCTGAGGCATTACAATTAATCCCGGAAGTGGTAGCAAGAAGATATAATGCCATACCCCTGACTATCTCTGGTAACACGCTAAAAGTAGCTATGGGAGATCCGACTGATATCTTTGCCCTGGAAGCTTTCTCAGCCCAGAGCCAAAAGAGGATTCAGCCTATAGCCGCCAGCGTTGAGGAAGTTAGAGAGGCTATTGACTTTAACTACAAAGCCTATAGCGAAATTGAAAAGCAGATTTCTCATATCTCAATCCCGGCTGATGCACTTGATGACAGGCTTGCTATTGATGCTGCCGTTGATGCTCCTCTAGCTCAAGTTCTCAACCTTATTATCGAAGAAGCAGTTAAAGCCCGCTCATCTGACATCCACATTGAGCCAACAGAGGACAGGGTGAGAGTGCGCTACCGTATTGATGGCACGCTTCAGGATATGATGTCTCTACCTACAAACATACATCGGGCTCTCCTTTCCCGAATTAAAATCTTGGCTAATATGAATATTGCTGACCATCATCGTCCCCAGGATGGTCAGTTCTCTACTGAGGCTAAAGGGCGAGAACTAGATATTCGAGTAGCCACTTCTCCCACCGTGTCTGGTGAAATGGCAGTGCTGCGCCTTCTCGACAAATCACGGGCTACTCTGGGATTATCTGAACTTGGTTTCTTACCTGATAGCTTGGCAAAGTATGAAGACATGCTCAAAGTTCCTTATGGCATGATTTTAATTAGCGGTCCTACTGGAAGTGGTAAAACTACCACTTTATACGCTTCAATCAATTCCCTTGACACCATGTCGAGAAATATTGTTACCATTGAAGACCCTGCCGAATATCGGTTTAAGGATATTAATCAGATTCAGGTTAATCCTCAGGCGGGCATTACCTTTGCCAGAGGCTTGAGGTCTATACTTCGTCTTGACCCTGATGTAATATTGATCGGCGAGATACGCGATGCTGAGACAGCCAACATAGCTATTCAGTCAGCTTTAACTGGACACCTGATGTTATCTTCTATCCATGCTAGTGATACTACAGGTTCACTCTTCCGTCTCCTTGACCTAGGTGTAGAGACTTTCTTGATAGCCTCATCAGTTATTGGTATCGTAGCTCAGCGGATGGTGAGACGCATCTGTCCTGATTGCAACCATCTTATCGAGGCTCCTCTGGTAGAGCAGATAGCTTATGAAAAGGAAACGGGGGAGAAGAAGACTGAATTCCTGTATGGCACCGGCTGCAAGTCGTGTTCCTACACCGGTTATATGGGTCGCACCGGCATCTTTGAGATTTTAGTTATAAATGATAATATAAGAACAATGCTAACTGAGCAAGTTAGCAGCAGTGCTATCCGAGAGCAGGCATTTAAGGAAGGGACGATATCTATGAGGAATGATGGCATGCGCAAGGTAAAAGCAGGTATTACTACTCCCGCCGAAGTGCTACGTAGTGCCTACTCTTATGAATAGAGGCTTTGAGGTTAAATATGGATTTCTCTTATGTAGCTTATACTGAAGATGAAAGATTAGTTAAGGGTAAGGTTTCGGCTACCAACGAAGAAGCAGCGGCTAATCTATTAAGTTATGGTGGCTTTCAAGTGGTTAGCCTCAAGGAAGCTGTCCGCTTCTTTGATAGGGAAAAGCTGCTAGGACGCTTTTCTCGGATAAAGTCAATGGAAATAGTATTATTCTCCCGCCAGCTAGCTTTATTACTTGAATCCGGCACTGATATTGTTACTTCTTTAGAGCTATTACAAAGCCAGGTAACCAATCAAACCCTGAAAAGAATAATTGGCGAGGTAGCCTCTGACATTCGCGGTGGCAGCTCGCTGTCAGCAGCTCTGAAGAAACACCCACGAGCTTTCCCTGAAATGTACCATCGAGCAATATCTGCCGGTGAGCAAGCTGGTAATCTGGAAATAGTACTGAGGCAAATGGCTGACTATATGGAGAGAAGAGCCACCACCGGCAAGAGGGTGAAAAATGCCCTGACTTATCCCTTTATCGTTATTATTGTCGCTATTATTGTGATAGCCCTATTGGTTACCTTTGTTTTGCCCAGTTTTACTGACTTATACTCTTCATTTGATGCTGAATTGCCTCTAATAACGAGGATGCTTATTGGGTTTACTGATTGGTTTAGTCAGTATGGTCTCTATATTGTGCTAATGATAGTAGCCGCTGTTGTCATAGGCTTTGTTTATATCAAAACCCCAGCTGGAAAGTATCAGTGGGATAAATTATCACTCAGTTTGCCCATACTTGGGCGTATTACCCTCCTTTCCGAGCTTTCCAGTGCTTGCCGAACCATATCGCTATTATTTAAGGTCGGCTTACCTTTACCGGAAATTATGGCTATGGCTACTTATGGCACTACTAATAAGGTTATGGCTAAGGCTTTGACTGAGGTTCAGCAAGAGTTGATTAGGGGCGAAGGCTTATCTCGACCTATGTCAAGAAGGAAGATATTTCTACCCTTGATGGTGCAGATGGTTGGGGTTGGTGAAGAAACCGGTAATCTTGACAATACACTAGCTACGGTAGCTCAGAGCTATGAAATTGAGGCTGATGATAAGACTAGCTCTGCTGTCGGGCTTATTCAGCCAGCTCTGACCATAATTATTGGCTTAGTAGTTGGTTTTGTTGTCTTAGCTATGGTTTCAGCTATGTATTCTATCTATGGTCAGGTAGGTTCCTAGGAGTCAGGTAGATGAAGAATGAAAAGGGCTTCACTTTAATTGAGGTACTGATAGCCATAGCCCTGCTGGGCATAATTGCTGTTGCCTTCCTTGGCGGCTTGGCTACTGCTTCTAGGGCTCTCGTTATTGCTGATGAGCGAACTACTGCGGAAAGCCTGGCTAGAAGCCAGGTGGAATATGTGAAGAACCAAGGTTACATTGATTACTCTGCTGACCCACATGATGTGTATAATAAAATAACGTTGCCGACAGGTTACAGTATAGATTCCACTGCTGTGCCCTTTGACCCGGATACAGGCCAGCCCTATAGCCAGGCTGGTGGTATCTTTGTTAAAGACGATGGAATCCAGAAGATAACAGTAACTGTTGGCCATCAGAGTAAACTAGAAGTAATTGCATTAGACGGCTATAAGGTAGACCGATGATGTTTCGCAAGTTAGTAGGATTGATACATAGAAACCATAGGGGTTTTGCCCTAATTGAGCTGATGATAGCTGTCGCCATTGGTAGCCTCGTTATTGGTGCAGCTACGATGACTCTTTCCCAGATATTTAGTGGGAGTGCCCGCTCCTCTAACCAAATGATTGCCGTCAGGCAGGTGCAGAATGCTGGTTACTGGATCGGCTACGATACCCAGATGTCTCAAAGTGTGGTAATAACCGGAATTTCAGGCTTCCCCCTCACCTTAGCCTGGACCGATCATTGGGATAGTGATCTGGAGCATCAGTATCAGGTTGTTTATAGCCTAGAAGATATGTCAGGAGGGCTTAAAAACCTCCAGCGGAGTTATTCTATTGATAGCGGCGTCCCAACCGAAACTATGGTGGCTGAATTTGTTGACCCTGACCCAACGAAGACCAATTATAAATTTAGCAGCGGTGGTGCTTTTAGCCTGCCTAATATTGATGATGAGTTCACAATTACTGGTGACTTTGGGGGTGATTCAGGCACTGTAAGGGTTGCCGCAGGAAGCATATCGGTAACTGGCACTGGCACATGGGACGACCCTGACTGGTCAACTACAGCAGGACAGACTATCATAGTCACAGCTACTGATGTTAACACATCAGGTAACTGGACAGCCGCAACCGGAGCTGCCACTGCTGCCATAACCATAGCTAGTAATAGCGATGCAACTCTTGCCAACGGAAGTGTACTTATTTTCACGATAACTGCTACTGTGGGTACCGGTTCACAGGAAACAAATGAGACCAGGGTATATGAAATTACCCCTAGACCTAACTTCTAATAGGCGGGTGTAGTATAATGTATAAAATGATGAAAATTACTTTGAATAAATTGATAAGGAATGAGAAAGGGTATGCTCTGCCTATAGTCTTGGTTTTGCTTCTTATAGGTGGGATTATCATCGGGCCTCTCTTAGGTTTTATGAGCACCGGTGTTATGGCTGGGCAGGTCAATGAGCGTATGATGGAGCGACTTTATGCTGCTGATGCTGGGATAGAAAAAGCACTGTGGAATATCAAGTACGATACTTCTTTAGTGCCTGATGAGGGAGGGACTGCTGACTTTGCCTTAACTCTGCCAATTAACGACAGAACAGTGGATGTCAGCATATTCTGCTTCAAAAAAACTGTCGCCGGTGGAACCTATAAGATTACTTCGGTAGCTACCAGCGCTGGGGGGTCTTCCAGCACGACTATTGAGGTCTGGGTTAAAAATCTTCCACTTTTCTGGGATAATGCCGTTACCAGTACTAGCGGCATAGAACTTCAACCGGGAACAGAAGTCAACGGGGATGTTAGCGGCAACGTGACCGGAGGCGGGACGGTAAATGGGGAAAATTCCCCACCTTATGGCTCGAACGAGTGGCCTTTTAGCGAAGATTTCAGACCATTTTACTGGCCTTACGTAGCTGATCCTGCTAATGTGTTGGACCCTGATCCTACTCCATATAATGTAGCGCCAGGCATTTTTCCCTTAGCTACTGACACTATTGATGTCAAGAGCACCCCTAATTTTGGGCAATCCTATAGTGACGGAGACCTGACTATTGAAAGCACGGAGAATACGTTTGAAGTTACGGCAAACCTTACAGGAACTGTCTATGTTAAAGGCGATGATAGTACCTTACACATTGGAAAAACCAAGCAGAGCTTCATCCTGAATCTTAACAATCAGACAATCTATGTTGAAGGTAAAAACTTCGACCTTTCTCAACCAACCAAGTACGCAATTGATATTGGCAATCAAACTAAAATCACGGGGTCAGGAATCATCATTGCCGAAGGCAACATTAACTTTCAGCCAAATATGGAGGCGGGCAGTGAGGATGACTTCGTATTCGTGATGTCCATCTTCGGTAGGGTTAATGTTAAGCCTAATGGCACATTATACGGCTCGGTCGCTGCGCAAGAAGTTTACCTGGCACCGGGTAATATCCTGACCCATACCAACCCTGATGTTGACCTGCTCAACTTTCCGGTAGCAGATGTTCAGAGCGCGCAGCATATACGCACATGGATAATTACACCGTAGGTGATGATTAGGGAGTAGTTTATGAAATTAAAGTTAAGTAGAACAGCCTGGCTAGTTTTAGGGATTGGCATTTTTGCTATTGCCCTTGGTAGCCTATATTTGGTCTACCTTCAACAGCAAAGTGAGCAGGAGGAATTAGACCAAAGCTTGACGGCGGCTCAAGCTACTTTTTTGGAAACGACATTAATCAAGGTGGATTTGGAAAGCCAACTGACCAACCTGGAAAGCGAATTAACCCAATTGCAAATTGAACTAACTCAAGCTACCTCATCGCTTGATAGTGCTAAGGGAAAATTTCCAGAGTCAGTGGAGAGTATTGAATACGACGAGATACTATTCAATATTGCCGACAATTATAACCTGAAGATAATCCAGCTCACCGCATCAGAGTCGACTGACCAAGAGATGGAGGGTGTTACCTACTCTGTTACCTCTTTTGCTATAGCGATGGAGGGTGGGGTAACTAATGTACTTAATTTCGTTAACGCCATAGCCACCGGTGCGGATTTCACCATTGCTACTGTGGAGCAAGTGAATATTAGTACTCCTGTACCCCTGAC
>SDBV01013676.1_pt1 | contig 10290 bp, 9 predicted proteins | sample 2277081 | NCBI WGS metagenome assembly SDBV01 (sample SAMN10402039, study PRJNA504765) | marine sediment metagenome | isolation source: marine sediment core GS10_PC15, 223 cmbsf | place: Arctic Ocean: Southern Knipovich Ridge | collected 2010 | reverse complement strand
CTGATTTCTTTTAGTTGACTCCCATTTTCTCTTAAATCTTTCTCAATCTCTTTTCTTAAATCAATCCTCGTCGTTCCTGCAACAAGATAATCTGGAGGAATTTCCCTCATAACTCTCATAACCCTGCAATATCTTGGCACAATCTTCAACATTTGAATAAGAATTTTCTCAATTTTCTCTTTTGTATAAGGTTTATATGCTCCCTTCCAATAAATTTCCTCCAGCCCTGAACCTTGAAGCACCTGACAAGGATAAATCTTCAATTGGTCTGGCTTAAACCTCTCATCTAAAAAAAGTTGCTTGAAAAGTTGCAAATCTTTTTGAACATTGCTTCCAGGCAATCCAGGCATTATATGATACCCAATTTTAAAACCAGCATTTTTCAACTCCTGAGTCGCATCAGCAACATCTTTAACAGTGTGCCCTCTTTTAATTTTCCGATAAATTTCATCATCAATAATTTGAACCCCCAACTCCACCCTAGTACATCCAAACTCCCTCAATCTATCAAGATATTTAATACAAACATCCGGCCTTGTTTCAATACACAAAGCCACACACCTATGCTTTGAAATTTCATTCAACTTCTTGGCTTTTTCCAAATCAACAGAAGGCTCACCAGAGTCATCCTTTGAGGAAATCTTTCCATTCAAACTATCATAACAACTCTTAATAAATTCATATTGAAATTTCTTAGGATATTCAAGAAAAGTCCCTCCCATAACAATTAATTCAATCTTATCTGTTGGATGATTCATAATTTCAAACGCTTTAATCCTACCTTTAATCTGTTCATAAGCATCATAATTAACTTGAGACGCTCTTAAAACAGCAGGAGACTTAGGAGTATAACTCTGAGGAACATTCAAAGAAGGGCAGTATAAACAATTTCCATGTTTGCATTTTCTCGGAGGCAACATCACTGCAACAGGCGTAACTCCTGAAATCGTTTTTGTTGGCTTCCGAATTTCATTTTTCTTTGGTTTAAGCATAAAAACCAGACATTTTTTAAGTTTAAAAAATGTTTCCAGAGAATGAATCAACAAAAAGTTTGGGAAAATATTGCACCAGAATGGTATGAATTCAAAACAACACCAGCAAAACATACTCTTGAATTCTTAAAAGACAAAACAGGAAATATCTTAGACCTCGGCTCTGGTTCAGGCAGACATTTACAAAAAATAAAAAATGGAAAAATGTATCTTACAGATTTTTCTAAAGAAATGATTAAATTAGCAAAAAGAAAAAAGAAAAAAGAAAAAATTGACGCAGAATTCAATGTTGCCAGTTTAGATGAACTGCCTTTCAAAAATAATTTCTTTGATTATGCAATAGCAATAGCTTCAATTCATTGCCTAAATCCAAATACTCAAAAAAAAGCAATTAAAGAACTTTTTCGAGTTCTCAAACCCAAAGCCCAAGCAGAAGTTACAGTCTGGAACAAAAATTCAAAACCTTTCAAAAACTCTTCAAAAGAAAAGTATATTGCATGGCGTGATAAAGGAAAAAGATATTATTATTTATTTGAAGAAAAAGAAATTCATGATTTATTTAAAAAAGCAGGATTTAAAATAATTTCAAAAGAAGAACCAAGAAGGAATATTATTTTTGTTGTAGAGAAACCAACTCATATATTATAACAATATTTAAAAACTCTCTATTTTTGCACGAACTATGACATCAAACATAAGAATCCCTTTGATAATAAATTCCTCACGAGAAGGATTTAGTGGTTTCAATTTTAGTGCTCTATTTAACTTAGGAGAATATTCTCATGGAATAAGTATTGCAGGAATTGCTAATGGAATGGTGAAGAGTAAGGGAGTAAATATTGCAGGAGTAGCTAATGCGACTGAGGAATCTGATGGAGTAAATATTTCAGGTGCGAGTAATTGGCATGATAAATCTAATGGAGTAGATATTGCAGGAGTAGTTAATATAAATGATGAATCTACTGGAGTAGATATTGCAGGAGTAGTTAACTATTCTAATATGACGAATAAAAGTTTAATACAAATTGGAGGGTTGGTTAATATTGTTCAAAGAGTAGGAAAAACAGATTTTGTACTTCAAATTGGAGGTTTATATAATAAAATAGAAAATAGATATTGCCCATTGATTAATGTTTATGGGTTAAAGAATCTCTTCCAAAAATTTTCTAAGAAAGACAAAAATTTAGAAAAAAAATTAGAATAAACCTACTTCTTAGAAACTTTAATTATATCAAGTAAAGATTTCTTTTCAAATTCTGTTATTTCCATATTCTTCAAATCAATATTAATCTTAATCATCCCTAACATTGAAATAAAAATCGTGCCAACAAGAAAATCTCTTCCATCAATCTTTTGCAAAGAAAAAAGCATTTTTTGAATTTTATTTTTTATGCCTTCTTTTATCATTCTTGCTTCAATCATTTGCTCAACTTTATCAAAATCAAAATCATGTTCCAAAGAAACTTCTTTCAAAACCCCTACAAAATTCTCAATTGGAATTAACTGCATATTTTCAAGTTGGATACTCTCAATTTTTTTTTCTTCTGGCAGATAATAATCAAAATGTTGTTTATCTCCTTCTTTCCCTATTTTATCAATTATAAAAAAACCAGAACAAAGAAATGCATCAGGATGCGATTTCATAAAATTCTTAAAAATTTCAGAATTCCTCAACTTTTCAACATAAAATTGTAAGTTCATTTTAATTTCTCTCTTCAATCTCTTTTCTAACTTTTTCAGAAAAATCCTCAATCTTCATAGACTCAATTTTCTTACTTCCTCTAATCCTAACAGCCAAACTTTTATCTTTCTCTTCTTTGCCACCTACAACAATTATGTAAGGCACTCTCATAATTTCAGCATCTTTAACTTTGGATTGAATAGTTCTCTGGGTAAAATCTGCATCAATTCTCAAATTAGAAATTGTTTCTCCAAGTTTTTGAATCACATCTTTTGCATATTTTTCATTTTTATCTGTAAAACTCAAAACACGCACTTGAATTGGCGCAAGCCACGTTGGCAATCTTCCATTTGTATGTTCAATCAAAATTCCAATAAACCTTTCTAAACTTCCAAAAACAACTCTATGTAACATTACTGGTCTTTTTTTCTTATTATCTTTATCAGTATACTCTAATTCAAATCTTTCAGGCATTGCAAAATCCAACTGAATTGTCGCACATTGCCATTCCCTTCCTAAAGAATCTTTAAGATGAAAATCAATTTTTGGCCCGTAAAATGCCCCATCTCCTTCATTGACTTTATATTTAATCTTTCTTTTTTCCAAAACTTTCTTCAAAGAACTTTCTGCCTTATCCCATATTTTGTCACTTCCGATTCTTTTTTCTGGCCGCGTTGATAATTCCAATCTATAACTAAAACCAAATTTCTTATAAATAAAATCAATCAAATCTATAATTCCAAAAATCTCTTCTTCCAACTGTTTTTCAGTACAAAAAATATGTGCATCATCTTGAACAAATTGAACAACTCGAAACAATCCAGACAAAACTCCTGAAAGCTCCACACGATGCACAGTTCCTAATTCTCCAACTCTCAATGGCAATTCCTTATAACTCTTCGGCTTATTTTTATAAACAAGCATTCCACCAGGACAATTCATCGGTTTAACTAAAAAAGTTCTCTTCTCATATTCTGTAATAAAATTATTATCCTTATACTTATCCCAATGTCCTGAAATTTGCCACAGCTTTTTATCCATAATTTGCGGCGTAGAAATTTCCTGATAACCTGCTTTTCTATGAACCTCTCTCCAAAATTCTATCAACTCGTTCTTAATTATCAAACCATTATTATGCCAAAAAACCATGCCTGGCGCAACTTCTGAAAAGGAAAACAAATCCATCTGTTGCCCAATAATTCTGTGATCATTATCTTTTAATTTAGAACTATCAAGCCTTGTTTTTGAAATTTCCCGAAGCAATTTTCTAGAATCGTAAACTTCAGAGTCTTCCCCTCCTTTTTCTCCCCTGATTTCCCTAGATAATTCGCTTAAAGGATGTCCTTTAACTTTCAACTCAAATTCTTTATAATAACCAAAGGGAGCTCGTACAACTTTGAAAATTTTCTTCAGTTCTTTTTCAGATTCATTCAAAATTTTCACAGCCAAATCAGGAGAAGCCAAATTACTTGAAAGATGAGCATAAGGATAAAGAACTATATTTTTTGCATTAACTTGCTTCGCAATATCCCCAACACTTTCAACTAAATTTTCAACAATTCTCTTAACATCTTTATCATTTTTTTCAACAGCTGTTAAAACCACCAAGCATTCCTTAACATATCCGCCTTTTTTTTCTTTTTCAGAAAGTTCGCTTATTTTTTTTAACGCCTTCTTCAAAGGCTTGAACTTAATATAATCACAGTGCAAACTTAAAATTTTCATACATATACTAAAAAAACCATATTTATAAAATTTAGCAAACAGCAAACTTTAAATAATAACTTCTAAGGGAAATTAAATGAAAAAATCAACAAAAATCAGCCTAGTAGGAATGTTATTAGTTGGTCTTGCAACAGCTTCAAATGAAGTTGCCTTGAATACAAGAAACCCTAACAGAACAATCCCTATAGTTACTACTCCCAATCTCTTTAAAGGAATTAAATTAGCTGGGCTTCCAGAAATAAAATTTCCTGAAAAAGAAATCCAACAACCACAAGAAAACTATAAGGAATTTAAGTATCCTGATGAACTTCCACAAATATTAAAACATGCTAAGACAATAGATATAGAACCAGAACTTTTAATAGCAATAAGACTTGCTGAAAATGGAAAAGATTCATTAGCTTATGGTATCATTTCTAATGGAAAGAGATATGACAATGATAAAGGATACACATTAGAAGGCAAGTTTTACCCTTATACAGATGAAAAAGAAAAACAATTATATTGGGCTGCTAGCACAGTTAAGAAAAATATTGAAAGATTTGAGGCAAACCCCAGAGGCTACAAAGATTTTATCTCATACCTTGCAAACAGATATGCACCAATAGGTGTAAAAAATGACCCAACTGGATTAAATAATCATTGGGAGAAAAATGTTAGATTTTTTTATAAAAAATTTAAATATCCTAATCCTTAAATAATTTACCAACCTGTTTTTGAGCTTTCTTATATTTCTTCCTAAAATCATGCATAAATCTTGTCAAAAGTTTAATTGCAAATTCTTTATTTTCTGAATCAAGTATCTTCCCTTTTTTATAATCCTCTTCTCTTTTTTTAAGTTCTTTATCGTCGATAATCAAATGCTGTCTAAAAAGTTCAAAAAGCATATCTTTTTCTGGGTTCCCACCTTTTTCCTTTTGCTCTTTTGCTGTTTTTTGCCCACCAGTTAAAGCCTTAGATATTTTCTTTTTAATTTCCTCATCACTATCTAAAAGATAAAGAGAATTCCCCTCTGATTTTGACATTTTCAAATCCCCACTAAGTGAAGGAACAAATTTAACATTAATTGAGCTAGGCAAAATAAAACCAAACTTCCTTGCCCTGTTTGCAATATCTCTTGAAAGCCTAATATGTGGGTCTTGGTCAATGCCTATTGGAACAACGCCAGGCATTTTCTTTTTAATTTGTGGATGCAAAATATCTGCAACTTGCAAAATAGAAGACATGATTCTTGAAGGTTCTGCATTCCCATAAATAGATTTATATTCATTTAAAGTTGCCTTATTCGAAAGTTCAAAAGCCAAGTTTCTAACATCATCACTCTCTGACTGAAAATAAAATTTGGTCTTCCCCGCATCCAGCCCAAGCGCAATATAGCAAGGTATATGAATTTCAAGTGCTCTTTTTCTCGCTTCTTTTAAATTTACACCACGAGTAGCAGCCGCTTCTAAATCAGCAACGAGCACATATATTTCAGCACCTTGCTTTTGAAAATAAATCATCATATCAATAATAGATTTTGTCCCAAAATGAACTTTCTCTGCACTCGGCATTATTCCAGTGAGAGCATAAAATGGTTTCCTTTTCTTGATACAATCAGAAATCTTTGTCAAATCTCTTCCTGCAAAGACAAACCCCCTCTTCATCAAAACATTAGGATTGGGAAAATCTCCAACATCAAACTTCCTTAATCCAAACTTCTTAACAAGATGCTTATAATCTTCTGGAATTAACGAATCCCATGGGTCAATAATTTCTCTCATTCAAATAACCCCCTAATTTTTTGGATGAATGAAAATCTATGATTTACTTTTTTCATCTATCAAAAAAGAATTACTTATTTTTAATCTTTACTATCTGCTTGCATTTAGCAGATTATATCACAGAAGAATTTTTAAATAAAGATTCCTTATTTTAACCATAAAATGAGGAGAACAATAATTTCATTATTGCTTATAATTTTATTACTTTCGCCAGTATCAGCCGAAATTATAATTAACGAACAACCAAATGATGTTTATAACTTAGGAGACCTCATTTCTATTCCAACAACAATAAAAGCAATAGCAGATATGTCAGGAAGTTTTCAAATGGATTTATTATGTGAAGGACATCAAATAAATTTTTATAAGAATGGGGTCAATTTATTGTCTGGCGAAGAACGAAATTATGATGCATCCATTGTTTTACAAAAAGATATCATTGGAGAATTAAAAGGAGATTGCAAAATAAAAGCAATGCTTAACGAAGATTATCTTTTAACAAAAGACTTTGAAATTTCTAATTTTCTAACTATACAAATAGATGCAGAAGAAAAAGAATTTCTACCAGAAGAAAGTATCATGATAAAAGGCTCTGCTATAAAAGAAAATGCAAAAGATGTTAATGGGTTTATAGACGCGGAAATTATTATAACTGGAAACGATTCTTCAGACAGCATATTACAAGCAGGCACAATCAATAATGGTTTTTTTTCTTTAGAAATCCCCACACCAGTGGATATGAAAGCTGGAGCATATCTAATAAAATTAACTGCATATGAAAAGGATAGCCAAGGAGAGATAACAAATAATGGTTTTCTCGATTACAATATAGCAATCAATCAAGTCCCAACAAATTTAGAATTGATTATTGACAATCAAGAAATAGAACCAGGAACAAATTTAGTATTAAAAACAATTTTACACGACCAAACAGGAAGAAGCATAGAATCAACATCATTTATTACCCTAAAAGATAATCAAAATATTGTCATAGAACAAACAGAAATTACTACAGAAAATACTTTTGAATATCCAATAAAATATAATGAAGCTCCTACAGAATGGAAAGTTGTTGCAGAATCAAATGGACTAACTACAGAACTACCATTCACAATAATGGAAAAAGCCAGCATTGATACGCAAATAATAAATAAAACAGTCATAATCACAAATATTGGAAATGTTTTTTATAACAAAACCGTTCTCGTGAAAATTGGTGAGACAGCACTAAATGTTTATGTAAATCTTGACATTAACAAAAGTCAAAAATATGTATTAAACGCTCCAGATGGAGAATATCCAGTAGAAATAAGAACTGAAGAAGGAAATGAAATTAGTGATAGCGTAATGTTAACTGGAAAAAGCATAGGAATCAAGGAAGCTCAGGGAGAATTTTTAAGAGTAGTAACCAGCCCTTTTGTTTGGATTTTTATGATAATAATTTTGGGCATTGTAGCATTCATGATTTTCAAGAAAGTGCAGAAAAAAACATTTTCTGGACACATAATAAATTTTAAAAAAAAAGAAAAGATTAAAAAACCATCAAGAAAAAAGTCACTAATGGATATCCCAAACAGAGCAGAACTTTCTTTATCTATTAAGGGAGATAAACAAGATGCAAGTATTATCTGCTTAAAGATAAAAAACTTGGATGAAATTATATCAAAAAAACAAAATAAAAAATTTCTACATTCTTCGAAAAAAGATTCTGCACAAGAAGGAAGTGCAAAAGAAACATTACAAAATATAATAAATGGCTCTGAAAAATACAAAGCTTCAATTTACACAAATCAAGAAAATATCTTTTTTATTTTAGCTCCAATAAAAACAAAAACTTATAAGAATGAAAAAACTGGGTTAAAAATTTCTCAGAGCATAAAAGAGGTTCTATCAGAATACAATAAAAAATCAAATCAAAAAATTGATTATGGTATCTCTTTAAATTATGGACCAATCATCGCAAAACAAGAAGAGCATACATTAAAATTTATGACTCTGGGTAATTTAATAAGAGCGGCAAAAAAGATTGCTTCTGTATCAAAAAGAGAAATTCTATTGGGTGAAAAAATAAATGATAGATTGAGAAGTTATGTTAAAACAGAAAAACACACAATTAACAAAGTTCATTTTTATAGAGTAATAAAAATAAAAAAAGATGACGAAGAAAGTAAGAAATTTATTAGAAGTTTTTTGAAAAGGATTGAGAAGAAAGATTAAGTATTATTTTTCAGCAGGAAATAGATCATAATTTCTAGATAAACATTCAGATGAATATGGAAAACCAATAATTTCTTGGTGGGGGCATGCATCTCTTTTTGTTATCACATATTCCCCACTAATTCCTCTAACATTGTGTAAAGAAATAGATTCTCCATTATCAAAATCTAATAATTCTCCAATATATTCTATACTCTGTATAGACAATCCACGATTATCATAAATTGTTAAAACTGTTTTTTTGTCTAATTCCATACCTCAAAAACCCCTAATTCTTATTTAAACATTTATATCTTCAATCACACACCTTCAACCACCCATTAACAATCGCCCTCTTAACTTCGGGATGTTTGATTTCAAGTTCATCAATAAATTTTGAAATTTCGCTCGTCTTCTCCTTATCTTTCTTAAACTTCAATTTTTTAATCTTAGCATAAAGCAAAACTTCCTTATCCAAAAATAAATACAATGGTTTGATAATCTTACCTTCAGTAGGCACAAGACCCTCAAGAGCCTTAACATTCTTATTAATAAATGAATCAATTATCTTACACGCAGTTAAATCAATAGTTTGCCCCCTCGCAACTTTTGAAATATTTTCTTTCTTATCAATACCGCGAACTTGTGAGCGCAATTTGACCAACTCAACATCTGCTTTTCCAACAAACATTTTCAAAACATCTTCCAAAACAACATCTCTAAAATCTTTACCCTTAGTAAAAATATTCTTTTGAATATTTTTCGGGGTACGCCCTTCTTTCAGACCTACTTGGTGGGTGTCAGAAATATAACCAACAACATCTTTTTTCTGAATCATCCCAAACTTCCTGATAATATAAAGAACTTTTTTCTGAAACCACTCAATAAAACAATTCTTACAAAGCTTTCGTTGATTAGTAAATTCATATACTGGTTTGGACTTGCAATTTTTACACATATTTATCTCTTATAACTTATATTTATCAAGAACTAAAAAAAGCCACATATAAAAAGCTAATTATTTGGGTGTTTATTTTACTTTCTTACTTTTACTTAAATTTGTTTTTGTCGCTTTACTCAAATTTACTTGTTTAACTTTCTTGTTGAGTTTTACATCCTTAGCCTTCTTATGGACTGCGTTGCCTAATTTAGGCTTCTCAAGTTTTTTTGAGTTTATCCTTTCAAAAAAGTTTGATATGACAAATCCAACATGAAATATTTTCAAAATAATACCTGCGATAACAAGCACACCACCAATTATTAAAACTTTTATGAAAACACTAGATGATTGATTGAAAAAGATAAGGACTATTTTTGTGATATACTCTCCTGGCTCTCCCAAGGAATTTGTGAAAAAAGAAACTACTTTACCAAGCTTGATTAATGGAAGAGCAGAAACAATTGTTAATCCTCCCACAAGAAAAAAGAAATTTGTTTTTTTCTCAACTAAAAAAAACACTAAAACAGATAAAATAACAGATAAAAGTAACGCGAAATAAAATTTATTTTGCCAATAATCTTTTGCTTTCTCAGAAATCAAAAATAATGGAATCTCCTCTTCACCAAAACAATCCCAGAAATTGCAGTTATATTCTGCATAATAATATTGATTAACAAACGCATCAACGCCAAATTCTACCAAGCTAGGAGCTCCCTGCGCTACAACATCACAAGGAATCGTAAAAGCATACCCCCCATAAGCAAAAAGATATTCTGGATTAACTTGACAATAAAGTTCTATTGCTGGCAAAAGTTGAGTTAATTGCTCTTCGATATTTAATTGTTCATTGACAACATCTCCCAAAAAAGAAACAAGTTCTGGTTTCACATTCTCATATCTCAAAGATGAAGAAAACGTCAAAAAAATATTTCCTGCAAAGAGAAAAAGAAAAAGTATGATACAAAAAAAAACTAATAAGATCCCGATTATTAC
>SDBV01013675.1_pt1 | contig 10290 bp, 4 predicted proteins | sample 2277081 | NCBI WGS metagenome assembly SDBV01 (sample SAMN10402039, study PRJNA504765) | marine sediment metagenome | isolation source: marine sediment core GS10_PC15, 223 cmbsf | place: Arctic Ocean: Southern Knipovich Ridge | collected 2010 | reverse complement strand
CCGCCGCTGGACGTCGCAGAAGCCTGCAGTGGAATGCGCCTCTTGATGGCCTTCCTTGCACTCGGCGTCGCCATGGCGTACCTGCATTATCGGCCCATCTGGCAGCGACTCGTGCTGCTTGCAAGCACTATACCGATAGCCATACTCTGTAATGTGGTGCGAGTTACCATTACGGGCTTTATATATGTCCTCGGAGACCCCAAATATGCTCAGGGGCTCTACCACGATTTGTTAGGGATGCTCATGCTGCCTCTTGCCTTTGGATTGTACGGCGCGCTTGCGTGGTTCATGTCCAATCTGTTCGTCGACGAGGTTCAAATGGAGAAAAATGTTATTATGCGCCGGAGAAACTGAACATGTGTGAGGCAAAGGCGCTATTAGGATAATCATGAATAAGATCATTAAGCCATACATCCAGCTTCCTTTTCTTGTCTGCCTAGCCGTGCTGGCGCTGGCGGCGGGATTCAAGGAGGCGGCCATCGAGCAGTTTGGCATAGTATTCAAGAAGCTACCCATACCGCTGCGCAAATCGCTTGATGATCTGGATGAAAGCAATCTGGCCCCCTACCGGGTCGGGCACAAGTCAAGAATAGGCAACCCGGACGTACTCGAAGCTCTCGGCACCGAAGACTACATCCAGTGGGAACTGGAAGACACCGAGGCCGCTGCCCTGAGCCCCACACGATATTGCTCGCTCTTTATCACCTACTACACCGGCGACCCCGACCGGGTGCCCCACGTGCCGGAAGAATGCTTCACCGGCACCGGCTACCAACTGTTCTCGCGACAGGAGGTCACGCTGACACTTGACATCGATCAGGCACAGATTGCAGGGCTCAAGACAAATAGCGGCAAACCCGAACTCAGTATCAGATATCTGGCCTTTTCCAGCAAGAACACTAATGTATGGATGTCTGATCTCAAATTTGGTGTGATGTACTTCTTCAAAGTCAACGGCAAGTTCGCCAGCGGCCGCGCCGGTACACGGGCAATCATGGGCGAAAACCTTTTCGGAACATATTCGTACTTCTCGAAAGTCGAATGGAAGTTTTATGGAATCGGACCGGGCGGCGTGATCTACGGCAATAAGGCCGATGTCCTCAGCGCAAGCAAAAAACTCATCTCTGTGCTCTTGCCGCTGCTGGAAATCGAACACTGGCCCGATTGGGAAAAGGCAAATCAGCCCGAACAGTCCCCCGCCGATGAGATCACAGGTTCTCAATGAAGTTCAAGTAGCTGTCAGCTTTTATAGAGCGTTAATAGGAAAAGAAATGGCAAAGAGAAAGTTAAACAAGAAAGTCGCAATATCAGGCATAATCATCATGGCCGTTCTTGCTGTCACAGCAACAATCGTCTATCGGCAGATAAGAAAGAACCCCGACAGACTCCTTAGCCAGGCGGATGAGCGACTCAGCGAGATTGAAACTCAACTGACTCAGTATCGACAGATTCCGCCAGACCCCGACCGTCAGCAGGAAACAGAACAACTGCTGGAGGAAGGGCGCCAGGCCTACACCGATGTCTTTCATAAATACCGCCAGGCGGTCGGAGCCGCAAGAGATGATGCACGTAAGATTGATATTCTCTTTGAGCTTGCCGACCTTTACCTGACCAATAATGAATTCTACACACCGGACTGGGACAAGATCCTCATTGCGTGGTATAGCATAACCAACATCGATCCGTCAAACGTCACTGCCCGTATGAAACTCCTGCAGTTCTTCTATGATAGCGCAGACGCCGGCAATCAGATGGCATGGTCAAGGGTCAAAGAACAAGCCGCCGGAACAGAATCGGACGGCAGCAACGGATTGATACAGATCATGGCGGCGCAAAACAAGCAACCCGACCCCTTTATATTGAAGGCCAAAGCCCGGGCCGCACTCGAATTAGCTGCAAGCGATCAGGCGACAGATCGCACCGCAAGTCTCGATGAGGCCATCGGCGATTTTGAAACGCTCATGGAGCAGACGCCCGATGATGCGGAGATCTACGCATACCTCGCCCGCGCCATCACCTTGAGAGGCGATATCAGAAGCATCGCCGGTCAGGCCAACGCCACAGAAGAGGCCGCCCGGCAGGCCGAGGATCTCCTCCGGAAGGCGGTTGAAGTGTTGCCCGAGAATGCCAAGGCGCACATCAATCTCCTTGAAATGAAACTGGGCGCAATCCAAGGCGACCTCGAGAAAGTCCGGGCCCTGGAACCGGATTTCCAGGCAATCGTTACCAAATTCGATTCCAGCGCTGCGGCATGGTTCTCACTTTCGCGATACTATCAACTCAGCAATCAAGCCGACAAGGCTGTTGATGCAATAGCACGCGCGATGGAGTTGGACAACCAGAACGTCCAATACGCATTATCAGCCGCAAACCTGCACTATCTCAAGTCCTCCCTGGCCGGAGACATTCAGTTTCAAGAAGCCGTCGATATCGCCAATGCGGCATTGACCTTGCCCGGGGCACAGGCCGTTTCCGGACCAAGGAGAAGCGTCAATCTCGTGAATCAGCTTACGCTGCATTCCTTCCTGGCACGAATATACGTCGAACAGGCGCTCCAGGCCCTTCAGGACGATGACGACGAAAAGAACCGCTTGCTGGTGGCAAAGATCGAACAAAGCGTTCACGAGATCACACAGATCTACGGCAGCAGTACAAACATTTATGTGACCATGTGGGCCGGAATGCTTGATATGGCGCGCGGACATAACGAAAAGGCCATCCGGCAAATGTACGACGCTTACGAGCAGCTCAATGCCGCACAGGCTAACAATGTCGGGCTGTCCTATATGCTGTCCATAGCCTTCAAAGGCCGACCGGAAATAGGAAGCCGTCTCCAGTTTCTCGGGAACGCTATCGCCGGCAGGATCGCTTCCTCAAAGCCGCAGATCCTGCTTGAGTACGCAGAATTGCTTCTCAGGATTCACGGCTGGAGCAATGCCGTTACACTGGCGCAGGCCTGCGAACGGATCATGGCGCCCAATCAGCGAAGTAGAAGCATTCAAGTCGCCGCTTACGTCGGATCAGGACAGTTTGACGAGGCCACCGACATACTTGGGACAATGGACCCCGACGCCCCCCAGACGAAAAGCCTGCGACTTTCCATCGTGCATGCGCAAACCATTCGCATGACGCAACTGCAAACACAGGACCCTCTGACTTCCGAACAACAAGAGCAGTTGGATCAATACCGCAGCCAGAGAGCCGAGATGCTCGATGGGCTCGTCGATACACATCCGGAGCAGATACCATTAAGTATCATCATCGCCGTCTGCAGGGACTACCTCACACAAGACAAGCCCGATCCCGCAAATGTGCTCATGGAAAAGTATCTCGCCCATGACCCCGACAATCTAAGCTCACTGATATTTCAGCGGAGTCTGCTCGAACCGGATCCCAGTAAGATCCCCATCGACAGGTTCAATGAGATGACGATGGAGGTAATTTCGGAAATCTCCGATCCGCAGCGGCGAGCCGTTTCTCTCGGCCGACATCATCTGTCCTTAGGCCAATACACCAAGGCCGCCGATGCATACAAAAAAGCGCTCGAGGTCGCCCCCGACGATGAACGGGCTATCAACGGACTCTTCGAAACGGCTATTCTCCAGGAACAGAAAGATTTCGAACTTGCCGATCAAATGGCCCAAAAGGCCCGTCAGAACGATCTGGATAGCTGTGAAGGTAATTTCTATTTCGCAAGGCTCAGCTTTGCCCGGGCCGATTATGATCAAGCCCTTGAGAGAATCGAACTGTGTTTGAAGAGCAGACCTGTTCATGCACGCACACACTATCTGCGCAGCCGCATCAATAACGCGATGGGTAACTTCAATGAGGCCATTAAAGATGCCCAGGCCGCCGCCAAAATGAACCCTCTGGACATGGTTATAGCCAAACAAAACGTGCTGGTTCTTCACGAGCGTAACACACGTCTGAAGCAAAAACTCTCGACCGAACAACAGGAGGAAACCGAAGATGCTCTTCGCAAAGCAATTGCCCTGAACGTCAACGACTGGAATATGCAGAGTCTCTATGCCCGGTACAGAAGCGGCCAAGACCCTGGTTGGGCATTGTTGAGATTTCAATCCCTCCAGGAGCGGGTGCCAAACGTCACCAACCATTTGCTGCTGGCCGATCTGGCGACGCAGATGAGCCGCAAAGAACCCGACGACAAAAAAGAGGCAGTCCTTCTCGAAATGGCCAGCTCGGCCTATGAAAAAGCTTATACCCTTGAACCCGACAATAAGACTGTCCAGCATCGATATTCCGAGTTCCTGCGATTGACCGGCCAACAAAACAAGGCCGAGACGATGTTAGACGGAAAGGACGACGTCCTGTGGCAGTTCTATATGCGCGACGGTCGCTATGGAAAGGCCGCACAGATATTAAGCAAGCTCCACGAACAGGACTCAAAGGACCTCCCCATCCTTCGCGGACTCACCTCAGTAGCCCGTTTGACCGGCGACAAGGATGGCGTGCGCACATATTGTGAGCAGATTCTGGACATCAAAAACACCGTTGACAATCAACTCTTCCAGATCGAGATATACCTGGAGACCGGCCTCGTAAAGGAAGCCGAACTCAAACTCGCCTCCTTTACGGAGCGAAATCCGCAGGAACTCCGCGGCCTGCTGCTCAACGCATGGGTTGCCATGGTTCGGGGGCAACTCGATAAAGCTTTAGCTCTGGTTAATCGCTATCTCGAAATTGACGGCGAAAACGCCGCCGCCTGGCGGCTCCGGGGCAATATCAACCGCCTCCGCCGTAATTACACGCAGGCAGTCGCCGATCTTCAGAAAAGCAAGAGCCTTAACCCCAACACCATGATCAGTCTCGAACTGGCGTATGCCTACCGTCGGACCAAGAGAATGACTGCCGCCATCGGTGAACTCAGAGGCGCAATCTCCGACCCAATGGCGCCGGTCCGTCTGAGAACAACCCTCGAAAGCTTATACAAAGAAGCGGGACAGAAAAGCGCCTTGCGGACTTTTTACGATGATTGCATCGCCAAGTATCCCGATCTCGAACTGTGGTATTATCGCGCCGCACAGTTCTATCTCAGTGAAAAGGACTTCGAAAAGGGCGGAGAACTCCTCAAGCAGGCATGGACGATAACAGAGAAAGAGGATGAGCCCTCTGCCGTTATCTTCGATTTGTACCTTGAAGTGCTCTGGGCGCAGGGCCAATATGAAAACGTGTTGAGCCTCGCCTCAAAGTACATCGACACGCCCGGTATGGCTTCGGTCGCCTACGCCCAGATGGGCCAGAGCCATGCAAAAATGGGCAACGCAAAACTCGCCGTGCAGCACTACCACAAGGCGCTGGCCAAATGCGGCAACAATGATCAACTGATCATCGGCACGCTGCGCAACATGATGCGGGCCGTCGGCGGCGCCGAAGTCGACAAATGGGTCGCCTCCGAACTTCAGGCCGCCCCCGATTCGATCATCGCAAACATGGTCGCCTTCCATCTCGCCGAGGCAAGTGAACAATATAATAAGGCGCTGCAGCACATCGAAAAGTGTATGGCTGCCATCACCCCCTCAGGACCGATGTATCCTCGGTATTCCACGTTTAGGGCGGTAACCCTTGTCAAAGCATACATGAAAACATCCGACAAACAATACCTCTTACAGTCCATCGAACAATACAAGAAAATACTGGCTGATCAGCCCAGGGACCTGCAGGCGCTGAACAATCTGGCGTTTCTTCTCGTGGACAACGATGAGCAGCTTGACAAGGCCGAAGAATACAGCGGTCGCGCCCATGCCGGCGCACCAAACAACCCAAACATCATGGACACTTACGCGTATGCTCTCTGCAAGAACGGCAAGTTCACCAGGGCCGAAGAACTCCTTCAGACCACTATTCAACTGCATGAAGTTGAAGGCACCTCCATACCCTGGCATGTCTACGAACACCTCGGTATGGCGCAGGAAGGTCTCGAACGAAACGAATCGGCCGCTGTCTCGTACCGACAGGCGATAGAAATCGCCGGCGATGCGATAGCACCAAAAGACAAGGACCAGCTTACCCAGGCAATAGAAAGGGTCTCCCAATAGCTGCGAAAACTAACAGTTCATATTTGTATGTTAGGAGATGATATAAAATGACAGCACAGATGCAACCGACAAATAAAGCCGCGACATCAAGGCCCATCGCCGGCAGACCGCCCCTGCCGATGCAAATGGCCCTGACACCCAAGGAAATCCTGGGCATCTTGAGAAGGCATGTCTTACTCATTGTCGCATTCACTGTCCTGGGCGCCATCCTGGGAACCGGAGCCTGGTTCCTGCTCCGGGAATATTTCCCCCGCTACAAGGCGTTGGGAGCTATCCAGATCCTCCAGCCGGCGATTACCGATCCTTTGGAGATTTCCGACGCCCAGACCAACAAGGATATTTACGACCAGTTCAGGAATTCAAAGATCCTCAGAATGAGGAGCCTCGGCAGCCTCCAGGAGTTGTTGAGAAGGGATAATATCCGAGGCACAAAATGGTTCAAGCAATTTGTCAAGGGCAACGAGACAAACGTCGCACGTTCCGTGAAGATACTGCAAAGACGCCTCCACGCCAGCGCACCTCGAGATGATGTCCACGTCCTCGTCTCGATGACCACTTCCAGCGCCGCAGAGTCAAAACTCATTGTCAATGAAATGCTCAATCTTTTCCTCGCCCAGCAAAGAGACGAAGCCACATTCGACCTCAGGAATCAACTCGTCAAACGCCGTGCACAACAGGAAAAGCTTAGAGACGACCTGGAAGTTTCCAATGATGAGATGAGACGAATACAGGAAGGAACCGATTTCGGAAACCTCGGGCAAACCTCGTTCCAGGACTACCTTTCCAGGACGCTCGGAGAGCAGCAAACCGACCTCGGCGACCTCGAGAATGATATCACTCGTCTTATCAGTACTGTCGAAATCCTCAAAGCACGTGCCGAGGGTCCATATGACGAAGTCGTCACAGAACAGATTGAACAGGACCCGGTTGCAAGGAGAATGAGAGACAGTATCGCAATGCTCGAACCCTTGCTCGCCGAACTGCTGACACGGTTCGGCGAAAATCACATACGTGTCAAACAGGTTTCCGATTCGCTGAAGCAACGGCACAATGACCTGCGAAAAAGACAGGTCGAGATCGCCAACATCCTCCGGGATGCAAACTACCGCAATGCACGTGATGCGGTCGTTACGATGACTGTCGAACTCGAGTCGCAGAGAGCGCGCCTTCAGGAAATCCAGGCTCAACACAAGGAGATGAACAAGGTCCGCGCCGATTACCTCGACGCCGTTACGCGACATGATGAAAAGCAGGAAAGACTTAAGGAAATGACCACCCACATTCACAAGCTGACCACGCTCCTGGAAGACCCCCAGCTATCAAAGGTAAAAATCGCATGGCGTGCACCAGAGCCTCTCGAGATGAGCTTCCCCAAGCTCATTCTCTTCTTGCCGGGCGGCTTCATTCTCGGTCTGCTCGCCGGCCTGGGACTGACATTTGCCATTGAACTGCTTAACGACCTCGTGCGAAGTCCAAGCGACGTCGTAAGGCACCTGCAAGCCCCGCTTCTCGGCATGATCTGCCATGTCGACGAAGATCCCGAGGTCAGCAGCGCCGATCTGGCCCACGTGGTGCGCCGCGTGCCATATTCAATCATGAGCGAATGCTATCGGCAGTTTAGAGCCAATCTCAAGCACTCCGGAAGAGACGAGGACAAGAAGATACTGCTCATCACCAGCGGCGCCGCCGGCGACGGCAAGACCACCATCGCCGCAAACCTTGCCACGACCCTCATTGCGGAAAACTGCAAGGTACTGCTCATTGACGCCAACTTCAGACGGTCCATGACCGTTACACTCTTCCCAGGAACCAATGGCTCGCCTCCCGACCGCGACTGGTGCCTGAGCAACTATCTCACAGGCCAATGTCAGGTCGACAACGGCCTTGTGCGATCCAGCGGAATCGAGAACTTTGACATCATCGACAGCGGCCCTGTTCCGGCAAGTCCCGCTGAGATGCTCGGCAGCACCGCAATGCGAGACCTGCTGGCGCGGTACCGCGACGTCTACGACTACATCATTATCGATTCTCCCCCGCTCCTTGTCAGCGACGCCAAGGCACTCGCCGTCCAGGCCGACGGCACAATACTGGTCTTCGACGCTGAAACTACGCACCGAGGGGCCGCACAACGTGCACTGCGGGAACTCCGCGAGATCAACGCAACCGTTGTCGGAACCGTTCTAATGCGCGTCAAGGCCATGAAGGGCGGCTATTTCCAGGAGATATACAAGTCGTACCAGAAGTACCAGCGCAGCAGCAGCCTCCAGCCCGTCGCTCAATAGGCTGGAAAACTTTCGGCAAGGACAAAAGCACTGAAAAAGGGATTTTATGAATAGATTTCTCGTGACGGGAGGCGCCGGTTTTATCGGCTCTAATATTTGCCGGCGCCTTGTTGACGACGGCTGCTTCGTTCGCGTCATAGACAACCTCATTACCGGCCACCTGCACAATCTCGACACTGTGATTGACAAGATCGAGTTCATCCATGCCGATATGGGCGACCCCGCCGTCGCCCGCAAGGCAATGGACGACATCGACGTTGTGCTTCATCAGGGCGCCGTACCCTCAGTACCCAAGAGCGTAGAGGACCCGGCAACCACCCACAAGCACTGCGTTGACGCCACTTTCAACCTCTTGATGGCTGCGCGCGACGCTCGAATCAAGCGCTTTGTCTATGCCGCAAGCTCGTCGGCTTACGGTGAAAGCCTCACCCTTCCAAAGGTGGAGACGATGCAGACCGCTCCCCTTTCTCCCTATGCGGCAGCCAAACTCGTCGGTGAGTACTATTGCAAAGTCTTTTACGCCGTCTACGGGCTCGAAACCGTCTCACTTCGATACTTCAACGTCTTCGGTCCCCACCAGGACCCCACCAGTCAATATGCCGCCGCAATCCCTGCATTTGTCACTGCTATTCTCAAGGACACGCCGCCAACCGTCTATGGCGACGGAGAGCAAAGCCGCGACTTCACGCATGTGGACAATGTCGTCGGCGCCAACCTCCTGGCGGCCCAGGCCGAGGCAACACACGGCGAAGTGCTTAATATCGCATGTGGAGAACAAATAACGATAAACACCGTGATTGAGCACATCAACCGTTGCGTCGGAAAAAGGGTCAAGCCTCTCTATGTTCCCAGCCGTCCCGGCGATGTAAAACACTCAATGGCGGACATAAGCCTGGCCGAAAAAGTCATCGGCTATAAACCGGTGATCCAATTCGCCGAAGGACTCGAAAAAGCCATCGAATGGTATCGCCAAAACCTCCTGTAGCACGCAACGCCTGCCCCGATTATGGGACTCTCAAAGTCCGTCCGCCTCCTGCCGACCGGCATGTCAATGCCCTGATACGGCGGCACAATAATTGATAAAGCCACGGCCTGATTTGTTCGATTTGACCTGGACGGCATCGTTTTCTATATTTTAAGTGGCAATTGTTCTCGGGACCAATAGCCATCGTCACACCCCATTGAATGATCAAGAAAGCGGAATTGAGCGGGCAAAAACAGTATGAAAAAGAAATGGGTCATCTGGACGGGCATACTGCTCCTGCTGGGTATGACAGGACTGGCTGCGGTCCTGCTGGATATCAGGCAACAGGACCGCACGACCGCCTTGTATAAAGCCCGATATGGTTACGGTGCCGAAAAATACCTGCACCAGTATCTCGAATGGAGCAAATTGACGCCCGCCGAACGTGTCGAAAATCCGTGGGGATACGGCGATTACGGAGGGCCGCAGATACGGCAAAACCTCATTACCGAACAGCCGGGCAGGCTTCGCGCAGACATCGCCGACCTGGCAAACGCCACGACCGTCCCCGTTCTCCTCACCGAAACCATGTATGGTCCCCACTGGCAGCAGGCTGTCGAACGCTATCGCAAGCGAAACGATATCCGGGACGGCCTGGCCGTCGCTTCCACGATCAGCATCCTGGCAGGCGTGATTGTCCTCGTCGGATACTCCCTGAGTTGCGGCCTCCGGCGCCTGATGGGCGCCAACAGCCGGCGTCGAAAAAAGTCCGGCAGGAAATCACGCAAACACGAAACTCACTGCCCGAACGCCGATCCGGATGTCGCCGGTGAGAATCCTGAGCCTCCAAACGACCCGGCTTCAGGCATCCTCGCTTCAAAGGAACTCGAAAAGACACAACCCTTAAGCAAATCCGGTAATGCTCCGCCCATCGGGGCAGGAAACGATAACATCGGCAGCTTCAGCAATTTCGGACTGGCCCAGGGCG
>SDBV01013674.1_pt1 | contig 10290 bp, 6 predicted proteins | sample 2277081 | NCBI WGS metagenome assembly SDBV01 (sample SAMN10402039, study PRJNA504765) | marine sediment metagenome | isolation source: marine sediment core GS10_PC15, 223 cmbsf | place: Arctic Ocean: Southern Knipovich Ridge | collected 2010 | reverse complement strand
TCTCCGGCTCCGATATTATCCGGATGGCGGTGGTGACAGTGGTGGTGCTGGCGGTGATCAAGCTGTTCTACAAGGAGTTCAAGGCCGTAATGCTCAGCCGTAGCCTGGCAGCGGCGGTGGGTGTGCGCGAGAAGCTGGTCTATTACCTTCTGCTTACCCTCTGCGGCGCCACGGTAACTGTGAACCTGGACACCGTGGGCGGGCTGATGCTCTTCAGCATGATTGTCAACCCGGCCGCGGCCGCCTGGCAGTTTACCTGGAGCCTGGGCCGGATGTTCGTGTTATCGGCTGTGTTCGGTGTGTTCAGCGCCGCCAGTGGAATTGCCGTCAGTGCTTTTCTGGACCTCCCGTCGGGGGCCTGCGTGGTGATCAGTTCCAGCATGGTTTTCGGAATTTCGCTTATCGTTTCACCCAAGAGAAGGCAGATCAGTAATGGCTGATTCAAGCGGGAAACCGCCCCATTGCGGCAAGCAGCGTTTTTTCGATAAAACCGCCGGAGGCTGGGATAAAGGCCGTCGCGATGATCCGGCTATAATCGAGCTGGTAGCCGCTATTCCGTTGCGGCCCGGTGATCTGGTGGTTGAACCGGGCTGCGGCACAGGGCTGGTATCCCGGCTTCTGCTGGAGAGAATAACACCCGGAGGCCGTCTGCTGGCTTTCGATATCAGTCCAGAAATGATAAAGCAGGCCGAGGCCAAGCATCTGGGTCCGGCCGCTGAGTTTCAGCTTGCCGAGGCTTCCGCCATTGCCCTGGGCGCCGCTATCGCTGATGTTGTTGTCTGCATACGGGTGTTCCCGCATATTGACAATATTCAGGGGGCGCTGGCCGAATTTAAGCGTGTGCTCAAAACCGGCGGACTTCTGATAATCGCCCACCCGGCGGGCCGGGATAAACTCAATGCCTATCATTCAAATGTGGGCGGCGAGGTGGCCGATGACATGATCCCCGAAGAACCGGGAATGCGCTCTCTGCTCTCCGGTGCCGGATTCGAGCTGCTTGAGCTGGTGGATTATGACACGCGCTATCTGGTAACCGCCCGCAAATTCCGCGTTTTTTAACAGGTAGGCCTTGCCAGTTCAGCCATTTTTATAGAGTTAAGGCTCATAATATTCACCGCAACTCCACATCCCCGCCAAATGCCACATCTCCTTTATTATCAATGCCTTATACGATCCATCACTAAAGTTTCGGTCATCTGCTGCCGATAATGGCACAGGGAACTTGCGCGCTGGTGAGATATTTTTGCCGCATTGTGGTTATTATATTTTTTACTTTCCGGCAATTTATTCCCCTTCCCCACCGCTAACGTGAAGCTGAAGACAGCGCCCCGGGAGGTGGCTCAACGGCTAAAGCACTATTTAAGCACTGGTAAGGAGTTACGCCGACGCGCAAAGCCGCTGCTGGCATAACTCTTGCCCGTTCAGCGGTCGGTAACCCGGCTTTGCGCGCCGGTGGCCGGTCGATACCGGCCCGTATTGCGCCCAATTAGAGGCGGACGGGTTTTTCCATAAAGGACGGGGTAATGACAGCTCCTATCAGCTTTTCCGGACTTTCCTCCGGAATTGATACCAACTCGATAATCCAGCAGTTGCTCGATGCTCATCGCCAGCCGATCGTCCGCCTGGAGAACAAGGCCGAGGTGCTGGCTGTCCAGCGTGAGGCCTACCGCAATGTCAACACCCAGTTGCTTGCCGTACAGAGCAAGGCCCTGGACCTTCGCCTCGAATCCACCTTCCTTACCCGCTCGGCAAGCTCCAGCGATGAAAGCTCGGTTGTAGCCTCCGCGAATTTCGCCTCGGTGAAAACAACTCACCGGGTCGAGATCAGCCAGTTGGCCCAGGAAGCTATCGCATCTAGCAGCAGGTACTTGAGCCAAACCCGTCTGCTGGGCTCCAACACGGTGGGAATCAACCTTCTCGGTGGCGCCAGCAGGACCAATGCCCCCGGCGCTGGCCGGATCAAGGGTGGGGTTACGCTGGATGAATCCACCACTCTGGGCGACCTCGGGCTGGCAAGTGATTTCACCCTGAGGATCGACCCGGATGGCGCAGGCTCGCACAGTTCGGTCACGATCAGGAACCTGGACGCCAGCACCAGTGTCGGACAAATGCTGACAGAAATCCGCAATCAGGTGGGCCCGGTAAAGGCCCACGTGGTATTCGACGAGGCCACCGGCGGCAACGTGCTGCAGATTTCCAGCGAATTTGTGGGGATCGACCTTTCGGTAACCGGCGCTGTGGCTGAGGCCACTCTGGGTATTGACAACGGCCAGACAGTGAATACTTCATCGAGCGCCGGGGCAGGCTCCTCACACATTTATGCCGCTGTCTCGCCCTCGGATTTACAGCGGGGAGAATACACGGTGGTCAGCAGTAACGGGATGGCGGGCAGCTTGACAGGTACAGTCGATCTGGCCGCCGCCGCGGGCGGAGGCGATTTGCTGGCTGTGACTCTGGACGATCTGAATGTTAACGATTTCGAGCCGTTGCTGATCGACCCGGACGCCGCGGGCGGCACGGGCAGCATGGAGATACTCAAGACCGACGGGACCTCGCTCTCCGGCACTGACACTATCGGTGATCTGCTGGATGCGATCAATCATTCAATGCCCGATGTGACCGCCCAGGTGGTGGAAGGCGCCGGCGGAACCAGCTACCTGAAAATCAGCTCCAACGAAGGTGGCCGCGACTTTTCGCTTTCCGAGACCGGTGCAAATAACGGAATACTGAAACGCGTGTTCGGCCTTGGCGTGGACAACCACACAACCAGTAATTCCACAACAAGCAGCGACGATGTGACGCTGGTGGCAAAGTTCTATCCCCGTGGAAATCTGGAGTCGTCGGGCCGCCGGGTAATCAGCGGAGTGAAGGATGATTACCGAATTGTGGGTGTCAACGACCTGATCGATGGCGTGACGGTAATAGGCAGCACACTCGGCGATGTTTTTACCCCCGGCAGCGCTAGAATTCAGCTTAACAATTCCGATTCGCTCTCTGTAAACGAAAACTACAAAACTCAGTTGTTCGGCCGCACCGGTGTTACAGCGGACTCATACGCCACCGGGCTCGCGATAGACTCCGACAGTAGCGGGGTGATCGGCCTGAACAAGCCCATCTCCGAGCTCAACAGCTCAACTGCGTTCAGCTACGACGACGGGCTGGGAATCACAACAGGCACTTTCGTGGTCGGAGACACAACGCTGACGATTACCCAGGATGAGATTGACAACGGTATCACAATCGCCCATGTGCTGGCCAGGATAAACAGCGCCAACGAAGGCGTGTCGGTATCCTACGACTCCGGTATCGACCGTCTGGTAGCCACCGCCGGTGAGTACGGCTCCCGGCAGGAAATCAGGTTTGCCAATTTTGCTGGTGGCAGCGGTGAGAGCAACGTGCTCAAGGTGCTGGGATTGACCAACTCTGTCAGCGAAATATCCATCTCCGCCGGAGCAGACGCGGGCAACGTGGACAGCGAAGCGGAACTTGTCCAGGCCGCTTTCAGCATCCGGCCCACCTCCGGCACTTTCACGATCAACGGTATCTCGATAGAGGTCGATGTAACTTCGGACTCCCTGACCGAGGTGATCGAGAAAATCAACACTTCGGCCGCCGGTGTCACCGCCAATATCGACCCGGTATCCAACCGTGTAACCCTGCTCCAGGACGTGGACAGTGACACAACCTTCAACTGGATCACTGTCGGCAGCAGCTCGGACACCAGCAATATCCTGGATGTACTGCGGATCACAGGCGGAGCAAACGCCGACAGTAGCATAGTTTCCACTGAACAGCGAACCAAGACCAACAAAGTAGGCAGCGAACGTAAAACCGCCGAACTGAAAGTGGACAACGTTCAGTATACGCGCAATACCAATTCTATCGACGATATCACTTCGGGGATCACTTATGACCTCCGCGGCGTCTCCAGTTCACCGGTAACTGTTTCAGTGATCGGCGACACCGAGAGGCCACTTGAAGCTATCGCGCGCTGGGTGACCGAATATAATAAAACAATCAAGCTCCTTGATCCGGGTACTCTTGACGGGGAACAGAAAGAATTCCTCGACCCGATAACGGACAGTGAGCGAAGTTCGATGACTTTCGATGAGTTGGTCAAGCGCCTGGATCTGTTCGACAAGTACAACAAGCAGGAAGCTATCCGCAAGGAAAGCAATTTTCGCATCCTAAAGGACCAGTTGCGAAGCGCCGTGTTCAACCAGGTCGATATTCCGGGCAGCTCCATCCGCAGTATCGCCGATTTAGGAATTGGCACAGGTACGGCGGGAAGCCCGCTTACCACCAATTACCAGGGCGTACTGGTTGCCGACTCCACTGATTACGATGAAATCCTGGAAATCCTGCAGGACAACGAAAAACTGAAAAAAGCACTGGAAGAGGACGACCGTTCTGTTTACAAGTTGTTCGCCCAGCGGGCCAATAGCGAGGTTCAGGTTAAGGGAACAACTGCATTCGATGAAGAATCCGCCCTGGCCAATGATATTGCTTTTCAGATTTCCGACGGGACCAACAGCACTGAAATTACCCTGCCGGCCGGTACCACGAACCCCAACGAATTTCTGAGCATTATCACCAACAAGCTTAACAATGCCGGGCTCACCGGGCTGGAAGCTTCGTTCGACACAACCGGCCACCTGAGATTCAGTACCAGCACTAATGTTGGCAGGGCCTATATCCGGATTTTCGACCTGACTGATTCGGCTGAAACAGACCGCCTTTCCACTCGTTTCGGGGTCCCCGGAGGATCGTTTGTAGGAGAGAACGCCAGAGACACGGCCGGTATCGCCGAGAAATCGCATTCAGTGCTGCGAAGCTCCACCAGCCTCTCGGGATTCATCAGCCAAAAAGCGTCCTATGGCGGCGTCTACAGCCAGGGGTCGATATTCGATGAGATCGTGGCCCTGCAGGAGCAGATTCTGCGAATCGAGGACCGGGTAGCTAAGCGCGAGGAAAGCCTTCGCAAACAATATGCCGCCATGGAATCATCCCTGGCCAAGCTACAGGAGCAACAGGGCGCACTCTCCCAGTATATGGGCGCGGCGGCGGCGGGCCAGACCACGTTTGGCGGCGGTTAATGCGGTTAATCCATAAAATTTTGAGTCTTGATATTATTGCGTAAAACGCACAATCCAGATGGGGGCGCGTAATGCTGAAATTAACTCTCGATGGCCGGGCCATGGACTCCGGTACATTGGACAGCCAGACGTTGAGTCAGCTGATCAAAGGGGTAGAAAAGGAACTGGCGCCCGAAAGGGTAATAGTGTCCATGCTGCTCAACGGCCAGCCGCTGGACCGTGGCGAGGAAAAACATAACGCGGAATTGCCTGTCGAGGAACTGGACAGCCTGGTAATAAACACTCAGCAGGTCGGCGCGCTGGCAATCAATACATTGCATACGCTGGTGGAATACCTGCCCCAGCTCAAAAAACATGTGGAGGAAGCAATCCGCTTGATGCAGGGCGAGAGCGAGAGCGAGGGACACCAGGCACTCGGCTCGCTGATCGAGGGTCTGCAGATGGTGTCTTCAGCCTGGCACGGAATCTCCCAGTTCGTGGAAATCGAGGGGCGGCCCTCTCAGGATGTGATGCCCCTAATGAACGGCTTTAACGGGCTGCTCAAAGACCTGCTTCAGGCTCAGCAGAATGTTGATCTAGTCCAGATATGCGATCTGCTGGGATTCGAGTTGATCCCGATCCTGGAGAAGTGGAAATCCCATGCATCCGAACTCATCGGGGAACTGGAAAACAAGGGATAAGAGCCTTGAGCCAAAACCACAAAAATAATCAAGATATTTTCCGGCGCAACATTCAGGCGCTCTCTCAGGTAGACCTCGACCTGGCGCGTCGGCTTACGGCCACGCACCCGGCGGCCGCGGAAGTTATCCAAACCAGGGCCGGAGTACCCTCGGTCAGGCTGACCAACGCCGGTGGGAAACCCTGCACGCTGGTCAGCACTGTCGACCCGCTGGCCGAGGCCGAGAGGCTGGCCGAAAGCCAGCTCGAAGAGAATGCCAACGCCTGCCTGGTTTACGGATTCGCACTGGGCTACCACGTGGAAAGCGTTCTGAAACGTCTGCCGCGCGGTGGTCGCGTACTGGTTGTAGACCCCCAGATCTCGATCTTCCGCCTGGCCATGGAAACCCGCGACCTGACCGGCCTGCTGACCAATCCCGACGTTTTCTGGTCAATTGGCGAAAAAGAATACGATGTTCCCGAACGCTTCGGCAATGTCTTCAGAGTGATTTCCCTGGAGGGTGTGGCGATCGTGTCCCACTATCCCACCGTGAAACTTTGTGGAGAGTACTTTAATGAACTCGACCAGCATTGCCGCAAGTGGCTGGTGGCTGTCGGCGGTAATTTCCTGACCAATGTTTCCGCCGTGCGCACCTACCTTTCCAACACCCTGGACAATATCCTCGCTATCGTGGACAATCCGCCAGTGCGAAACCTTTACGGACGGTTCAAAGGAATCCCGGCCGTGGTTGTAAGCGCCGGTCCCTCGCTGGACCGGAATATCGAGCTACTTCGTGTACTGGAAAACCACGCGGTGCTGATCTGCGTGGACACTTCCCTGGGACCGCTCTATCGGGCCGGAATCAGGCCCCACCTGGTGCTGGCCGGGGATTCGAGCGAGGCCAATTTCCGCCATATGCAGGGGTTGGGACGGACCGGAGCGACACTGGTGGCCGAGCCGATGACGCACCCCAGAATCGTCGAGGAGTTCGACGGCGACAAGTTTATCATGAGTTTCAACGAAGTCCTGATGAAACAACTCGCCGGCATTCTCGGCGACTTCGGCACGGTAAAGGCCTGGGGATCCATCTCCACCGGCGCGTTCGACCTGGCCCGCAAACTGGGTTGCGACCCGATTGTGTTCACCGGCCAGGACCTGGCTTTCTCCGATGGCCGCTACTACGCACACGGCACCTACCAGGAAAAACGCTGGCTGCGTGAGCTCGTTCATCCCAAAAGCTTGCAGGACATGCACAAGTGGCGCATGTCTCATGAGAACACCCTCGATGTTACCGATGTGTTCGGAAGGCCGCAGCGAACCTCCAGGCAGCTGGAGGCTTACAGGCATTATTTCGAGCGCGAGATAACCGGTACACAGGCCAGGGTAATTAACGCCAGCGAGGGCGGCGCGGGGTTCACCGGAGTGGACAACCTGCCCCTGGAGCATGTGCTCTGGAAATACGCCGCGGTCCGCCGCGATATCCGTGGGATGATACTCAAGGCCCGGCAGCTGCGCAGCCGCAAGGTAATCAACCAGTTGTTCGATTACCTGCGGGAAATAACCGACGAGCTGGAAAACCTTCAGCAGGCCTGCAACAAAGGCTTCGAGTCCGCCCGGGTGCTGCATCAGGGTAAAACCGAAAACCGTCAGGCGGAATACGCCGCTCTGGAAGATATTTACGAGCAAGTTTATGCGTTTGATAAAGTGCGCGAAATGCTGGAAAATGCCAATCAGGGTGGTGTGCTCACCTACCAGAGGGGCGCGGAAAAGCTCAAAGGACGTGACCTTGACGACAAGCTGATCTCCGAGGCCAGCCAGCTCTACGGTGCGTTCTTTATCAGTTGCTTTCAGACAGCCGGGATGCTGCGTAAAAAATTCGAGCAGGCCAGCCTCGCGCTGGGACACAGGCTTGCCGAGGACGGTACCGAAACTGAAAGCGATAACAGTTCGGCTGACTTCGGCCTGAATGTGGCCGGAATTTAATATTGCCTGAGTTGTTCCGATAACTAGATGACACCCCTGCCCGCAAGGGCTGTATTGAAAAAGGAATTCCGGAGTCCAGATGCAGAAAAATCCGGGTGTACGCGATTACAGATCAACTCAGATTCTCAGTTCCAGGCCGGAGAGGCTGATCCTGCTGCTCTACGACGGGGCGATAAAGTTTATCCATCAGGGACAGCAGGCACTTGAGAAAGAGCAGTTGGAGCAGGCCCACAACAGCCTTATCAGGGCGCAGAACATCCTGGTAGAGTTGATGGGCTCGCTGAATTTCGAGAAGGGCGGCGAAATAGCCTCCAACCTGTTCAGGATTTACGAGTTTATGCACTACACCCTGGTCCAGGCCAATATCAAAAAAGAGCCGGAACCGCTGGGACGCATCTGCGAGCAACTCAAGCAACTGCGCGAAAGCTGGTTCCAGGCGCTGAAAAACGAAGAGAGTGGCAAGGAAACCGCCTCTCCCGGGAAAAATACCGGCGAAAACCAGAAAAAAGGCATCAGTATCAAGGGTTGATACGCCCCTTTTATCCAGAATATTCAGTCAGTGAGTGAAGAATGATTGGAGAGTTCGACCTGCTTCTGCCTGGTAAACTGATCAGGGAACTGGTGATGATGCTCGAAATCGAGCGCAACCCGATGATCAGCCAGAGCGCGCTGGCGGTTAAAGCCGGCCTCGTGCCTTCGATGGTAAACACCTACATCCGCAGGATGGCCGAGCGGGGACTGCTGGAGAAACACGGCAGCAGCCGCCGCAGAACAAGCTACTTCCTCACCGACTCCGGCCGCAAGCACCGCGCCGGGTTGATGAGGCGCTACAGCATTGAAACCGTGAGGCTTTATAAGTACGCAAAGAGTGAATTCCACCGTCTGCTGGGCGCCAGGGCAGCCGAACTGAGCAGTAAACGGATCGTGGTCTACGGCTCCGCCGAAACAGGTGAGCTTTCCTGCCAGGCACTGACTGAAATGGGCTGCCTGCTGGTCGGGGTGGTCGACAACGACCCCTTACAGCAGGGGCGGAACATTTACGGACACACCGTGGTCAGCCCGGAAGTTTTGGAATCACTTGAGCCTGAAGTGGTGCTGGTCGGCTCGATGGGCCATGTAGAGGAAATCGAAAGCAGGCTGGCCCACCTTGCCAGCCGGGGTGTGGAAATAATCACTGTTGAGATGGGCGCCACTGTCTGAAGGATGTGAGATGGGTAAGAAAAACCGTAACAGAAAAAATTCGCACGATTCTTCGCCCGCGTTTCCGCTGTTCGCAAACCCCCGGGAGGCGTTGCACTGGTGGCGCGGGAAACTTCGTGATGGTTTCCCGCCAACCGGGGCCGATCAGCATCTCGCCGCTCTGGACAGTGCTGCTGCCAGCGAACAGGAGCGGCTTGAAATCCAGGCGCTCAATCGAATAGCGGGCAAGGCTGTGGAACCCTCTGGCCGGCTTAACAGTTTAAGCGGAACACTGAGCTCTTTCATCGCTGAACCCGGTAGCACCAGGCTGTTTGTCGCCTCTGCCACTGGAGGGATTACCTGTCTCGACCGTGTCAGCGGGAAACGCCTGTGGAATATCGAGCCTGAGCGGGCCTTTCAGGTGGGCGGCCTGGCCATCCTGGATGATACGCTGTTCTACACGGACAGCTGGCGCGACAAGCTGTTGGCCGTATCCTGCCGCACAGGAGAACAAAAATGGTGCGTGGACAAGGCCGAAGACGGCTCCTCTCTGCTTTGCCCTGCCGGGGTAACGGTGGCGCACAGCAACGATAAAAAATATCTGCTCCTCTGCGACAGCGGCAACCACCGAATTTGCTCGTTCACACCTGAGGGTGACCCGCTGACCGTCTGCGGACAGCGCGGCCTGATATGGGAGGGGATCGCGCATGTCCACTCCGCACCCGATGGCTCGGTTGTGCCACCCCATTTTGAGTATCCGCGCGGCATAACAGTGGCAGCGGAACAGGACGGCAAAAACTCAGTATTTGTCTGGGATTCAGGAAACGGGCGGCTTGTGCTGCTAAGCAGTGAGCTGGCCCCATCCAGCACGGTTGAGATAGTGCCGGGCGGGCAACCCAGGCCCCGGCTGGCTGGACAGGTGAGCGTGCTCAATGGGCCGTCGGGAGCCGTGATTGCGGTAATCGACGATGTAGAGCGCACACTCTCTCTGCGTTCATCGCTTGGTGGGCCGCTGTGGACTGTTGACCTGGCTACACTGATGAAATCCCCCACCCGCAAGCTCGAATGTTTCAGGATCGACTGCGCTGGAGCTAACCAGGACGGTACTCTGCTGCTTTCCAGCAGCGGAGGAATCTGGAGAATACCGCTGGAATCACTGGATGCCGCGCGGCTGTCAGCGGAACTGCTATGCCTCTATCCGGAAGATTGCCGGATCGTGCTGGCCCGCGCCGGGCTGGCCAACGGGAATCTTGGCGGAGCATGGCACGAGATTTCCCCCGCGCTGGACCACAACGCCCTGGTACAGGGCCTGCTGGCTGGCTGCGATATTTTGAGTGATGAGTTTTTGCTGATAATCAAGCACCTGGATGAGTT